>JAEEGK010020787.1_pt1 | contig 13920 bp, 13 predicted proteins | sample 8958771 | NCBI WGS metagenome assembly JAEEGK01 (sample SAMN16246547, study PRJNA631951) | gut metagenome | biome: gut microbiome; feature: rumen; material: SC-attached | host: Bos | place: Iran: Karaj | collected 2018-10 | reverse complement strand
CATCCTTTATAAAAACATTTCCTGTACCGCAAAAATCAAACTTTATATTATATTTAACACATTCATCATATAATCTTTTTACCCAATCATAATATAAAGGTCTATTTCCTTCATAATTCTCTCCATTCATCTGCTTCTTCTAAAAAGAAATCACTTGTCATACAAACCCTTATCGTTGCTCCACTGGGGATTTTATATTCTCCGTTTCTACTTTTCTTTAATGGCAAATTAAAATTTGTCTTTACTTTATAAATCTCACTACCATCTTTATCTCTTTGGCTGTCTAAGAAGTACATATAGCAGTTTTCACAGCCTTCGCTATATTTTTTACACCCATGCCAAGGATTCCATATATCATTCATTTTATAATCATTCCCTTACATTATCATAACTTAAATCTACTAATTCCATAATTTTCTTATCTGATAAAGTATCATCTAGAATAATAGTAATCCAGCTTTTTTTGCTTAAATGATACGATGGATAAATTCCTTTTACACCTAAATAATTTTGAACATCATCATCTAGTTTTACATTTAAAACTTCAATTTCTCCTGATTCATCTGAATTTATTTTGCTTCTATCAATATTCATTATTATTCCAAACCATTTATTGCTTCTTTTGTTTCTAAAAACTCCATATCCTGGAAATCTGTCCCACAAAAATTCTGGACAAACTTCATATTTTTCTTTTATCAATTTTGTAATTCTATTTGTCTGCTCAAAAATGAAGTCTTCTCTTTCAAAGCAATTATTTGCTATATCTTGCAAAATATTTTTATATTCTTCTCTAACTTTACCTACAAACTCTCCTTCGCTTCCTTCTATACGAAAATTTGTATATTCCTCATCTAATTCTATTTCAATTACTTTACCAAGTATTTCTCCATTATCATTTATTACTATATCTGCTCTAAATGTATTATTCATAAATTTTTTTGAAAACCTATATTCATTATTTGATTTTTTAAAACCATACTTTACTAGCTTATTATAATTTGGAACATATTTCTTAAATACTTCGCTTTCAATACTCATTTTAATTATTTCCTCCAAACTATTTACTACTCTTTCTAATGTAGATTCAAAAGTTATATTATTCTTTTATATAATACCATATGGAACAAATTTACGCAATAAAAAGAAGATAATTTCTTATCTTCTTTCATATTAATTGTAATTTATCAATATATTGTTTTATCACTTTTTTCTATAAATTGATTAAATGTTTCTATGGTTTCTTCTCTATCAATACATTCTAATTTTAAAACACTGTTATCATTAGTATTATCTGTTAAGCTCTTAATATAACTATATATATAATCATCTCTAAATCCAATATTTGCAGCATCTTCTTTAGTATTTCCATAATATACTTTTTTTATATTTGACCAAATTATTGCAGATAAGCACATAGGACATGGATAGCAAGAAGTATATAATTCACAACCATTCAAATCATATGAATTTATATTTTTGCAAGCATCTCGTATTGCCATTACTTCAGCATGAGCTGTTGGGTCATTATTGCTTAAAACATGATTTGAGCCTTTACCTATAATCTTCCCATCTTTTACAACACATGCTCCAAAAGGACCTCCTACATTTGTTTTTAAATTATCTTCTGATAATTCTTTAGCTATTTTCATATACTTATTCATAAATCATTCTCCTTTAAAATTACTATCTCTCAAATTTCACAACAACATTTTTACTTCCTAAATCCACAAAATTTTCTATATGTCCAATTTTTGTATAGCTATATGGTGTATCAAATGATTTATAAAATACAACTAAACAATCATTGCCATATAGCATTATATCTCCTGCTTCAATATGTTTTGGGTTATAACGTTTCCTGCTGTTTTATTTTCTGAAATAACACTTTGTGATTGAACTTCTGTATTTTGAACACTCTCTCCTGGTTCATTAATTGAAGTTGAACTTTGTATATTAGTAGTGTTTGAATTATTTTTATTTACATATACCAATGCCCCTGCTACTGCAATTATTGCAATTACTAAAAAAGCAATTAATCCAATTAAAATTTTATTTTTCATTTTTCTCTCCTTTTACTCAAAAGTCTCTGAAACTTTTGTTAACAAATTTCTAATTTCTAAATGTTGTGGACAAAATCTTTCATATAGTCAACATTATCTTTTAATTGTTCAAAATTACTCATACCAGATAAAACTTTATACATTCCATCAAAACTTGCTGCAAATCTAATTGCATAACTTGCATAGCTGTAATCTTGTTTTAATTCATCATACATTTCTTTTGCTTCTTCTGGAAGATTAACTAAACCACCACCTTTTACAGGCTCCATTACTAATATTGGCTTATTAAACTTTCTACATACTTCATAGACCTTTTTAGATTGAACACTTGCAGATTCATAATCTGCATAATTGAATTGTATTTGAACTATTTCTACTTCAGGATGTTCAGTTAAAATTTGTTCTAGCATATCTGCTGTATCGTGGAATGAAATACCTAAATGTTTTATTTTTCCTTCTTCTTTAAGTTTTAAACATTCTTGATATGCATTTGTTTTTTGAAAATGCTGATATGTATTTCTATCTTGTGCATGCATTAAATAATAATCAAAATATTCTACACCACATGAAGCAAGTTGTTTATCTAGTAAAGGCTCTATATCTTCTTCTTTTCTAAAATAATCACCAGTTAATTTATTAGTTAAAATATATTTACTTCTTTCATATCTTGGTGCTAAGCAATCTCCGATTGCTTTTTCACTTAAGCCACCAATATAACCATGTGCTGTATCAAAATAATTAAAGCCATTTTCCATATAATAATCAATCATTTTGTTAAACTCATCATAATCTACAGCATTACCTTTCATTGGTAATCTCATACATCCAAATCCTAATTTTAATTCCATATATACTCCTTATATGCCTTAATTATAACATAAAAATAAACAGGATAATTATCCTGTTTATTAACTTCTTGCTCCACCACCATAGATATCCATTTTTTCATCTAAGTTTCTTAAACGAGTACTAATAATCCTATACATTTCATCAAGTTGGTTACGATCCATACCAACATCATTACTCTCTATAGTATTACTTATTCCTTTGTAACGGCTATACAACATCTCGAATAGTTGTGGATCTATTTCTCCACTAAAGAAACACATATTAGTTTCTGCAAAGTCTAATTGAAGTTGAAATAATTGATCAAAAGTTTTTCTATCTTCACCAGTTATTGTTGGAGTGTTATGACAATCAGTTACTGCTTTTTTGATTGTACGCATAACATCCTCATAATAACGTGAATCAGGATAGTTTTGTAATAACTTATCCCATATACCTTTTATTTTATCTTTTACTTGTTCTATCTCAAATTGACTACTTTTAGTGTCTTTTTCTTTTCTTCCTATTTTTTCTCCAAGGTCTTGAATTTTGGCTGTCAATTGAGTTTTAACTTCATCAGTCATTCCCATTGGATAAGTATTAATAAAACTTACAATTGATTCAAATGTTTTATTTGTTTTATCATAATCTATGTTATCTAATCCTTTTTCTGCGATTGAACTTAGTACATCAGCAAGAAAATGTTGAGCTCTTGCTAAATTAATAAATCCATAATAGAATGTCTTATTTAGTTCTCCTTTATGTTTTTCACATTCTTTATTTGCCTCCGCTATTTTAAGCATAATGTTGGTACAATCATCCACAGTGTGATTATCTCTTAAGAATTCTTTCCATATTTCATTGAAAGTTGTACTTAGTTCAACAAATAATCTTTTTGCATTATCATAATCAGAGTTATTTGGTTGCTCTGGTTCTTTTTTTACATTTGCTTCTATTGATGGTTGTTCCACTACAGGGGTTTTATTAGTGTTATTCTCTTTTTCTTGTTTATATTCGTCCATAGTTCTTTTAAAAGTATTAAAGATTAAATTAGCAAGATTTATTTGTGCTTGAGCATTATTACCTACAAATTTATTGTATTCACCACGAACTGCAGCATCATACATGAATTGCATAAATTCAATATCTTTATCGCCTAAAGTACCGGTCTTAATTAATCTAACTGTTTTAGCAATTGAGGATATACTTGCTTTATTTACCTTTATTTGTTTTATATCTTCAACATTAAGGTTTCCTGATGATAGTACATCAGCTTGTAATTGTTCTGCTTTTTCGATTATAGAATTTAATTCCTGTTCTGTAATATTTGGATCAACAACTTTTGCCCATAAATCTTGATAATCATGTTGGTAATCTTCAGCAGTTTTCTTTGGAGCTAATCGCTCTTTAAATGCTTTTAATCTATTAATAAGATGAATTCTATTTTCTTCGTTTAAGAATTCATTAAGTGGACTTGGATCATTAAGTAATGAATCAATCATTTCTATATGAATGTCATCAATACCATTTGATGAGACTATTGATTTAGAACATTCTATAAATGAATATATCCAACCATAGTTTTCCCAAAAATCAGCTTTTTCTTCCAAAGGAACATTTGAACCAGTTAATTCAGCATTTAATTTTTCTAATATATCTCTTGAGTTATTAATATCTTCTTTAGTTTTATCTTCGGTTAGAAGTTTTTTCCATATCTTTTGTAATTCATTAAAATAATGTTCACCCATAACTTATCCCACCTATCTTATATTATTATAACATAAAAAAAGAAGCTTTATGCTTTCTTTTTTATTTATTAACGCTCTACTGGTTCTTCTTCAGCCATTTTTAGGCCTTCTAAGATTATTTTTAATTGAATACCATCAAATGTAGTCTCGTCATCATAAATAGCGTTCATAAGGCTATAAGGACTAAATTCAAGTGTTTTATCATCGTTGTCTCTACTAAACTTAGCTCCTTTGATATTTACACCATCAAAGTTAGTTGCTGGTAGTATTCCTACACCAGTAAAGTCGCAACCACTTAGGTCTTTATGCCATACTAGCTGAGGGTTAATATTTTCAACATTACAACCTCTAAAATCTATGCCTGATACTTTTACCCCTGTAAGATCTATCTTACGGAAATCAAATATATGAAGAATTCCATTTAATTCTTTAGGTATTTCTAAATAGGTTTCTCCATTTTCTGTTACTTCTCTTAAAGGTAGCTCAGCTTCAGTATCCATTTCTAACTCTTCAACATTATTCATCAAATAATGAATTCTTTTTATTAAAACTTTAATTTGCTCTAAACATTCTTCAAGTTCAGCTTTTCTTTCTACTTCTCTTATTTCATTTAGTTCTCTTAGTTTTAATAGAAAATCACTTTCTTTCCTTTTTCTTTGTTCATCTTTTATTCTATTATGTTCTCTTTTAAGTTTATCTAAGAAAATAAATGGATCTTTTATATATTCTTCTCCAAATTCCTCTCTTGACATAATTGGTACTTCTACAGAACTTTTTGTTATATGGGTTTTATAGAATAATTCATCTCTAAAGAAATCGGAAATATCAACCATAGTTTCGCCTTGAAAATAATAAGCTTTTTGACTATCTTGGAAATATACAAAGTCATTATCATAAGTAAAATCCCATTGATATATATACTTTTTAACTTTTTCTTTGCTTTTTATATCATATATATACCATATACGAGTACCACCATAATCAAACTCATAGCATAAAGCATATCTCGAACCAAACATTCTTATTGGTCTATCTTTCATTGAAAAACTTCTATTATCGTCTGTTACTTTATATTTTGTTAGAGTTTCTTTAACTTTTATTCCTTTTAAATTAGGATATAGATTTTTTGTTATTAATCCTCTTCCATGAAAAAATTCCCCAGGAATATTTTGATCTCTATAAATTTTTGGATACCACTGATCAAATACTAAATTACCTTGATGATCAATTGCATTGTATTTACCATCTTTTTGAACAATTGCATATCCATCTTTAAATGGTTCTAGACAATCAAATTTACTTTTGCTTTTCCATAACAATTTGCCTCTTTTAATTATAAATGTTCCGAATAAAGCATTTCCTTCAAAATCAATATAGTCTGCATGTCCATTTTTATCATAAACTAGTCTATGACCTTCAGAGGTATCTTCATCAAAATGCATGTGATGACTATTTCTTATTATTCTATTAATTGGAGAATTTGGAGGATATATATCATCTTCTACTTCACTTCTAACAAATCTTTTTAATATTCTTTTATATCCAACACCATCAATTATGATACAACCATATTTAAATATTGGTTTTTCTAGACTCCAATCAGGTAATAATAAATCACCATTAAAATCCATTAAGTTATATTCGAGAGGTTTTTTATTTTTATTAGCAATAATAAACATGCCACCTTTTGCATTATTATCATCACTACATATTTTATAACCCATTTTCTTACATAAGTTTTTTAATTTATAAAAATCTTCTTTAGGCATAGTTTGTAAATACTCATCATATCTCAATTGATTCATTTTGGGAGTTAATGCATTAAATAATTGTGTTCCTTCTCCACTTTTAAAGGTAAGTCTTAGTCTATCGTCTAAATAGTATTGATATGCTTCATCAATAGTTCTTTCAATATCACTCATGTTTTACCTCTTTTGTTCTTTTCTTTCTATTCTTTCTATTTGTCTATTTAGTCTTCTTTGTAATCTTATTAGTTGTGGAAAATTGGCTGTATTACCATCTATTCTATGTCTAAAATAGTCTACTTTCTCTAGTGGAGATATTATCTCTAGTTTAGTTCCATCATGTTGAAGCTCATATAAACCACTTTGTCTATTTTCATTAATATTATAATATCTATAAGCATTAAGATATAATGCTAAAACTGTATAATATCTATATTCACGTCTTATTCCTGTTTCAGAATCTATTTCATAGCCTATTTTACGTGGTTTAATCTTACTAGTTGCTAATGTTAGTCTTGATGCTAAATTAGGAGTTTCTCTCTTACCAGTTTCTCCTGCATATAATTTAAAATTTGCAAGATATAATTTATCAAGTGGATATTCATCACGTTCATATAAGCTACGTGTTGGAAACACTTTTTTAAATAAATAACCGAAAAATGTTTTGGCATCAAGAGCTGATATTTCATCTTGAGTAAATATTGTTCCAAAAGACGGCATACATTGTTTTAAAGGAGTTAAATCGCTAACAAAAACATCTCCTTCAGTTGTATATAATTCATTATTATGAAGACAATAATATGTTCCATCTTCGTTTCTATAAAATAAAGTAAATATATTATCGTATCTAATATTTTTATTCCAATCATTTAAACTACAAAGCGTAGTCCAACTTGATTCTACTGCTCCATTTATTAGGGTTCTTGTTTTTAATATTTGTTTCTTTATATCTTCTTTAGTAAAAGAATTAGGGTCACGAGGATTTAATGAGGCACTAAAACAAATATTTAATTTACCCACATAAAAATTACTTATTGGATACTTTGCCATGATATAACCCCCGTTTCTAGGGAGTTATTATATATTATAAATGTTATTTAGGCAATAAAAAACAGTCATAAGACTGTTCTAATTACTAACATTATTCATCATCTGATTGTATTATTGATATATTTGAGTCAAAGCATCTAGTAACTGCTATATCGCCAATATTTTTAGAACTCTTATAACAAGGTAAGCCTCCATTAGACCATTCAGTTCCGTCTGATGGAGATTTTATACCATCAACTGTAAAAACGGTAGTTGGTATTGTTTGATTCGGATCTACGTCAAAAAAATGCTTAGCAACATTTTTATCTAGTGAAGCTGATTCAGTAATATAGTCTGGATTTGCATCTATATTAGCCGAACTATTAAGGCCTGTTGAATATAAGTATCCATAGTCCTTATCATACACTAATATCTTGTATTGTAGACCACCCGTACCCTCGTTAACACAAACTGCTCCATAATAACTATTATCATCTACATTTAAATATGATTTTTTAACTAATTCTGCAACTGTATAACATGTCTCTTTCCTATTAACGACTGTTAACATATCAGACATATATTTGTTGCTGGCAGCATCTCTGGTATTCTCAACATTGGAAATAAATATTTCTGCTTGGGTTGTAAGCGAAAATGGGAATAGGCCTATAACCAATTTCGATTTATCATTATCATTAGTTGAATTTAATTCAATGAATTCTTCACCATTTGTATTCTTTATTGTTATTTTTTCTTGATATTTAGGAAACTTAACAACTACTTTAGGATACGTGAATGCTTGTGTAACAATAGATCCTGGATCCGGAGAAGTTTCCTCAACAATGATTTCTGTTAAATCATCTTTTTTATTTATTTCTTTAACTTTTATACCGTATCCACCAGTGCTTTTTTCTCCCATACAAATAATATAGAAGTATGGAGCATCTGGTTCATTTAAAGAATCAATATAATATCCTCTTTGAGTATAATCTAAAATTTGACTTGCATAAGTTGTATCAATTGTATAATCATTATCTTCTTCAAGTTTTACTTTTGTATTTTCATCTTTTTTATTAGCATATTCTTTAATTGTATTAAAATCATCTTTTGTTATTTCATATGTTGCTTGTGTATAATCGTCGCTCCTAATGTAATATGTTTCTATTGTACCGTTTTCAAAAAATTCATAATTTCCTTTTTTATCTTTATACCCCTTATATATAAGGACTTCCGTTTCATTATCGTCATTGAATGTTATGGTATAGCTTTCTTCTGATGCAAAGAAGTAATCAATAAGGGACATCTTTTGTGTTTTTAATTCTTTTAAAATATTATAAATCGTGTCTATAATTTCTTCATCATCGTAGACATTTATATTTTTGTTTTGATAGTTTTCAGTTTCTATTTTTGTTATTTCATTTCTATTTGGTAAATTAATTTTATGTGGTTCTTTAAAATTCGGTTCATCTGTGTTTCCCGCTACACGAATTCCCAATATCCTTAGTTCCCAGCCTTTTTCTTTTCCCCCTTCACCATAATATCCCGAACGCCCTGGTGTGTATTTAATGTATGTGACTCCAAAAAAACTGCGATGAGTTTCCCAACCGCTGTGAATTTCCCATAGCCTTGATAACTTTATTAGGACAATACAAGCTACGATTACACTGGCTGAAATTATTAATACTTTCTTTTTCATTTTATTCTCCTATTATTTAAATATATATCCTTAATTAGAATATTCTTTAATTGTATTATATTCATTTTCTGTTAGTTCGTATATAGCATATTCGACAGGTTCTCTTGCGTAATATTTGCCATCTTCTTCATAAACTTCTATTACTGATTTTTCACCTTTTATTTCCTCGTTATCGTTCTTATAAAAAGTAACTTCATAGTATTCTTCTAAATATGTTATTAAACCTGCATTAGTAGTTTCTAATTTTTTAAATATATTGTAGAGACTATCAATTGTTTCGGCATCATTATATGTAGTAAATAATACATCTTCATCTTCATTTTTATTTTTTACTGAAACTTTAATTATTTCATTTCTATTTAGTAGATTTAGTTTCTGTGGTTCTGTAAATGGATGATTATCTATTTTACCTGCAATGCGTATGCCAAGTATTTTTAATTCCCAGCCATCTTTATATCCTGTTGAAGAATCCATACTAATTCTATGAATTTTAGTATATTGATACAGCAAGGAATTATACTCGATTGATCCACCATCATTTAACCATGTTTTAAGTGGAAATAGTAATATAACTGAAACGATAATTATTCCGATAATAATTATTATTTTTTTCTTGTTTTTTAAAAAATTTATAATTTATTTACCTCTTTCTTAACGATGACTTCCTTCTCGATTAAAATCATTGTTTTGCTTTGCTATTATATCCTTTATTTTCATGCCATTATAGGTTGAATTATCATTATATATAGCACCACTAAAGTTTGGCATTAAACCCATTGATTTAACACCACTATCACTAAATTTTGTATTACATATATTAACACCAATGAATGATGCCATTGGATCAAAATGGACATTTTCAAAGATGCAATTTGATAAATCTTTATTATAAACTCTTGTAGGAATTATTCCATTTAAATTGCAATTACTAAAATCAATTCCGCTCATTTTAACATTTATAAATGATTCTCCGTTGAAATCAACAAACTTTAACCAGCCTAATTTTACTATAATTGGCATTATTTCTCTATGATCACCAACATCTTTTATAGCATTTCCTATTCTTACTCTTTCAATAGTTCCTTCTTCTTCGTATATTCTTTCTAATTCTTCAAATTTTTCTTGGATAATAGCTAAAGCGTTTTCTATACTATTTTTTCTTTCTTTTTCTCTTATTCTCTTTTGATGTTCCAAAAGAGCTAATTTTGTTTCTATTTCTCTTTGTTGCTGGTCTGATTCGCTTTTCTTTTTTCTTTCCTTTTTTTCTTTATCTCTTTTAGAAAATTCTCCTTTTTCTAGAAATTCTTCTCTAGAAAGTAAAGCTACACCTTCGGTTACATATATTTCTTTTTTGTCTTTTAAGTGCTCATAATAGTAATCTGTTGCATCTAATTTTTGATTTCTATAAAATAACGATACAGTATTATTTCGATGATCAATAATAAAGTTTTCATCGTATTCTATTACTTCAATACTTCCTATATCTTTATATTTTTTACTTTCTTCATCATATAAAACGATATTCTTTCCACTTTTATTTATACATAATACATATCTTGTACCATATACCATTAGTGGTTCAAACTTTACTTCAAATTCTTTATCATTTTTTTTGAAAGTATATCCTCTTCTAGTTGTTTTAACATTATTATCTCTTAAGAAGGTATTTATGTTATAAACCTTGCCATTAAGTTTATAAGCATTATTAGATATTATTTCAATTTTTGATTTATCGTTTAACCATTCATCTAGAACCATTTCACCTTTGGTGTTTACTATTCCTTTTTGATGATTTCTTTCTACAATGGCTAAACCATATTTGAATGATTCAGCATCATTAAATGGTTCTTTACATATCAATTTGCCTTTTTGATTAATATAGTTATATCCTTCTTCTGTTTTAACAAGTCCTAATCCATTACTAAAATCATTGCATTCAAGGAATTTAGTATCACTAATTGGAATCCCACTGTGATCGACATAATTATATTTGTGCCCCATTTTTACAACGGCACATCCATCATGAAAATCTCTGGCTGAAATATAATCATATCCTGCGTATGGAATAAAATTTCCGTTTTTATCAATGAATGTTACATATCCGCCCTTTTCTACTGTTGCTAGGCCCTCATGGAAATCACCAGCATATTTAAGGTTTTTCTTACATAACTTATTTCCTTTGGTATCAATAAAATTATAAGTATAATCAGGATACTGTACTCTTGCTAGGCCTTCATGAAAATCCCAAGCATTTTCAAATCGTAAATCTTCTAAGATATCGCCATTTTTATCAATAAAGTAATGAAATGAGCCATTGCTTACGTGAGCATATCCATCATGAAAATCCCCAGCATAAACAAAGCCTCCACTGCTAAGAAGATTTCCTTCTATGTCTATAAAATTATACGAATAATAACTATCTATACCCCAACCACGCTTATAATATATTCTTGCTAATCCATCTTTAAATTCTTCAATTTTAGGAGAATCAAGTATTATTTCTTTTTTACTAACTTTCTTTCCTTCTGAATCAACAATATAATATTTGTTGTTTGATCCAAATTTTTCAACTAATCTATACCCTTTTTTATTACGTATTTCGCGGTGAGTATTTATGGTTTTTTGACTATAACTTTTCTTTTCAAATATTAAAGCTAATTTCTCGTTTAGATATTCTTGATATAATTGTTCTATTTGAGAATCCATAAACTCACCTCTATTCTAATAATAATTATATCAAATTAGAAAGCATTTTTCGACAAATAAAAAGAGAATAGACATTCTCTTTTTGTAAACTTTTAACGCTGAGTGTGCTCTTCTTCTATTTGTGGTTCTTGTTCTGCTCTTTCTAGTCCCTCTAATATTATTCTTAAAGATATTCCTTCAAAGGTTGTATTATCATCATAAATAGCATCTTTAAGGCTATATGGGCTAAATTCAAGTGTTGTATCATTATTATCCCTTCCGAATCTTGCGCCCTTTATATTTACCCCTTTAAAGTTTTTAAAAGGATATATAGCTACACCTTCAAAATTGCATCCACTTAAGTCTTTTTCATATACTTCTTGAGGATTAAAGTTTTCTAAATTATTGCCTCTAAAGTCAACTCCAGCAACTTTTACTCCTCTAAAGTCTATTTTATCACTTAAACCTACACCATTAAAAATACATCCTCTTAAATCTTTATCGTACACTTCTTGAGGGTTTAAATTTTGAATATTGCATCCTGTAAAATCAACTCCGGCAACTTTAACGTTCTTAAGATTTACTTTTTCATTATTGAAATTTATAAATTTAAGCATGCCTCTTGCTTCTTTTGGTATTTCATAATATTCGTTTCCATTTTCATCAACTGTTTTTACTAATGGAAGAGGAATATCTCTTTTTGGTATTTCTTCTCCATTAGTCAGTTTAATTATTTTATCAACAATAGTTTTTAATTCATCAAAGCATTGATCTAGTTCTTTATTTTTAACTTCCTCATTTTCATGAATTCTTTTTTCTAATTCTTTTAAATTGTTTGGAGTTTTATTCCTAATTTGTTCTGCTTTTATTTCGTTATGTTCACTTTCTAATTGTCTTAAAAAATTAAATGGATCTTTTTTATATTGCTTCTTAAAATCTTCGTATGACATAATAGGAATATTGATAGCACTTCTTGTCATGTGATATCTATGCATTAGATGTTTTTTATAAAAGTTTGTAATATCAATTCTTCTATTACCATGAAAATAATATATAGTTTGTGCGTAACCATCGTAAAGAAAATCATTATCGTAAGCAAGTTCCCACCAAGCTCCACCGATTTTGCCACCTACATAAGATTTTTTTTCAAGGTTATATAAATAAAATGCAATCGATTCCTCGCTATATACCAAAGCATATTTTGTTCCGAACTTTCTAACAAATATACAAGGCCCTTTATAGTCTTTATATTCTCCTTTTGCTTTGTCTTTGTGTTCTTTATGAGTATGATGCCCATTGTTTCTTATAAAATTGGCATTGATAGTTTTTTTAATTCCTTTTTTAGTTACAATAAATCTATCTTTAATAACGTCGTCTCTTTTAATATAATCATACCATTCGTCAAATATCAAATGTCCATAGTGATTAATAGCGTTATACTTACCATTTTTTTCCACTATTGCATATCCCCAACAAAAACGATTAATTCGATCATATGGACATGGTTTTATCCATTTTATTTCATTATTTTCGTCTACTATAAATGTTCCTAAAAGTGAATTACCTTCGTAATCCATAAAATCAAAATGGGTTCTTCCATCTCCGATAAGTTGAAAGCCTTCTTCTCCGTCTTCGTTGTTATATAAACTGTGGCTATTATTATTTATTATTTCCTCAAATTTAGAGTCTTTAGGTATTATTTTTGCCCTGTCAAAATATGAAAAGCCTAAGTCTTTGTAATTTATTTCCCTAATCATTGGAGTTAAAGCATTATAAAAAGATGTACCTTCTCCACTATTGAAGATAAGATTTAATCTGTCTTCTACATAATATTGGTATGCTTCTTCAATTGTACTTTCTATGATATTCATATGCTTACTCCTACTATAATTAAGTATATCATATTATTAAAAATATTAATATACGAACATTTATTTGACTTTTCTTGGAATATATGATATAATTAAATTAGTTATGGGGGTTGATAATATGATGTATTTGGAAGACACTCTTCATCATTCTGCTTATAATTTGAAAAGCGAAAGACTAACAAAGGTTAATAGTGATTTAAAAAAAGTTATTGAAAATAGACAAAAATTAATAGAAGAAATTAAAAGTAGAATGGGATATCG
>JAEEGK010020784.1_pt1 | contig 13922 bp, 7 predicted proteins | sample 8958771 | NCBI WGS metagenome assembly JAEEGK01 (sample SAMN16246547, study PRJNA631951) | gut metagenome | biome: gut microbiome; feature: rumen; material: SC-attached | host: Bos | place: Iran: Karaj | collected 2018-10 | reverse complement strand
AATCCCCAATCCCCAATCCCCAATCCCCAATCCCCAATTTTTATATTAAAATATATAAATTTATAGTTTTTTATAAATTATTTTAATATAAAATTAAATAATAATTATATTATATAATTATTTATCTTTTAAATAATATTATTATTTTATAATAATATTATAAAAACATAATATATATATAATATAAATTTTATACCTAATTTATTTAATTTTTATTATATTTATATATCTATCAAACGTTTCGATTTTATATTATTTTGAATTTTTTTAATATTATTTAAATTAAAATAGCATTGTGGTCTTAAAAAATAAATTTTTTTTTTTGATTTTTTAATTTTACTTTTATTAAAACTATTTAAAATATCACTATTATTATTATTAATATTACTTCTATTTGTATAAAAATTTCTAGTTGTTAAATTTCTATATGATTCATTTGTATCACATCTACTTTGTGAAAAAGAATTTTTATCAGTAATTAAAGGTTGAATAGTTTTAAAAGGTTTAATAACATAATTAGATAAATTATTATTTTTATATAAAAATTGTTTTAATAAAACATTATTTCTAAAATTATTACTTTTATTTCTTGAATTTTCAAAAGGGGTTGGTTTTAATTTTTTATGAAAAATATCTTTATTAACTTTTATATCAAAAATTTTTGAATATTTTTTTCCAAAATGTCTTTGATTATAAGAGAAAATTTTTTTTTCTATTGGAGTTGCATTTTCAGTTATTAATTCTTTAATATCTTTAAAATTCATATCATTATAAAAAACTTTAATTTTTTTATTTTGATTATTATTATTTGTGCTATTATTTACATCATTATAATTTTCTATTTTTATTACAAACGCAGATTGTTTTCGACTTGGAGATTTTATATCTAATTTATCTAAAATTTTTTGAGTTAAAAATAATGAATTTTTTGGTTTTTTTTCTTTTTTTTTAAATGCTTTACTTATCATTTCAATAAGAATTTTTGAGTTGTACATAATTTTAATTAAAAAAATTTAAAAAATTTGATTATTTTTTTAATAATTAAGATTAAAATTTAATTTTATAATAAATATTATTAAAAAATAAATTTTCTTTTAAAATAAAATTAAATTTTGAATATTTTCTTTATTTTTTTTCAATTTTATTAAAAAATAAATTAAATTTATGTCTATTGATATTAAACAAGTTTTTAATTATTTTGACTTTGAAGAAACAAATTCAATTAATAAAAATTATTTACCAAAAATTTTAAGATGTTTAGGAATAATTCAAACACAAAATGATTTGAATTTATTAATAAATAATTTACCAGATTCAATTACATATGAAAATTTTATTGAAATTTACAATATTCAAAAATCAAAATCTTTAACAAAAGAACAATTAAAAAACGCATTTGAATCATTTGATGAAAATAAAACAGGAAAATGTTCTTCAAAAATTTTATTTCATAGTTTACAATCAATAGGCGAAAAACTTTCAGAAGAAGACATTAATGAATTATCATCAAAATGTAAAATAGATGAAAATGGAAACATAGATTATATAAAATTAATAGATGAACTATATTAAAAAAAAATAAAAATGAAAAAAATTTTTTATTTTGAATAATTTAATATTTTTATTTAATTATTATTAAATTTAAAATGGAATTAAACACAAATTTACTATCAAATATTAAACAAAAAAACATATTAATAGACTATATTTTTAATAATGTTCCTTTTTATAAACTTCTTCTTATTTTTCGTTTTAATAAACAATATCAAAATATTCTTAATGTAAATATTGAAACATATAAACAAATTAATTTATTTCGAGACAATGCAAAAAAAATATTAGAATTTTATGACACTGATAAATCAAATCGTAAAGATCCAAACAAAAATTTAATTCATTTATTTAGAAATCCATTAAAATTATATGAATATAAAGAAATTTATAAAAATAATGATATAATTTTTCTATTTAAACTTTCAAATCATAAATGTAGTTATTTATGTGTTATGAAAAACAACATAGAAATTATTTATTATGATTTTCAAACGAAAGAAACTATTAATAAATTTGTAACTAATTATGAGGAAATTATTATTGATTTATTTGAAATTTCTTCGGGTGTTGTTATTTATGCTGATAAAAATAAATTAAATTTAATAGACACAAATGAACCAACATTAAACTCTATTGTATTATTTACTCTAAAATATGAAATAATAAGTGTTCTTAAAATTATTGAAAATCAATTTATTATTTCTTCTTCTGATTGTTTAATTGAAATTTTTAAATATTATGATAAAAATAAATGTGAAAAAATTAAAACAATTAAAACAAAAAATAATATTTTTAAAAATTTAATTTTATTAAATGAACAATCATTAATTATAGCTACAATTTGTTCTAAAATTTATAATATTGATGAAAATAAAATATGTGTTTTAGATATAAAAAATTCAAAATTTTTAAAATATAAAAATAACATTAAACATAAATTTAAAAGTAACATTTTAAAAAAAGATGAAAACAACTATGAAAATTTTATTATTATAAAAAATTTACCTTTAACATCAAAATTTGTTACAGGCGACATAAATGGCATTGTTTATGTTTGGGATTACAACAATAAAAATTATTTATTATATGATAAATATGAATATGTTCATAATAATATGATCAATGACATAATCGAAATAAATGAAAATATTTTTGCTTCTATTGCACAAGATCATAAATTAATAATATATAATTATATAAAAAATAAACATTCAATTATACAATTAAATGAAATGCCTCATTCATTATTTTTATATTCTCCAAAAAGATTATTAATTTCATCTTTGAATTATTGTGTTTATATTTTTGATGTAGATGAAAATAGAATTACATATAAAATTTATGGGTTATTTTCTGCGATAAAAAATTTTTTTTCAAATTCTGATGGTTCAATCACGAGTTTAAGATTTTCAGGTTTAGTTGATATTTTTGGTATTTCTAATATAAATGAATTTGAGTATGAAGGATATCAAAATGATATTGTAAGTTATAATTTAAAAGAATCAAAAAAAAAATAAATAAAAATTATTCTTATTAATATTTAATTATTAAAATTTTTTAAAATATTGTTAAATTTATTTAAATTTAAAATGTCGAATTTTAACAATAATAATGTTGATAATAATATTATTAATGTTAATAATTTAAATGAACAAAATATTTTAGAATTATTAATTAAATCAAAAAGTGAAATAAAAGAAGAAAGAAATTTATCTGCAAATATTTTAAAAAAAATAAAAACTAATAAAAATTTTTTTGAAATATTATTATTTATAATATTTAATAAAAATAATAATATTGATTATAGATTACAAGCAATTATTATTATGAAAAATTGTATAAAACAATTTTTAGTAGGAAAAAAAAGAGGAGGAACTTTAAATTTTAGCACAAATAAAAAAGAAAATAATAATTTTAAATTTAATAATGAACATGATGAAATTTTAAATTACTTAAGAGATAAATTTATATTATATTTATCAAATGGAAAATTCGATGATAATTCAACAATTTTAGAAAATATTAAACAAGTAATTATCACATTATTCGATCATTTTTTTCCCGAAAATTGTGCAGATTTTCATAATTTATATATAAATTTTTTCAATATAACAATAGAAAATTTTATGAGTATAAATTATTTTTTATATGGAATTTACTTAACATCAATTTTATATTCAATATTCAAAAACTACAGTAAAAAAAAAACTTCTTTTACCAAAAGTAAATTTTACCCTTTCAAAGAAACATATATTAATACATATATAAAATTCTATGAAAATATAAACACATTATTTCAATCAAATCAAAATAATTTCAATGAAATTAACATTGCAAAAACATGTCTTAATTATATGTTAATTATAGATAAAATTCTATTAAAATTAATAGAAATTTCATATAACATTAATACATTTCATAAAGATGAAAAAATTTTACAAATGATAAAAATAATAATTGAAAAAAATTATTTTCTTTTAAAATTATTAGATAATAATAATAATAATAACAAAGAATTAAATAATATATTTCAACTTAATTTATATAAAAATTTAAAATTATTAGCGAATTTACAATATTCAAATCCAATTTTATTTTATTTAGAATTAGAAAATTATACAAAATTTATTTTTTTAATAATTATTCATTGCGAAGTATTTAAAATAAATATTATTAAAATTTGTTTTTACGCGCTTTCTAAAATAATTAATACATCAACTTATAAAGAAATTAATAATATTGATTACGATGAAAATGATAAAAGAAATAATTTAGATATTTCAAATTTAAGTAAAACACCAGAAAAAAAAAGAAATTGTAATAATATCAATAGCATAAATAATATTAATAATATAAAAAATTCATTTTCGCCTTTAAATTTATTTTTATCGCCTACAAAATATAGAAATTTTGAAAAAGAAGTAAAACATTCAAAAGAATTATTTAATAATATTTTCACTAAAAATAATATTGAAATGCTTTTTAATTATTTAATTAATAAATGCCCATTTATATTTAAAAACGAACAAGAAGACATTGAAATAGAAATGCTTTCTGAATTTGAAGAAGAATCTAATTTAAATTTTGATAATTTTTCTACTAATTTATTAACATATCAAAATTTATATAAAAATCTATGTGAAAATATTATTATTAACTTCACAGAAGTTTCTTTAAATTATTTAAAAGATGAATTAAATAAACTTTATAATAATAATAATAATAAAAATATAAACTATGAATTATTAGATTCTTTTTTTAATATTATAAATCTTATTCCATCATTATATAAAACAAATGTTATAACAATCACGGAAATGATAGATGCATCTAAATATATCACATTTATCGAAAAGCATATTTCAAATAGTAATTTAATACTAAAGAAATATATAATTTCTTTAAGCAAATGGTCAAGTATTTTGATATCAAACGAGAAAATATTTCAATATATTAATAATTTAATTATAATTTTATCTAAATTTGATACTAATTCAGTTGATGATTATTTAATTATTGAAACATGTTTAAGTTTAAAATCTATTTTTGATTCGATGGATTCTCTTCTTCAAAACAAAGAAAATATAAATCTCACAATAAATAAAACAAATTTTAATCATCTCATTGAAACAAACATTAATTTCAATGATTTATTTTTAATAACATCGAATATTTTATATAAAATTCTTTCGAAAATTGAATCTAGCGAATTAATAGTAACTTTAATTAAATTTTTTTCGTTGATAATTAAAAAAATTAATATTCAAAATAATAATGTAATAATCATTAATTCTAAATTATTACAAATCACTTTCAATCCAAAAGATGAATTCACTGAAAATGTTTACATTGATATGTATAAAACTTTATTATTAAATTTTCCTGATTGTAAAGAAATTTTAGAAATGAGTTTGACTTTTGCGGAAAAAATTTTAACTAATAAAATTAATTTAAATAATTTAAATTTTTTATTATACATTTTAAGATGCGTTAATAACACAGAAAATAATAAAAAAATTATTAAAGAATTTATAAATAAAAATTTTATTTTACTTTTTAATTTAAATAAAGAAAATTTACAAAATGTTTTAATTTACATTTTAGAAGAATTTTTTTTATTTGATGTTTTTAATAAAGATGAAAATGATATTAAAAATTTCTATGAAATTATAATAAAAAAATTTAAATTAACACATGAAAAATTTAATGATATTTATAATAAAATAATAAACAACGAATATTTAAATTTAACACAAAATTCTATTACAAATTTTCAAATTTATTGCGCAGATGTTTCAGAAAATTTGATTTGTTTATTAGATTGTGTAAATTCAATGATTTTATATTATAATAATAATAATAACAATAAAATTAATATTAATTTTAATGAAATTTTATCTTTAGTTTTTATTGAATGTAATTTTATTATAAACACAATAAATAAAAATAATAATAATTACATAAGAAGCGATTTAATTACTTATTTAATTGAATTAATTGATAGATTTGCTTTATGTAATTTTGATTGTTTTAAAATTTCTTTAAATAATTTTATTCAAAATTTTAATTTAAATGGCGAACAATTTATTTCAAATTTATTTAAATTAATGACTCAAACATTAAAAATTGAAGTTAGAAAAATGAATGTTTTATTTATTAGTAAAATTTTACCTTTATTTAATTATAATTTTTTATTTCAAAATTCGAAAATCATTTTCGATATTTGTTTAGAATTAGTTTATATTCAAAAATCAAAAAAAATTTTAAATAATAATAATGAAAATAATAATAAAATAGAATTAATAAATTTATATGAAAATTTAAACGGAAAAAATCAAATTAAAAATAATAATATTATTAACATGAGCAACAGAAAAAAATTCCTAATCGAAAATGATATCATTTTAAAAACATATGATATATATGATATATTCAAACAATCTATTATTATATGTTGCAACAACATCGGAAAAAATATCAATAATTTCTTAGAAGAAATAAACCTCGTTAATAATAAAACAAAAGAAATTTTTTATGAATAATTAAATAATTATATATATATATAATATATCATAATATATATAATATATATATTATAATATATATATATATTAATAACTATTATTAATATTATTAATCTTTAATTTTCTTTTTACATGGACAGAAAAAATTCTTAATAAACGTTCCAATACTAACTGTATTAATTTTTGGAATGTTACAATATTTTTCTTTTCTTTTCATAATTTTTCCCGAAGGAATTTTATGACTATTAAACATTAAATAATAAGTTGTTTGAGCTCCTTTACATATCATTAAATCCATATTTAATCCAAACAACAAAACACCAGAAATTAATAAAAATAATATTATAAAAGTTAATAAAAATCCCGCTTCTCCAAAAAAATAATAAATCATCGCAAAAAAATATCTTTCTTCTTTATTATCAGCAAAATAATCAACCATAATAATTTCTTTAATTTGAGCTATCAAAGAAAAATGTATAAACCACACACAAAGAATTAATGTTATATAATAACCAACATTTTCGTCACTAATACACAAATCTAAAAATTTAGAATGAAAATAAAAATTATTTACGCATCTATCACAAATATTACAATGAACAGTTGATTTACTTTTTTTAATCAAACAAATCGCACATGATTCGCCTTTTTCACATAAATTAAAAACATTCCTTTCAAACGCTTGTTGAGTGTGAAATAAAACAGTGTCAGTTTGAGTTCCTAAATCATTGTAATTATATTTATTTTTGCTATAGAAATTTTTTATTTTTTCCGGAGTTTTATTATAAAATAAATAATAAACTGAATATAAAATAAATAAAATAGTCGAAAGTTGATACAAATGAATTAATAAACTAAAATTTAATCTAAAAGGAACTTTATTTAATTTGAAATATAAAAAAGTGAATATTAAACACATTAAAATACTATAAATTGAAATTAATAATCGTTTAAAATTAGGAAATTTGTTTAATAAATGAAATTTTAATAAATAAGATAAATTATAAATTCGATAATTAGATTTAAATAAAATATAAAACAACGCAACAATAAAATTATTATTATAATAATAAAACACAGTTTTAATAAAATCATAATTAAATAAATTATATTTTGTATAATTTTTTAAAGAAATTTTATTATTAATTTCAATTTCATTAATATGATATTTTAATAAATATTTACAACATTTGCTTCCATCATTTGTAATAAAAATATCACAAATATTTTTAATTTCATTTTTTAATTTCATTCCGCTATGAAATAACAAAAATTTCAAAGCAATTAAATTATCATATTTTAAAGCATAATAAAACAAACCATTTCCATCATTATCTTTTTGATTTAAATTCACTTTATAATAACATAAATTATAAAACACATCTACATAATCATATTCAATAGCATAAAAAATGGGTGAGCGACCATTATTATCACAAATATCATATTTTAATCCATCGATTTTTAATAGATACGAAACTAAAAAAAAATTTTCTTGTATTTTTTTACATAAAATATGAAATGGCGTCAACCCGAATTTATTTTGTTTATTAATATCTGCATTAAATATTTCAATTAAAGTTCTTAAAACATTAAAAAAACAAAATTTACATGCGTAATGAATTAAACAATCGCCTTCGGGATTAATTTCGTCATTGACATTCATTTTTTTTTGGTCTAAAAGTAAAATTGAAGGCATAAAATTTCCTTTTTCAAGTTCTTTTAAATGATTTATTTTTAAAGGCGGATTATTAATTGAAACTGTTGTGTTAATATTTGAATATGTGTTTGTGTTTATTGTATTATTATTATTATTATTATTTTCAATTTCTTCTTCTTCTTCTTTTTCTTCTTCTTCTTCTTCTTCATTTTCATTTTTTCTTTCTGTTGAAGGAATGTTTAATTTAATATTTTCATCTTTAATTGAAGACATTTAAATTGAATATAATTTTTTTAATTTTTAATATTTTTTTCTATTATTTAATTCCTAAAATTATTCTTAATAATTATAAAATAATATTTTAAAAATAATGATAATAAAATTAATAAAAAATGAATGAATATTCATCAACGTTTGATACATTTATTCGTATAATTTGTTGTAAAAAAAAGCCTAATTATAAACACAAACAAAATTATATTGACGAATCAAAATCTGAATTAAATAAACTTTACATAAATAAAACCGCATCGAAAAAATTCTCAATAGCTAATTCAATAATTTCTCCGAACAGTAAAAAAATTTCAAGTTCTTTATCAAACAATAAAATATTCAGAACATATACAAAAAAAAACACTTCTCATCTTCACGTTGACTTTAAAAACATAAAAAAACCAATTCGAAACTCAAACAACAACCTAAAAAATAGATACAAATTTTCAATGAATAAACTCGATCAAATAAACAACACAAACGATAGAAGTCTAATTATCAACAATAATAATAACAATATCCAAAACAATAGCAACAACAACACAAATCGCACATCAAAAGACCGAAAATTTTTCCACGAATTTAAAGACAAACTTCGATGTTTTTTTTGTGGGGGGGTTAAATGTAAACATGAGAACTACCTACTAAACATCGAAAACAAAAACGCAATAATAGGTCTTAATTCAAACTACATAACCAACGACATAATAGCAAGTCAAAGACCAAGCGAAGTTTTAATCGAAGAATTTTCCCTCGTTCAAAAATTCAAAGATTTAAATATAGGTCTCATCGTCAACCTCCAAAGAGAGGGGGAGCACCCCTACTGCGGACCAAACGCATATAACTTAACTAGTGCAGGGTACTCATATAACCCCACCTCTTTTTCGGGAGATGGTATAAAAGTAAAGTTGCTGGGGTGGAAGGATATGGAGGTGCCCCATAGCATGAATTTCATGTTGGATATAGTTAAAGAGATGAGTTCGAAGGTATATGATGACAAAATGAGGGTACTTGTCCACTGTCACGCGGGGTATGGTCGAACTGGTGTTGTTATCGTATGTTTTTTGTTATATAATAGTAATAAAAATTCTAAGGAGGTGATTGATGAAGTGAGGAGCAAGAGAAAAAAATGTGTGGAAACGAAGGAACAAATTCGATATTGTCAAAAATTCGAAAAGTTTCTTATACATTGTAGAACCATTTTTGGGGAATGTGATAGTATAGAAAACTATTTAAAAAAACAAGAGGATATACTTTTTGGGGAGGAGCTACAAAAAGTAGGATATATACCAATTATTATAGAAAAGAGTTTGAATAAAATTATTGAATTAAAAAATAAATTAAAAATTAATAAAGTTTTAATTTATAAATTAATTCAAGGCGAATTGATTGATTGGAATGAACAATTAGAAAATCTTCTTGTTGAATTGAAAATGTTAATTAATCAAAATAAATGGGAAAAATTCGATTTAAATGAAAATCTAATGATTGTGATTGAATTAATGTTTGATTGGTTTGAAGACTGTGTGAAATTTGTAATTAATCCCGAACGAACTGATAAAATAATAAATAACGAAATTTTTATTGAATATGTAAATAATAATGGAAATAAAACAAATCGACATTCAAAATGTGACATTATTGTTTTATTAAAAAAAGAATTTCATTTATTTGAATATCAAATAATTTTCAAATTCGCTGATTTTTTAGTGAAATTATCAAAAAACGAAGAAAATGATGAAAATTACTTTGAAAATACAATTATTAATAATGATATTAATAATAATAATTTTAATATTTATGATTCAGATAAAAAAAATAATAAAATAAACGACGAATTTAATTCTTTTAATCAAATGATTTATCGAATTTCATTAGAATTATTAGGTTTTTCTTATAACGAAATTTATAATGATAATAAATATCAAACTATAATTTTACCATTAGTAAATGGCTTAAGCAACATAATAAAAATTGTATACGAAATTTTATCTAAAAACATTTATAGTTACGAAGAACTTGAAATAATTTCGCCCAAAAAAAAAAATAATACTTCTTTAACAAAAAAAAATTTAAATTTTTCTGGTTTTTCTGAATATAATAATAATAATAGTTATGTAAATTGTATGACCGGAAATTCAAATACGAACGTTATTAATAAAGAAAAAAAATTGTTTCAATTATATAAAATGTTACAGGACCATTTTAAAGAAAAAAAAAGTATTAATTTTAATACGAATTTTGATGAAAATGGGGATAAAATTAATAAATATATTCAAAATTTAAATTTAGATGGAATTAGTTATTTTAATTCTATTGAAGATAATGCTTCTTCTATTAATATTACTAATTATAATAATATTAAAGATAGTAATAAAAATATTAATAAAATTAATGAAAATATTAATAAAAATGAATTAAATAAAAATAATAATATTATTATTAATAATAATTATATTACACATTCTAATGCAAGTAATAATATTATTTCAACAACAAATAAGTTAATGAATAATAATAATAATAATAATATTCTAAATGAAAATGATTTAAAATTAAATAAAAATTTACTTAAAAAAATTAGTAAACAAACTCAAAATAATAATTTTAATTTTGAAGATAATAAAAGTAATATTAATTTCATTTCATCAAAATCTTCTTCTAATAAAAGCACAAATAAAATAATTTCCGATGAAAATAAAAATAATAATAATAAAAATAATAATAATAATAATTTCAATAATAATAATAATAATTTCAATAATAATAATATTAATTTCAATAATAATAATAATATTAATATAAAATTCAATAAAAGAAAAAAAAGATTAAATAACATGACTGTTATGTATAAAAATAATAATCCATTTTTTAACAATTTTTTAAATGATATGAATAAAAACGAAAATAAAAACAATAGAAAAAAATTTGTAAGAAGAAAATCAATAATAGATGAAATTAAAGATTTCGAAAGTCAAAATATTAATAAAAAAAATAGTATAAAAAAAATGAGAAATCAAGGTTTAAAAGTAAATAAAATAAAAGATAAAAGCGATAAAGAATTAATTCATTTAATGATGAAAATGAATGATAATGAAAATATGAAAAATTTATTTAACAATAGTTAAATAATAATAATATTAAAAAATATTATTATTATTATTATTTTATAAAAGTTTCAATTATAAATAAGTATTAAAAGTGTTAAATTATAATGAATAATATTTTTGGTTTAAATGTAAAAATAATTATTATTTAATAATAATAAATAATTTATTTTATATTAATTTTGTATTAATAATTAATATTTGTTTTAATAATTAAAATATTATAATTTAATAATCGACTAATATTAAATAAAATTTAATCAAAATTTTTCAAATTTTTATTTAAAATATCTTTAAAATAATGTCTTTTTGTAATTTTTTCTTCAAAAAAATCCATCAAATGTCTTTTACAATAATACATAAAACATATATGTTTACTATTATTATTATTATCAATAATACTATTTCTATCATAATATTTTTTAACATAATTTAAATAACATTTTTGGCCACAAATAAATTTATTTTTACAATTTTCACAAATTTTATTTTTTTCTTTACAAATTTTACAATAAATTTTCTTTTTCATTTCACAATTTTGACACACATTTTCATTAATGTCTAAACATAATTGACACATATGTCTTAAAACACAAAAATCATTTTGACAAACATTACAAATTTTAGTGCAATTTGAGCACAAACATTTTTGACAAAATTTACATTTTTTATAATAATAATTTAAATTACATTCAGGACAAAATGAAATTATTTTCATACATTTTTCACATTTTAATAAACATGATTCACAAACATTGTGATCACATAAACGAATTTCAACGAAATTATTTTTATGATTTTCTTTTTTACATAGTAAATTAACAACATTTTCACAAAATTTACATTTTAATGTGCATTTTTTACAACATTTTTTATATTTTTTTTCTTCTTCATTTTTCGCACATTTTTTACATAAATTAAAATGATTGTTACAAAAACTTTCTTCACAATTTCCACAATTTAAACTGTGATTTGAACAAAAATTCTGTAAACAAAAATTGCATGTGTTCCAACAATTTAAACAAAGATTTTCTTTACAATTTTTATATGAACATTTTCTTATGTTGTCACTGTTGCAATTTAAACATGAAATTAATTTTTTATTTGAACAATTTGAACATATTTTTATACAATTTTTACAATATATTTTTTTACATATGTTACACATAAACATGCAAGATTTGCATGATAATTTGTGACATTTTTTACATCGATTTGAACATTTTCGTATACATATTTTTTTTAAACAAATTGAACAGTTTATGTTTGATAAATTTGAATTACAACTTTCACAATAATTAAAACATTTTTTACATTTAAACAAAACAATATGAAAACATTTATTATTATTATAAATATCAATTTTCATACAATTTTCACAATTTTTAATTTTTTCACTCAAACATTTTTTATTTTTACAAACATTCAATTTACAATATCCACATTTTAAAACGCAATTATTACAAAGAAAATTTTTACATATAAAACAAACATTTTCAGCCAAATTTATTTTACATAAAAAACATTTTTCTTCACAATTATCACAAATAAAATCATTCACTAAATCTTTATTTTTTTTACAATTAAAACAAACAGTTGATTTGCATTTAAAACATCTTTCTAAACAATTTTTATTATTTTCATTATTATTTTCTTCATTTTCAAAAGGTTGATAATTAATATTCACATAACAACAAAAATTATTACATACGCTACATTTATTACAATTAATATCAAAAATTGTGATTATTTTATTACAAATGCGACAAATTTGATTATTTTCATCATCATTTTTTGTATGATTATGTTCATTAATAAAAGTATTTAAATCATAAACATTTGTGCATAAACGAGAATAATTACAAAAATATTTTATTTTGTTTATTATTGATTTTAATTCTTCATTACAATCAATAAAACCTTTTTCTGATGTGCAATAAAAACATTTAAAATTTGAATTATTATTATTATTATTATTATTGAATTTTTTTAAATTTTGGTTGTAACAATTTCCGCAAATTAATTTTAAACATTTTTTGTTTAAACATTGTTTTGCGTTGAAATTTAAACAAAAACATAAAGGGCAAGTTAATAAATTTTTGTCTACTAATATTTCATATCCTCCGAATGAAAAAATATTATCGATTGAAATTTGATTTTCAAACATTTTTTAAATTAATTTTATTATTATTGGTTAATTATTTTATTTTTAAATTAAAAATATAAGAAATAAACTTTTTTATAAATTCATTTTAAATTGGGGATTGGGGATTGGGGATTGGGGATTGGGGATTGGGGATTGGG
>JAEEGK010020782.1_pt1 | contig 13922 bp, 8 predicted proteins | sample 8958771 | NCBI WGS metagenome assembly JAEEGK01 (sample SAMN16246547, study PRJNA631951) | gut metagenome | biome: gut microbiome; feature: rumen; material: SC-attached | host: Bos | place: Iran: Karaj | collected 2018-10 | reverse complement strand
GCCGGAGGCAATGTACTAAATGTTGTCCATGCACTCATCTATGCAAAAGACTCACTCATCAAGCTTGACTTCAAACAAGCCGCAACCATGGACCTTGCCGGTGGAAACGTGCTCGAAATTATAAAGGGATATCAGGACAAGAAACTCCGCGAACTTCTCGAAGATTTAAAAACATAGAGCTTTGGTTAGTCGATAGTCATTAGTTATTAGTCATTGGAATTGGTTCCAGTTTTCTGCGCCAAATCGCTTGCGAATCCGCATAAATAATTTGCACTTGAGGTACTAAGACCGCAGACGTAACACAAATTTTACATTCCAAGTCATTGACAATCACACCCTAAACGCCGATATTTTCCACATCAATCAATGGAGGCGAAATAATAGCGAAAGAACTAATATATCAAACTCAGTTGCTGCTCGATGCTCAGCAGAGGAAGCTCTCTGAAATCTTATAGGTGCTCTTTATAAGCCGAGAAAAAACTGAAAAAAAACAAAGGATAAGATATGATAACAATACAAGATAATGACAATCCTACAAAAGCGGACAATTTTATTATTCAAAATTTTAAATCATTTTTAGAAAGGAAAAAAGAACAAAGTTCTTTTTTTAATGAAAACGTTGAAATCATTCCCACGGACAATATTTGGCTAACAAAAGCCATTGAAACAAGCGCTGCAAATGATAAGGAATCAGCAGATGCAAATAATGTAATTCCCATATTAGTCAACCTTACATTTATAAAAAAATTCTACTTGTTAGTACATCGAGTTTATGCATTCTACTTAAATAATTTGCAAAAAGAACATGTAGTAGATTTTTATGATGACGCTGGACAGAAAATAATACACAATGAACTTGAAGAAATAAAAAAAATTCTTTCGTCCGAAGACTTTGATAGAAAAATCGAAGCAAGAATTGGTTACGAGCACGCAAATGAAGTAAATAACATTTTCAACTATTGTTTTCTTTTTGCGATTTTTCATGAAATTGCACACAAAGACCATCCGCAAATTTCAACACTTAAAGATGAAATAGAATGTGATGAAGCCGCACAACACGAAATTAACAATATTATTAGAAATACTTTTAATCCCGATGAAAAAAGAAACGCTGAATCGGGAGCAGCACTTGCCGTTGTCATTATCTGCTTATTATCCCTAGACTTCAATAGTAAATTGGATACAGCTATCCAAGAGGAAGATGGCATTCATCCAAGAACAACAAAAAGGGTAAAAAATTTTATAAACAAAAATGATAAGGATGGCTACATAATACGAGAAGGCGTATTTGTTCTTCCGTGGTTTTGCATCGTATTCCTCTTTAATGTTGATATAAAGAAAGTTGTGAAAGTGCAAAAGAATTATGATAGCTGCATTACCGAAATTTTAGATACTCTTGATTTTAACCAGTTGAAAATGATTTTCAAACACTGACTTTACCGCCCTGCTTCTCGCGGGGCTCTTTATAAGCCAAGGAAAAGCAAGAGCCATTGACTCATAGGGAGATTTCTTCAACGACAGCACAGGTCTGAGCGACCACTACGAAAACGAGGCCATCTCCGTCCGTTGCATCCATGACTAAATAATATAAACATTTTAACACACTTTATTCGCAACAAATCGATTAAGATTCCCGCCTTTTCCCCAAAGAGGATGACTCTACTGTGGCAACAAGTTGCCAAGTATCGTATAGTGGAAGCGACCGGATTGTCCTAAAGCAATATTGATTCTTGAGTCTTTCTGGAATTAAAGTATCTAGAAGTGCGATTTTGGTCATTTTGTGCTACTATTTTTGAATTTCTGCCGTTTTTGTAGCATAAAAACTCTTTTGTCTGCAAAAAATTTGAGCAAAAAACCTTTTCTCGTGCTACTAAATTCGCATTTTTGCAATTTCTGTAGAACACACACAGCCCGCAAATTTGAAATTGCAGCCATGTTAAATTAGTTTATTTAAATTTCATGCTACTAAATTGAGATTTTTTCGCATTTAGTAGCACGTTTTCGTTTTTTTTCACATTAACAAGCGCAAAAAAAGCAAAAAAAATATAGATTGTTAAGATGAACGAACCATTGGGAGAGTCAAATGCGCTGGAATAATTACCTGTTCTCTAAAAAGTGTGCCGTCCTAATGGCTGGTACCTTCTTGGCGTTTTTCACAGCTTGCAGCAACGCAGTCGATTCGGACGAAATCGAAGAATCGTCGTCTTCGATTTGCAAGGATTGCACAGATAAAAAATCTTCATCCAGCAGCAAAAAACTATCCAAGTCTTCCTCTTCTAAAAAGGCTTCGTCTTCTTCTAATAAAGTTTCATCATCTTCTAAAAGCTCATCTTCATCCAAAGCATTGTCGAGTTCTTCGGACAAATCCAGTTCGAGCCGTATGGGGCTGCCACCTTGCAGAACCGCCGATGGTTCGAAAGATGATTGCGAATATGGAGAGTTTACCGACGTGCGCGACGGTCAAGTATACAAGACCGTGAAAATCGGCACACAGACCTGGATGGCGGAAAACTTGAGGTACAATACGGGAGCCGACTGCGCTATATTCGATGATTACAAATGTTGCAATGAAAAAGGACTTGAATATTGTAAGGAAAAATTCTATTCGTCCATAGCTTCGCTAACAGCTTGCCCACCCGGTTGGCATTTGCCGTCTCAAGCCGAATTCGACACCCTGATCAATGCTGTCGGAGGCCCGTCAGAAGCGGCAAATTCCCTTAAGTCAACATCAGGTTGGTTTCCTGACTGGAACGGATTAAAGTGGAACGGTTCGGACGGCTATGGTTTTAACGCAGAACCTGTTGGCGTAGATGAATATTGTGAAGCGGATTGTACAGTGGATTTCGGTCCCGGTTCAGAAACATGTTTCAAGGTAAATACATCGGGATGCCTAACGCTAAGCAACTCAAACAATGAGATACGCAATTATTCTTTTATCTGGGGAGGTTCAGTCCGTTGCCTTTTGGGCGATACAGGCCCGTTCTTTTCGCGTATTCCTCCATGCCGGACCGACAGTAGCGACAATTGCGAATATGGAACGCTTACGGATACTCGCGACAACCAAACGTATAAGACTGTGAAAATTGGCGAACAAATCTGGATGGCACAAAACCTCAACTATGAAACAGACAGCAGTTTCTGCAACAGCAACAAGGAGAGCAACTGTACAAAGTTTGGAAGGCTCTACCTATGGAATGAAGCCGTCGAAAAGGACATCTGCCCCGAAGGGTGGCATGTGCCATCACAAACAGAGTTCGACACCCTTGTTTCTGCTGTCGGAGGAAAAAATCTAGCCGGTTTGTATCTCAAGGCCACAACAGATTGGGACTCTTTTGATTTGAACGAAGGAATTGGCAAAGATTCCTATGGTTTTGCGGCGCTCCCGGCAGGCAGCAGGCACAATAATGGATTCTTCTCCCCGGGGAACGAGTACACCTATTTCTGGAGTTCTTCGAAAAGCGATTACAAAACCAAAAAAGACACAACCGCGTACGCATATGCATTAAACATGGACAACCGAACAGATGCTGCGGAACTTACCTCTTCTCGCATAGATTATGCAAATTCGGTTCGTTGCCTTAAGGATTAGATTATTTCTACTTTCAGAACCAGTGTAAATGAGTATATTAAAGACACAGACTTATAGCGGCTATTTATGAACCCAGAGAAAACATGATTGCAATTTTATGTGTGATAAACTTTCTTTGGGGACTGGCGTTTTTCCCAATATTCAACACCCTTAAAAAATGGGTTGAAAGCACCAAATCTCTACCGTTTGGGGCTGTTATCAATTTTTTAAGCGATTTGCTTATGAGGTTGATAATGGTTTGCGGATTATGGCTCCCATTGTTATTAATAATCTTTTTTAAGAATTTAGATCATGGAAACAACTGGTTATGGAGCTCGCTATCTTTTTTTGGAGGCATGCTAGCTTATGCAATCCTAAAACGCAACGCCATCAAGTCGTATGTCCAAGACGTCCACCAACGAGAAAGTACGCACGACATTCCTAGCGAGCAAGCCATAGAAATTATCGAGAAAGACTGGCGCTGCAGAAAATGCGGCATGCCCCACAAATACCCTTACGAAAGAAATTCGCCAATGTACGGCAGCCCGTTATTTATCTGCCCCAAATGCGGAATGGAACAATTCGATTACGGGCGTTTGGAACCCGCATTGAATCGAAGTTTTGGTAATTGGAATGTAGGACGTATTTCCATGAAAGTAAATGTTGTTTCGTTTGTTGTTTCAGTGGTTTTACTAATACTGATGTTAACTAACCCAAATTCAACTGGTGAATTTTTCTGTCTCCTGCTTGTTTATTCAGCTACGATTTTCGTATCAAGCGTAATAATAACGATTGAAAGTATGCTAAAGAAAAAGCCTGACTTTATCAAAAAGTCTGAAGCTCGCTTGCAAGACAAGGATTATGTAGCTCTGTTACGCAAACACGGATACGAAGTTCCCTATAAAACTTAAAAAGACGACGGCCAGAGCCTGCGCGGGAATGACAAGAAAAAAGGCGGCTCCCCGGATCATGTCCGGGGGCCGCCATTTTTTTTCTACTATCTACTTCCTACAACCTACTGAGGCAATAAAGCTACGAGACGACTTGATTCTATACTACGGCGTAGCCGCAAACCTCATAGCGAGCTTCGCGAGCGACCTCATAGCTCAAAGCAAAAAGTCGCTTGCGAATTTTTGCGCCCCGCGCGACATATTTCCATAATGCGGTATAGCCACACTATATCTCTAGTCTCTCGTCTGTAGCCCGCCGTAGCGGGCGTTCTTTCGTCTAATAGCGCGACTTAGTCGCGCTTCAGTGTCTTGTACTTAATCGGCTTCGGATTGTCGGCATCTTCGCCAAGGCGCTTGCGACGATCAGCTTCGTATTCGCTCCAGTTGCCTTCGAACCACACGACCTTGGAATCGCCTTCGTAAGCGAGGATGTGCGTTGCAATACGGTCGAGGAACCAGCGGTCATGCGAGATGATCACGGCGCAGCCTGCGAACTTGAGGATAGCCTGTTCCAAAGCCTGCAATGTTTCGATGTCCAAGTCGTTCGTCGGTTCGTCAAGGAACAAGAGGTTGCCCGGCTTCTGCAAGTTCTTTGCCATGAGCACGCGGTTGCGTTCACCACCAGAGAGCTGCGAGAGCTTTTTCTGCTGGGCCGCACCCGTGAAGTTGAAGAGACCGCAGTAAGCACGGCCATTCATCTTGCGGTCGCCCACCAAGATTTCGTCATTGCCACCCGTGATGGATTCCCAAACCGTCTTGGAATCGTCCAAACTTTCGCGGCCCTGTTCCATACTGATGATTTCGACAGTTTCGCCAATCTTGAGCGTACCGCCATCGGGCTTTTCCTGGCCCATGATCATCTTGAACAACGTTGTCTTACCTGCACCGTTCGGGCCGATAATGCCCACAATGCCGGAGCGCGGCAGGTTGAAGTTCAAGTCGTCGAACAGCACCTTTTCGCCAAAGGCCTTCTGCAAGTGTTCCGCCTGAATAACGACATCGCCCAAGCGCTTGCCGTTCGCAATGTGGATCTGTGCCACCTTGATCTGTTCCTTGGAATCTTCGGCCAAGAGTTCTTCGTAAGCTTTGAGACGAGCCTTGCTCTTTGCCTGGCGAGCCTTCGGACTCTGCTTGACCCATTCCTGTTCACGAGCGAGGCGCTTCTGACGGTCAGATTCACCCTTTTCTTCGTTCTTCATGCGTTCAAGTTTTTGGTCAAGCCACTGGGCGTAATTGCCTTCCCAAGGAATGCCGCGACCGCGGTCGATTTCCAAAATCCAATTCGTTACGTTGTCAAGGAAGTAACGGTCGTGGGTCACCAAAATCACGGAGCCCTTGTATTCGCGGAGGTGGCGTTCGAGCCATGCAACCGTTTCGGCATCCAGGTGGTTCGTCGGTTCGTCAAGGAGCAGCAAATCCGGTTCTTCAAGGAGCAAGCGGCAGAGAGCCACGCGGCGTTTTTCACCGCCGGAGAGGTTCGTCACCGGCCAATCGCCCGGCGGGCAACGGAGAGCGTCCATCGCAATTTCGATATTGCGGTCAAGGCTCCACAAATCCTGCGCATCGATGATGTCCTGAAGCTTTGCCTGTTCGTCGAGGAGCTTGTTCATCTCGTCGTCTTCCATCGGTTCAGCAAACTTCATGGAAATCTCGTTGAAGCGGTCCAGAATGGCCTGCTTCTTGGCCACAGCCTGCATCACGTTTTCCTTGACGGTGAGGTTCGGGTCCAGCTGCGGTTCCTGCGGCAAGTAGCCTGCGGTGCGGCCCGGTTCAATCCAAGCTTCGCCCTGGAATTCCTTGTCAATACCCGCCATGATGCGGAGGAGCGTTGACTTACCGGCACCGTTCTGGCCGATAATACCAATCTTTGCGCCATAGTAGAAGCTCAAAGAAATGTCCTTCAGCACCTCTTTGTTAGGCGGATAGGACTTGGTCATTTTATACATGTAGAAAACGAATTTTTCTGCTTTGTTTTGTTCGGCCATAATTAGGTTTTAGGTTATAGGTTGTAGGGGTTAAGCGTTCGTTTCGACAAGCTCAACGAACTTATAAGGGTCCCTGAGCCTGTCGAAGGGATTCTTCCGGATTATTTTAATCCTTATTTCGTCGATTTGAATATAGAATTTTTTTCAGATACGATTCGTAATCTGCGGCAACAAGAACATCTCTCGTATATCAATTTTAAATAGACGGATTCAAATTTTAAATGAATTTTACAAGCACGCCACCTTATCGAAATCATCCGTCAATACGTTCCTAAAATAAATTCCACTCATTTCGCATAAAGTACTACCGCAAAAAAAACGCGACGTCAATTTCGACATGGAGAAACAGAAGCTGCTATAAGCAAGAACGTACTTTTTATTCATGGAAACTCCGTATTACAGCACAATTAAAAGCGTTCGTAATATTATGATTAAACTAAAGATTCAAAATTTCAAAATTCATTTTCCAGTTGAGCGCCGATTTTTAAGTCATTTAACGTCACTTAAATTCAACAGCCCATTCTTTTGAAAACATCCGTTTACAAAAACGTTGGCTTTCTACAACTGTTTACAGCCAAAATTATCTATACTATAAGCATGTTCCACAAAATGAAGATTGTGCTCGCCATGTTCCGTTTCAAAACAGCACTCCTTTTGTTGACTTTTGCACTGATTTCATACGCAAAAGCCGCGCCCATGGTCACTCCCAAAAGAGAGGACCTAAAAGCCACACAGCAAATAGACGGAAGCGGACGTTCCTGCATATTACATTTCAAAGAATCGGCGTCCATTATAAAAAATTACGCCGATGAAGACTGCGTTCTTTTAAAAGCAGAATCCGGATGCATTGGATGGGTAAAGAAAAACGATCTGGAATATGTCTCCACCACATCTCCCATAGAAACTTATCCCATAGATTACCGGAACTGGGACGCACCGGACGCAATCGCGCTATACAATCTCAGAAAGAAATTCGCCGATTCCATTGCAACATACTACGGAGATTCGACCCTCTTCAGCCTTTTAAAATCCGAAGATTTCAGCATTCGCCACAAAGCCATTATAGATTCCCTCTACCGGCAAGTCTTGGAAAATCCGCAAGAAAAAATCGAACACTGGGACTATCTAAAACATTTTGGCATACATCCGCAAAACGTATTTTTCGCCAAAATGGAATGGGACAGCCTAAAGGCGGTTTTCAGCCTGCAATCTGATTCGATATTCGATTCCATCTACACCGCCAACCGCAATCAGTACCTAGAGCCCATAAAAAGTCTCCCTCAAGCCCAACAGCTATTGGCAACCATAGCCGTCATGGATTACGAAATGAGCCTCCAGAAAAAAGAGGGCAAAAGCAAAGACGAATCCTGGAACGCAAACATCCTGAAAATACAATCGCTAGCCGAAAAGCTAGTACAGGAGGAACCTCAGTACAAGGAGGCCATTTACAGATTCTATTATAACATAGGCTATATTCCCAGACGCCGCGATCCGACATTTTACTTTGCCGCTGGACTTTCGACCATACATTTGCTGGGCAAAGAGAATTCAGTCCATGGAGAACTGCTAGGACTCGACTTGATATGGTTGGGAGCATATACCCCAATAGGAACGTTCGCCATAAAATCAACCCTCGCATTCGGAATAAACTCAGGGAATGAATTTACATATAACAATGAAGATAAATTATTCAAGCATAATTCCTTTTTAGCCACAATGGACGGAAGCATTATTTATAGGCCGACAATTTCCATTTACAACACACTGAATACATGGGCTATAAAGCCGGAACTCGGACTGGGAATTTACTTCCTGGACGACACCATTTTCTATTACTCTGTCGGAATCCGCTACGAGAAGTCGATGGGGAGCCAAGAGTCGAACGCAAAACAACCATACGGCATTATTGACGGCTGGAGCATCGGGCTAACTTCAAAATGGAGCGGCATCCACTTCAAAAGCATCGTCCTCGATATCCGCTGGGCCTTCCACGCGTGATTGGCGAGAGCAATCTAACCTCCAATTTCTCCCGCATTTCCCCAACCACTAACCACTAACCACTAACCACTTTTCTATATTTGTCCCCGTATTTTATTGTACAGTAAAACAAGGGATTAAATCCCACAGGAAAACATTATGAAAAAGATTCTGTTCCAAGACACCTCGTTCCGTGATGGCTTCCAGTCCATCTTCGGCGCTCGCGTGTTCATGAAGGACTTCATGCCTGCCGTTGAAGCAGCTGTGAAGGCTGGCATCACCCACTTCGAAGCAGGTGGCGGCGCCCGTTTCCAGGCTCTCTATCAGAACTGCGGTGAAGACGCATTCGACATGATGGACGAATTCCGTCGCGTTGTCGGTCCGAAGATCCGCCTCCAGACTCTCGCTCGTGGTATCAACGTTGTGGCTCTCGCTCCGCAGCCGCGCGATATGATCAAGCTCCATGCCGACATGTTCAAGAAGCACGGCATGACCCGTATTCGTAACTTCGACGCATTGAACGACGTCAACAACCTCATCTACTCCGGCAAGTGCATCACCGACGCCGGTCTCGAACACGAAGTCGTCGTTACCATGATGGAACTTCCTCCGGGATGCGACCTCAACGCAGCCCACAACCCGGAATTCTACGAACGCATCCTCCGCAACATCTTGGACGCCGGTGTTCCGTTCGCTTCCGTCTGCTTCAAGGACGCTTCCGGTACGACGAACCCGACTAAGGTCTATGAAACGTTCAAGCGCGCTCGTAAGCTCCTTGGTGACAAGGTCGAACTCCGTATCCACAGCCATGACACTTGCGGTACCGGTGTGGCTCAGTACAAGGCCGCTATTGAAGGTGGCGCTGATGGCGTTGACCTCGGCCGCAAGCCACTTTCCGGCGGTACGGCTCAGCCGGACCTCTTCTCCATGTTCCACGCCCTCAAGGGCACGGAATACAAGCTCGCCCTCGGTGAAGACAGCATCGTTGACGATCACATTCCGGAACTCATGGAAGCTAACAACGTCGCCGTCGAATGCCTCAAGGACTACAACTTCCCGCCTGAAGCCCGTCAGATCACAACCGACGTTATCTTCAGCCCCATGCCGGGTGGCGCTCTTACAGCCAACACCCTCATGATGCGCGAAACCAAGACCTTCCACCTCTTCCCGAAGGTTATCGAGAACATGAGTGAATGCGTCCGCCGCGGTGGCTTTGCTTCTTCCGTGACGCCGGTTTCTCAGTTCTACTTCCAGCAGGCCTACATGAACACCTTGAACCAAGCTGCCGGTCGCGGCACGTGGTTCAAGATGACCGAAGGCTACGGCAAGATGCTCCTCGGCTACCAGGGCAAGACCCCGTGCGAACCGGATCCGGAACTCGTGAAGATCGCAGCCGACCAATTCAACATGAAGCCGTTCAAGGAAGCCCATCCGGGCGTCCAGTGCGCAGAAGAAATTCTCGAACCGGGCATTCCGAAGGCCAAGGCCCTCCTCGAAGAAAATGGTCTCCCGGTCAACGACGAAACCATCTTCATCACGGGCTGCCTCCAGACGAAGGCCGGCAACAAGGGTATCGAATTTCTCAAGGGCAACCGCCACATTGGCGTGCCGAAGAAGGACCCGAACGCCGCTCCTGCTGTCGATACCAAGAACATGAAGGCCGGTGCCGCAAGCACCTACCGCATTGCCCTTGGCAACCAGAGCTGGGACGTTCAGGTTCAGACCCTCAGCAAGTAATTTTCAGCCCAGTTTTTCTGGAGCTTAAAAATTCGCCTCGGACTAAAGTCCGAGGCTTTTTTGATAACGTCATCATCGAGCTCAATTAGAGACCCGCACAACATAACGTCCGCGGGCATTCCTCGCAGGAGTCCACTCCACAAAATTACGCCCCACCGTTGCATTCACGTTAAACGCAGCGACCTTCTGCCCAAGCGCATTCATCACAGAAATCTTGTACAGCCCCGCAGTCGAAACAACAAACTCAATCACGCCATCGCGAATTCCAATAACACGAGCTTTGCTTGGCGCAATCGAACGTTTATCCGCAAAAATTTTCACCGTTTTTCCCGGATCCGCATCAATCGGAGCAAACGGAGCGTAATAAGCAACAGCCTTGTCATGCACTGCAACGCCCTCCCCGGTAAACGTTCCATACGCCTTGCCACGAACATTCACCATCGTATTCGGTGCATAGACAGAGCCGTAAAACACGCTGTCAATATCAACCGCAACCGAGTCGTCATGCACAAACAACTTAAATCCCTTAGCCCATTCGGTACTGTCCGTCACAGCACTCGCCGGAGCCGCATCCCAAGCGAAACCATTCTTGACATGCATCGCAGAATAATATCCCGGTTTATCCAACTTATACTTGGAACCCTTTTCCATTTTCATGTTTTCGATGTAAAATGTACCTTCCGGAATAACAAGCGTACCCGACGATTTCACCGTCAGATTTTTGACACACGCTCCATTCACAAGAGCATATTCCTTGTCAACAGTCACGTCCTTGCAACCTGTTGCAGGGAAACTTGGCAGCGGTTCGCGAAAATCAAGTTCCTTGTTCCAGCTTAAAGAATCCCTGTAAGACACAAACCCATATTGAGCACTGGAATCTATACGAAGCTCCGACTTTTCAAAAGTGCTATACATCGTCGCATGTTCCGTAAAGGAATTGTTCCTTAACGTCACGCCACCCTTTGCATAGATAGAACCAATTTCGGCATCGCCATGGACTCCCGCACAATAATTTTTCGCAGTAGAGCCGCAAACCACATTGCACTTTCCGTCTTTACCCTTGAATTCGTCATAGCACTTTCCGCTGATGTTAAAGTCGTTAAACGCATGCAACGCAATATTCTTCGGAACATCATCGACCTTAATATTTTCTTTGTCTAGATTCAGCTTGACAAACGGATCGCCAAAAAGCATCACCATATAGAACCATTCGTAGGCATCCTTCGGGAACTTTCCTTTTTTGAACGAAGTCGTCCTATAATTAACCCATTTGACAAACGCATCACCCAACATATCCTTATCCAAAAGACCGTAGAAATAATCATTTTCCTGATACCCGCCACTCGTCTTTGTCATGCTAATCACCGAAACGCCACCATCCAAAGTTCTAAAAAGATGTGCCAACGCAATAGTCCTGTCATAAGATTTTCCATCTTTTTTGACAAAGCGTGCCGTGCTGCAAGAATTAATGTCAAATACACGGGGAATAACTTTGACAGGCGTTTCAAGGTCTTTAATTGCGACTCCGCTGGCAAAACGCTTTTCAGATCCATGCCCGATATGAGAGACCCAATCGTAATTCTGTGTAGCATATTCCCAATACTTTTCGCTACTGGCTTCATAAATGATATCCGCATCAGTTAATTTCGAAATGAACTTCATAAACCGCACCATCGAATTGCTGCTTTCTTTAACTTGGAACCTTGTGGAATAAGTGTACAACATTTTTTTTGAACGCAGTGCAGTATTCATCTGCTGTTTATAAGCCTTGTCAAGCCAATGCAGCACGAATTCCTTCACCTTGGGGAAGTATTCCGTGTCATAGTTTTGAAGTTGCTGTTTCCATAATGCCGAAGTCTGTTCGCGAGCCTCTCCATACGGGTTTACGCGTGACACCCAAATTTCAAAATCGTCAGAACCGAGTGTTCCATTCTTTTCGTAATGAGCGTCCAAAAGTCCATTCGCCCCACGTTCCAAGCGAACGCACGAATCCCCCATCACGCAGCCGATTCCCGTAATTTCATCCGCCCAAACACCATCCAAGTCCATAAAGTAATAGTCCGTAACCCATCTCTGATAATTCTTGAAAGGCCCCTCATCCTCAGGGTAACCGGCATGGCCATCGGAATCCCGAACAAAATATTCCATTTCGGCAAAAGGCAAGTTGCCGATAAGAATCACGCCAGCCAACGGAACTTTGCTATTGTCATCCCACGATTCTTTGATAGCGGCTTTCAGCTCTGCCGCCGAAGTTTTCATCTTAAAATTCGGAGTTCCATTGAGCGTTGAAGAGTCCAGCACAAGCGCTACCGGGAACGACTTGATATCAATCTTGAAGTTGAAATTTTTTTCAACCGCACTGGCATATTTTCTGACAGCATCAACGACATCGGACTCTTTGTAAAGATCCTCATCGATGTAAATTTCTGCTCGTCTTAACCCCGTACTTTGCATTGCATTTTCCGTAGCAAAACAGAACGCTACTAGCACAAGCAACGCGATTACATTTTTCGTGAAAAAATTCATTCCCCCCTCCCAAAAAAAATATTTATTTTGCCTGGATTTTTACGACATAGCGTCCACAAGCATTCCTTGACGGCACCCACTCCACAGCATTACGCCCCACCGTTGCATTCACGTTAAATGCAGCGACCTTCTGCCCAAGTGCATTCATCACAGAAATTTTGTACAGCCCTGCAGCCGGAACCACAAATTCAATCACGCCATCATGAACTCTTCCAACATAGGCACGACTGTTCGACGCGACAAGACGTTTATCCGCAAAAATTTTCACTGTTTGTCCCGAATTCCCATCAACAGGAGCAAACGGAACATAATAGGCGACCGACTTGTCATGGACCGCCACGCCATTCCCGACAAACGAGCCAAACGCCTTGCCGCGAACGTTCACCATCGTATTCGGCGCATACACAGAGCCATAAAACACACTGTCAATATCAACCGCAATCGAATCGTCATGCACAAATAACTTAAATCCCTTCGCCCATTCTGCGCTATCCGAAACTGTAACGGTCGGCGAAGCGTCCCAGGCAAAGCCTTTCTTGACATGCATAGCAGAATAATAGCCCGGTTTAGCAAACTTGTACTTTGAACCCGGCGCCATCTTGACGCTTTCGACGAAAAATTCACCCTCCGGGATAATCAACGTCCCAGAAGATTTTACAGTCAGATTCTTGATGCACGACCCGCCAACAGGGGTATATTCCGCATCAACGGTCACGTCCTTGCAGCCACTCGACGGAAACTCGGGCAGAGGATCCTTTACATCAAGCGCATCATTCCACTTTTTTGAATTTTTGTAGGCGATATAATTGTACTCAGCATTGCCATTGATATTGACATTTGCATTTTCAAACGTGCTGTATATCGTAGCGTTTGCGGCAGTGACACTTCCATTCAACACCAGTCCGCCCTTGGCGTAAATAGAGCCTATTTCAGCACTCCCATGGACTCCCGCACAATAATTTTTCGCCGTTGAGCCGCAAACCACATTGCATCTTCCGTTAGCCCCCTGCGACTTGTCATAGCACTTTCCGCTAATGTTGAAGTCTTTAAAAGCATGCAAAGCGACATCCTTCGGAATTTCATCTCCTTTCACTTTTTCCCTATCGACATTCAACTTGATAAACGGGTCTCCAAAGAATCCGTACGGATAAAACCATTCATAGACATCTTTCGTATGCT
>JAEEGK010020777.1_pt1 | contig 13925 bp, 8 predicted proteins | sample 8958771 | NCBI WGS metagenome assembly JAEEGK01 (sample SAMN16246547, study PRJNA631951) | gut metagenome | biome: gut microbiome; feature: rumen; material: SC-attached | host: Bos | place: Iran: Karaj | collected 2018-10 | reverse complement strand
TCGCCGTCGATATTGCTGTGGTCGAAACTCTCGAGCAGCACGTGGGTGAACGCCGCCTCGCACACGAAAATCACGTGCTCGTCGGCCGCGCTGGGCATCGTGCCGCACACCAGGTCGATGCTGGCAAACTGCGGATAATAGGCGATAACCTCGGCGGTGGTGTCGACAATCACCGGCTCGGAGGCAAGGCTTTTCAAAGACATTATTGCTGACATAGCGATTAACAGGACTGCTGCTACGGGCTTAATCATGGCTTAGAATGGCTACTTTGCGTCGGCAAACTTATTGGGATACTCCAGGGGCACGCGTGGACGACGCATGGCACGTATCACCAGCCACACGCCCAGCACGATAAACGGCACGCTCAGCAACTGGCCCTGGTCGATGCCCCAGGTGGCCCGCATGGCGAGTTCCCACGGCTCCTGCACATTCTTCAGGTACTCGATGAAGAAGCGGGGCACGAAAATCCCGAGCATAAACACGCCGAAAATCAGCCCCTCGCGCTCCTGGGCGTTGCGCCGCCAGTAGAGCCACATGCACACGGCAAAAGTAATCAGGTAGAACGCCGCCTCATAAAGTTGAGTGGGGTGGCTGGGCACGGTGAACACCGGCTCGGCACCGCGGCTCATCACGGCCCCTATGTTTTCGATAAAGCGGAAGCCCCAAGGCATCGTCGTCGCCGACCCGTAAATCTCGTGATTCATCAGGTTGCCAAAGCGTATCAGCGCCGCCACCAGGCCCACGGGCACCACCAGGCGGTCGAGCGTCCACAGCATGGGGCGCTTGGTGACCGTGCGGCTGTAGAGCCACACAGCAAGCAGGATGCCCGCCGTGCCGCCGTGGCTGGCCAGGCCGCCCTCCCAAATCTTGGGAATCTCGCCCAGGTGCTGGGAGTAGTATCCCCAGTCATAGAAGAAGACGTGTCCCAACCGGGCACCCAGAATCGTAGCCACCACCACATAGATGAACAGACTGCCCACCCAGCTTTCCTTTGCTCCCTCGTGACGGAAGATGCGGTACACGATTTCATAGCCCACCAGGAAACCGATGGCAAACATCAGGCCGTACCACCGCACGGTGACTGAGCCGAAATGAAACAGGACAGGACTCGCGGTCCAATTGATTGTATCCAGTATCATGATCTTGTAATTTTCGTTTTGTGGGCGCAAATTTACGGAGAATTCCGATAATTATCTGTAAATTTGCACCAAAATCCAGTGAGTTATGGCAGAGAGCAATTTTATCGACTATGTGAAAATCCTGTGTCGCAGCGGCAAGGGTGGCAGGGGCTCGGCCCACCTGCACCGTGCCAAGTACGTGCCCAAGGGTGGCCCTGACGGGGGCGACGGCGGGCGCGGCGGCCACATCTTCCTGAAAGGTAACCGCAACCTGTGGACGCTGATCCACTTGAAATACCAGCGCCACGTGTTTGCTACCGACGGCCAAGCCGGCAGCGAGAACCAGTGCACCGGTAAGGACGGCGAGGACCGCACCATCGAGGTGCCTTGCGGAACGGCGGTGTATGATGCCGAAACGGGCCAGTTCCTGTGTGACGTGACTGAGGACGGCCAGGTCGTGCGCCTGCTGCGCGGCGGCCGTGGCGGACTGGGTAACCAGCACTTCAAGACGGCGACACGGCAAACCCCGCGCTTTGCCCAGCCTGGCGAGCCAGGCGTCGAGAAGGCCGTGATCCTGGAGCTGAAACTGCTGGCCGACGTGGGTCTTGTGGGTTTCCCCAATGCGGGCAAATCGACCCTGCTGAGCGTCATCAGCGCCGCGAAACCAAAGATTGCCAACTACCCCTTTACGACGCTGGAGCCCAACCTGGGCATCGTGTCCTACCGCGGGCAGCAGTCGTTTGTCATGGCCGACATTCCTGGTATCATCGAGGGTGCCAGCGAGGGCCGCGGACTGGGTCTGCGTTTCCTGCGCCACATCGAGCGCAACGCTGTGCTGCTGTTTATGGTACCGGCTGACAGTGACGACATCCGCAAGGAATACAACATCCTGTGCCACGAACTGGAGACCTTCAATCCTGATCTGGTGGAGAAGCCTCGTGTGCTCGCCATTACCAAGTGTGACATGCTGGACGAGGAGCTCATCGAGCAAATGCGTCCCGAGGTGCCTGATGAGATTCCCAGTGTGTTCATCTCGAGTGTGGCCCAGATGGGGCTCACTGAATTGAAGGACCTGCTGTGGCGTACCATCAACGACGAGCGCAACCGCATCCCCGAGACGATGACCCATCGCGACCTGGATGTGCGCCATCGCGAACAGGCCGAAGACGATTTCATCTTCGGGGCCGAAGAGCTTGAAGACGAGGCACCTGATGCCGGCGGCAAGATGGTGGACTCGGGTGGCAAGCAATGGAGCGAAGAGTACTGGGAGAGCGACTACGAGGACGAGAACAAGGACTTCCAGGTCGTCAGTGACGATTGATATACAAGTGGCGCAAAAAGCGCCACTTGTAGTTTAGAGTTTAGAGTTTAGCGTTTAGGGAAACGACATCCCCTCTCTAAACGCTAAACTCTAGACTCTAAACTAAAAAACGGACTTGAAAAAGTCCGTTTTTTATTATTTCCCTTCGTTGCTGAGGAGGAATTTTCGTTTGGGGGCGATAGCGACAAAGTCTTCGTGAGTCAAGGCTGCGATGCGGTCCAGCATGGCGCTCAGACGTTGGGCAATCTCATACTCAACTGGTTCACTCTTGGGCACTTCCTGCAGCAACTGCAGCACGCGCGGCTTAATGGCCGAGAACTCAAATACCATCGACGTGTTGAACCACGCGTCGGCATGGCTGGCAAACGGCAGAATCCACATGTGCTCGCCACGCAACACGCCTGGCCACCACTGCAGGGTCTGCAAGGCGCTGGCGCCGCGGCTGTTGAAGTCGCGGTAGATGCGGCGCAGCAGGCGGTTGTCATGGTCGCCCAAGCCGGCTTTCTCGCCGTAATAGATGGTCACCTGGGCTGTGACAAAGAGCTTGAATTTCAGTTCCTCATCGATGTCGGGCACCAGCTGAGGGTTGAGAGCGTGAAGTCCCTCGAGGAAAAGCAGGCTGTTACTCTCGAGCTTGAGCGTGTTGCCACGGTAGGTGCGTTCGCCCTTGACATAATCATAGGTGGGCATCGACACTTGGTCACCGGCCAACAGACTCGACACATCACGGCCTAACTGCTTCAGGTCCAAGCCATAGAAGGACTCGTAATCGATTTCGCCGTTCATGTCCAGCGGACGCTGGTCGAGGTTAAGGAAATAGTTGTCGAGCGATACCACGCAGGGCTGGATGCCGTTGTCGCGCAACATGTGGTTGAGAAAACGTGACGTGGTGGTCTTGCCCGAGCATGACGGCCCGGCGACAAGCACCATGCGCAATCCTTCCTGGCGGAAGCGCCGTGTGATTTCGGTTGTGATGCGCTCCAGGCGACGGCTGTGCTGGAATTCGTCTTCGGCCATCAGGTCAGGGGCATAGCCCTGGGAAATGACGTCGTTAAATAGCGAGACGCCATCCTGTCCTTGTGACTCCATCCTGCGGATGGTTCCGCAAAACTCCTCCAGCGTCATGTGCTGCTTGGGGCTTGGCTCTTGCGGTGTCGCATTTGCTACATTCTCAATCATTGGTTGTGTCTTTATTGTTTTGATGTTGTTGTTTTCAATCTCTTGCTGTATGAACGGCGTGGGCCCTATTGCGCATCACAATAGGGCCCACGTGGTCTCGCTAATAGTGGAAGCTGCTGCCTCCCAGGAATTCTCGCAGTAAGCTCGTGCTGGGGATATCTTTCTCGTCCAGAGGCTCGAAGTAACTCAAGAATTTTATCAGACGGGAAGCCACTGCATACTCGGGCGTGCTGGTGGGAACCTGCTGCAGGACTGGCAACGCATAGTTTTTTATCGCTGACAGTTCAAACAGCAGTGACGAGTTGAACATCGCGTCGGCGTTCTAGTGGAACGGCATGATCCACTTCTCCTCGCCGCGGCGCACACTGGCCCATCGTTGGATGGTCTGCAAGGCACTGCTGCCGCGATACTGGTGGTCGCGGATGATGCGGCGCAGCAGTCGGTTGTCGTAGGTGCCAATCCAGTTGTGGTCGTCGATGTTGAGGGTCGTCAGGGCCGACACGAAAACGCGGAACTTCTGCTCCTCGGGGATGAGGCGCGTGAGCTCGGGATTGAGTCCGTGGATGCCTTCCATGAGCAGGATGTCGCCTTTCTCGAGCTTGAGCGTGTTGCCCAGGTACTCGCGCTCACCTTTCACGAAGTTATAGGTGGGCATGGGCACTTCCTTGCCGGCCAGCAGGTCGGTCACGTCCTTGTTGAACTGCTCCAGGTCAAGGGAATAGAGCGACTCGTAGTCATAGTCACCCGTCTCGTCGCGCGGTGTGCGGTCGCGGTTCACAAAGTAGTTGTCCAGTTCCACGACCTTGGGCACAATGAAGTTGGTTATCAACTGGATAGCCAAGCGCTTGGACGACGTGGTCTTGCCGCTGGACGAGGGTCCGGCGATGAGCACAACGCGGGCACCGCCCTCGTGGTAGCGACGCGTGATTTCGTCGGCAATCTGGATGAAGTACTTGTTGTGAAGGGCCTCCACCACATTGATGAGCAGCGGGGCATAACCTGCCTTGATGGCGCGGTTGAGCTCGCCCACGTCACCCAATCGGATGATTTTGTTGAACTTGACGTGGTCGGTGAAAGCTTGGAACAACTTGGGTTGGGGCTCCCACTGTGCCACCTGATCGATTTTGTTGCGGTCAGGGCCTATCAGCAGCATGCCGTCCTCGTAGGGTACCAGGTCAAAGACCTTGAGCATGCCCGTCGAGGGCACCAGCGGTCCGTAGAAGCTGTCGATGATGTCGTCGAGCTTATAATAGACGGTATAGAGCTGATTGATGCCTTCCAGCAGCCGCACCTTGTCCTTAAGTCCCTGTTTGCGGAACATCTCGATGACATCGGTCGTGAGACGCTCGCGGCGCAAAAATGGCATATCGGCATCGATGATCTCGGTCATGCGCTGCTTGAGTTGGGCGATGACCTCGGGTGTCAAGAATTCCTCTTCATGCTTGATCTGGCAATAGTGGCCGTTGCTGATGCTGTGCTGGATGCACAGGCGCTTGCCGGGGTACAGGTCGTTGAGCGCCTTGTAGAGCACCATGCACAACGAGCGCGTGTACACGCGGAAACCACCGTTGGACACGATATCGATGAACTCGACGTGCTTGGGCGAGAAGACGGGATAATGCAGATCCTCAACCTTGTTGTTGACAAGTACGCACACAGCGTCACCCTTGAGGCCGACACGCCCCTTGATGGTCTCATACAGGTTGATGAGCGTGTCGCCACCGTCAATGCTCAGGTACTCGTTCGTGTTCTTGCAGAACACCTTGAGTTCATCGTATTTTTTCATACATGTGCCAGTGCTAACGGGTTTATGAGGCGCAAAGTTACAAATAATTCCCTAAAATCGGTGAGCAATTGGCAACAAAACGCTTGAAAAAAGCATTTTTTCGTTTTTCAGGGCGTGGAAATCAATGGATTTGTTTACCTTTGGAAAATGTTAAACCTGTTATTGACAATGAAGACGAAATTATTGATTATGGCAATGATGATTGTTGGCGCCATGTGCAGTTGCACGGCGCAAAGTGGAGAGAATCTTGAACCCGGTTGTGATGTGTTCAAGACCGTGGGCGGCACCACAGTGAAGATGTATTGCATCAAGCACGGCAGTGTGAGGATGCAGGTGGGTGACAAGTGGATTTACGTCGATCCCGTGACCACGGCCGTGAGGCCCGTTACCGACTACTCTACCCTGCCCCAGGCCGATTACATCCTGGTGACGCATGAGCATTTTGACCACCTGGACTCGGTGGCTATCAGCCAGTTGAGCAAGGAGGGCACTGTGCTCATCACCAATGCACGCTGCCACGAGATTTTGGGCGGCAAGGGCGACGTGATGGCCAACGGCGACTCGCGCACGCTGGCCGAGGGCTGGACGGTGGATGCCGTTCCTGCCTACAACAACTCGCCTGACAAGCTGCAGTTCCATCCCAAGGGACGCGACAACGGCTTCGTGCTCACCATCGAGGGCATGCGCATCTACATCGCCGGCGACACCGAGGACATCCCCGAGATGGCCGCCATCAAGGACATCGACGTGGCTTTCCTGCCCTGCAACCTGCCCTACACGATGACGCCCGAGCAATGCGCCCGCGCCGCCACGATGATCAAGCCTACCGTGCTGTTCCCCTACCACTACGGCCAGACCGACATCCAGCAAGTCGTCAAACTGCTCGACGGCACCGGCATCGACGTCCGCATCAGGGATTATCAGTAACGTTTCTAGATAGTCTGATTATCTAGAGTTTCTAGAAAGGAAAAACTGCTGCCGTGTTGAGGTGAATCGACGCGGCGGCAGCCGTTTTATTGCGGTTATCTTGAGGCAGATGGAAAAGTCTTTAAACTTTAGCCTCTAAACTCTAAACTTCAAGGGCATCAAGCAGTTCGCTTGATGCCCTTGAATAGAATTTACCAACCGAGGTTCTGGCTCGTGCCACCCTTGCTCAGCGTGATCTGGTTGCTGGGGATGGGGCACAGGAAGTACTTACATGTTTTGCCGCTTCCGCACACCTCGTGCGGGATATTTGGGTTATCATTTTTTAACAAGATGAAAAATTCTACATTCTTTTCGAAGTGGCCAAAAAATAAAGCGTGGTTTTACAAATACAAATGTTAAAAATCATAAAAATCTGTACAAGATACATAAATTTTTAGACAAAAACTACTACTTTCGGTAGGTATCGTAGTATTTTTTTGTTTAATTATTTGGTCATGTGAATTTTTGTTTGCAAATTTGCCTACTTTTAGAGGCTCCAGGACCGTGTTTTAACGGCACATGTCCTGTTCAGCCCTGTAAAAGAAAAGCGGCAGAAATGAATTAAGAGACAAGAAAAATACTAAAGTCAGTAAAATTCAATTTTTTTTTAAATTTTAAAGTTAGTGCGTATGAAAAAACAATTAGCACTGTTGGCCGCCCTGGCTATCGCCTGCGGAGCTCCCGCTGGGATGACATCGCTTCCCAGCACGGGTTTCACAGCCGAGGCCCAGGCCAACAAAGTTACTGGCGTCATACGTGACGCACAAGGTGAGCCCCTTATCGGTGCGACCGTCAAGGTCAAGGGTACCAACCGCGGTACTGCCACCGATATCGACGGCAAGTATTCAATCGCCGCCAACCGTGGCGACGTGCTCGTCATTTCCTACGTGGGCAGCAAGCCCATGGAGGTGACCGTGGGCAGCAGCGACATGGACATTGACATGACTGCTAACGACCAGGTCCTCGACGAGGTTGTTGTAACCGCACTCGGTATCCGCAAGGACAAGAAGTCGCTGGGTTATGCAGTGGACGACTTGAAGGCCGAGGAACTGATGCGCAACAAGAGCGCCAACGCCATCAACTCCCTGTCGGGTAAGATTGCTGGTGTTAACATCACCCAGTCTTCTGGTGCTGCCGGTGCCGGTGCACAGATCATCCTGCGTGGTGGTACCACGGTTTCCGAGACCAAGGACTCTCAGCCGCTGTTCGTTGTCGATGGTGTTATCTACGACAACTCGGCAGGTATTGTGGGTAACTCGGCATTCGATGGTATGATGAACAGTGCCACCACCTCTTCCAACCGTGTGATGGATATCAACCCCGAGGACATCGAGAGCATGTCTATCCTGAAGGGCCCTGCTGCAGCGGCACTTTACGGCTCGATGGCTGCCAACGGTGTTGTGATGATCACCACCAAGAAAGGTAAGGAAGGCCACACCGAGATCAGCTTCTCGGGTAAGATGATCGCCTCGATGGTGAAGGATCTGCCCAAGACCCAGCATGAGTTCGTTCGCGGTTACATGACCGACATGTACAACGACGCTGGCCAGTGGACCGGTCTCGACATCAAGGACGACAGCTACAACTCATGGGGTCCCAAGGTTAATGTTCCCTTCTATGACAACCTGAAGAACTTCTTCGAGACGGGTATCATCTGGGACACCAACCTGAGCGTTAGCGGTGGTACCAAGAACAACAACTTCTTCCTGAGCGGTTCATTCTACGATCAGGACGGTATCGTTCCCACCACAGGTTACACCAAGACGACCTTCCGCTTCAACGGTGAGCAGAAGGTGGGCAAGTTCACCTTCGGCGCCAACGCTGCCTACAGCGATGCCCGCACGGTGAAGACCCTGACTGGTGCCGCTCTGTACGGCTCCAGTGGTACTGGTGCCCTCTATGCAGCTTACAACTGGGCTCCCAGCGATGACATGCGCCACTACCTCAACGAGGATGGCACACGCTATCGCATGTTCGGTGACCAGTTCCAGCCCTGGGACGAGCGTGACAACCCCTACTGGATTGTCAACAAGAACAGGATGACCGATGACACCGAGCGTTTCACCGGCAACTTCAATGTGAAGTGGGATCTGTTCGACTGGTGGTGGCTGAGCTACCGCATGGGTGTTGACACCTACACCACACAGAGCCACAATGAGATCGCCGCCGGCGGTGCCATCAAGCAGATTTGGCAGCGCGGTATGTTGAGCGACAACATGTACAAGTATCGCTACCTGAGCAACAACTTGATGTCGAACTGGAACAAGCAGTTCGGTGACTTCAACATCAACCTGATGTTGGGTGGTTCTACTGACTATACCAAGACCCGTCGCGACTATGAGTCGGCTTGGAACTTCGCAGTTGAAAACTTCTTCAGCTACTCGAACGCCAGCGATGCCGACAAGAAGTTCTCGCACGGCAGCAGCAAGAGGCGCATGATTTCGGCCTTCGGTGAATTTCGTATTGACTGGCGCAACGCCATCTTCCTGACCGTTACCGGCCGTAACGACTGGAACTCGACCCTGCCTAAGGACAACCGCAGCTACTTCTATCCCAGCGTGAGCGGCGCTATCGCCTTCACCGAGCTCTTCCGTGAGAGCCTGCCCGACTGGTTCTCGTTCGGTAAGATCCGTGCCAGCTGGGCCGAGGTAGGTAAGGGTACCGGCGCCTACGAGACCAACACCTATCTGTGGCCTGTGGGCACCTACCTGGAGGGTATGGTTGGTCTGGGTAACACCTGGAGCCGTGGTAACTCTTATCTGAAGCCTGAGCGCACCCGCTCGACCGAGGTTGGTCTTGAGCTGCGCTTCATCCAGAACCGCTTGAAATTTGATGCTGCTTACTATACCAACAATTCTTATGACATGATCTTGTCGCCGCGCGGACCTCAGTCCACCGGTTACATCTTCTGCTCATTGAACTCTGGTAACATCTATAACAAGGGTCTTGAGTTCAGCCTGAGCGGTACTCCCATCCAGCACGAGAACTTCATTTGGGAAACCGGTATCAACATCTTTGGTAACCGTGGCACCGTGGGTGAACTGGTAAACGGTATCGATGTTATGTACCTGACCGACGTGCAGTATGGTGGCGCCAAGGCTGCCAGCTACAACCATGGTAACTTTATGGGTATTGACGGTACCAAGTGGAACCGCAATGCCGATGGCAAGCTGATCCTTGACAAGAACGGCTTCCCCACCACCGACAGCAAGGCCTATGAGGTCGGCGACCGTGAGGCTAAGTGGCAGGGTGGTTTCAACAACACCTTCACCTTCTTCAAGAACTGGACCTTCAACATGTTGTGGGAGTTCCGCTGGGGCGGCGACGTCTTCAACGGCACCAAGTATGCCATGTCGATGAGCGGCGTGAGCGAGCTCAGCGGCGACTGGCGCAACCAGTCCCTCACCATCGAGGGTGTTGATGGCGACGGCAATCCCGTTTCCAACACCTGGGAGGCTAACAAGAACTATATCTTCAACGGCAACGAGACCAGTGGTTACAACATCATCAAGAACTACTACACCGGTGCTTACAACTACGAGGTTCGCAACTGGATCACCTACGTGAAGAGCCTGCGTCTGCGCACCATCTCGCTGACCTATGATGTTCCCCGCAACTTCCTGGCCCGCACCAAGTACATCAAGCGTGCTGCTATCACTGCATCGGCCAACAACCTGTTGCTGTTCACCAACTACGACGGTGATCCCGAGGTAGCTGCTTCGGGTGCCGGTATTGGTGGTTCGTCATCGGTAGGTTTCGACTACTGCGGTGTTCCTGCTACCCGCCAGTATGCTCTGGGTATCAACCTGGTATTCGGTACTGACGATGCTGCTCCCGCACGTGTCAACAACATCGAGCTCGAGAACCTCAACGGCCAGATCAACTCCCTGCGCAGCCAGCTTGCTAACGCACAGAACGCCAGCAACGCCCGCATTGCTCAGCTCGAGAACGACCTCGCTGCTGCCAACAAGGCCCTGGCTAACTGCAAGAACGACCTGAATGCTGCCAAGAACGCCGCTCCCAAGGTGGTTGACAACAGCAAGCAGTTCATGAACGTGCTCGTTCACTTCCCCGTGAACAAGACCGCCATCACCGCCGACCAGCGCCCCAATGTAGAGCGCATTGCTGCTTACATGAAGAGCCATCCCGAGGCTACTTGCGAAATCAAGGGTTACGCTTCTCCCGAGGGTCCTCAGGATAACAACATCAAGCTCGCTAACGGCCGTGCCGCCAGCGTGAAGGACATGCTCGTCAAGAAGTATGGTATCGCTGCCAACCGCATCCAGGCTGCTGGCCAGGGTATCAGCAACATGTTTGACGAATTGAGCTGGAACCGTGTTTCCATCTGTGAAATCATCGTGAAGTAAGTATAAATAAAGTTTAAAGTTTATGGTTTAGAGTTTAAAGTGATTTAAGTCACTGTAAACTAATGACTAAGGACTGAAAACTAAAAACTTAAAAATATATGAAATCATTCAAATCAATTATACTGTGTGCGCTGGCTTGCATGACGTTGGGCTTGGCATCCTGTGACGATTATCTGGATGTGAACAAGAATACCGACGCTCCCGACTATGTGGAGGGATACCTCTACCTGGCCGGTATTCAGCAAGCTTACCAGGGTATCTACTGGGATATCCGTGCCATTGGACCGCTCACCCAGATGATGGGTACCTCGAGCTACACCAATTTTGCCAACCACTACTACACCGCGGCCAGCGATGCTGGTGGTGAGGCTTGGCGCATGGTTTACTGGAACCAGGGTATGAACCTGGAGAACATGATTAACCAGAGTGTTGCAGCCGAGAACTGGACACTAGCAGGTATCGGCTTGGCCATGAAGGCATTCTCGTGGGATCTGTTGACCAAGATCAATGGTGAGGCTCCCATGAAGCAGGCCTATGAGGCTGGACGTCTCTCCCACGAGTATGACTACCAGTACGATATCTATCCCCAGGTGCGCGAGTGGGCTTATCAGGCCATTGAATACCTGCAGAAGGAAGACAATTCGGCCTACGGTAACCGTATCAAGAACAATGACTACATCTATGGTGGCGACAAGGACAAGTGGATTAAGTTCTGCTATGCTGTGATTGTCCGCAACCTGGCCTCGTTGAGCAACAAGAAGGACTTCCAGGAGAAATACTTTGCTGAGTTCATGGACGCCTTCCACAAGTCTTTTTCCAGCAACGATGACAATGCTACCTTGAAGATTGCCGGTGGTGGTGCCGATGCTGCCGAGAGCGGCTACAACAACTTCTGGGGTACCTATCGTGGTAACCTGGTTTACAGCTACTTCCAGCATGACTATGCCGTGCAGTTGTTCACGGGAACCATCCGCAAGTATGACGAGCAGGGCAACTACATCCAGACCGAGGATACCCTGCCCCTGAACAAGCAGCACTATCCCTATCAGCTGCTCGACAAACAGATTACTAGCGACACGCTGCCCGATGCCGGTCACTTCGATCCGCGTCGCCTCGTGAAGCTGGCTACGACCGACAGCAGCAATTATGCCACTATCGCCGACCGCGAGGTGCTCCGCAGCCTCTACTACGTGGGTTCGGGCTTCACTGGCGCTACTGGCCCCATCGGCACTGCTCCCTCGTTCTGGGGCCGCAATGCTACCAGCAACACCACCTATGACGGTGCTGGCCACTGGCTCTACCACGACAACGCTCCTTACATCATGACCACCTATGCCGAGCTGCTGTTTGACGTAGCCGAGATACAGTTCAAGTATGGCAGCAAGGCCGATGCCTTTGAGGTTTGGAAACAGGCTTTGCAGGCCGATATGGACTTCACTGCCAGCTATATCGTTCCTGGTACCTTGAACGGCAACTACCGTCAGGGCGACCGTGTGACCAAGGCTACCTTCAACACCCTGGCTCAGGAATACCTGAATGGTCCTTACGTGGCTGGTCTGCCGCAGAGCGAATTCTCGCTCTCGCACATCATGATGCAGAAGTATCTGGCCCTCTATCCTTGGGGCGCTCCCGAGGCATGGGTTGACCTGCGTAAGTACTTCTATGACATCCAGTACACTGGCGATTATCCCAAGTACCTCAATGGCTGGGACAAGACGACACTTGACCAGAAACGCGATGAGGATCCTACCAAGGTTTACAAGGGATTCTGGCTACAACCCGCTCAGGTACAGGGTCGCAAGAGCGCCTTTAACAAGGACAACAACGGTTCGCCTTGCTTCCGCCTGCGTCCGCGTTACAACTCTGAGTACATGTGGAACAAGACCAACCTGGATGCCCTCTTGCCCATTGGCGGTCAAGAACTGGATTACCAGTGCTCAATCATGTGGTTCTGCTATCCTGGCGATATGCCCACTACAAGATGATGTTTTATTAATTGATTCAAAAATTCAATGACTATGAAATATTTCAAATATATAGCATTATTGCTGCTGGTGGCAGTGACGATGGGCTCCTGTGACAAGAAGGACGTCTCCTATATGGCAGAGCCCGTTGATGAGTCGGCAAAAGCATACATCCAAGTCGGCTATTACGAGCCAGTCACCGCTGGTGCAGCCAATTACATGTACTACATCGACATCAATGGTGTCGAATATGGCAACGACGGAGCCACCTTCCTGGCTACCTTCAATACGGTTCCTTCGGGCGGCACCAACCGCTACTATGCTGTGGATGCCGGTAACGTGAACATCAAGCTGCATCGTCGAGTGAAGGTGGGTGAAACACCCGAGGGAGAACCCATTTATGAGTATCCTGTTGTTTATGACCAGAACGTGACCGTGCAGGCTGGCAAGCGCTATTGCTTGTATGTACATGACTTGAACAAGGCGCCTATCCCCATTGAGATGACTCCCGCTCCCGAATTTAGCAAGGCCCTCGATACCGACTCGCTGTGCCGCGTTCACTTCGTTAACCTGCTCTATGAGGCTGACGGAACGCCCTACACCGGCAAGGTACAGTATGGTGTCCAGAATCTGGATACCAAGGAGTATGAGCCTGTGGGCGAGCCTATTGGCTTCGGCGAGAGCACCGATTGGTTCACGGTTAAGATCCGCAAGACCGTTTACAACAGCTCTGGTTCACAGCGTCGTGAGGTTTGCCTCTTTGCCGTGGATAACGCTGGTAAGGTAACTGGCAAACTCCCCTACACTTTGTCTAACGGCAACCAGGGTGAGTTTACCGACTACTGGACCTGGTACATCGGTCGTGCCTATCGCCAGATTGCCGCCGGTAACTGCGGCAGCAAGACCATCCGTTGCACCCTCTACCAGTTCGTGATCGAGTAATGACAGAGTAGGGCACTACCCTACCCTATTCACCATTAAAAACGACCGCCGAGGCATTCAGCCCCGGCGGCGTTTTTAATAGTTGAATCAGGATATTGTCACTATATTATGATGACTTCTTGTGATATTTGAGGCTTATTTATATGCCTCATTTTGCTGGTCTGCAAGTGCAGGGTTGGCATTGATCTCATCCTGATCGATGGGCAGAACGATTTTGCCGAACGTGCGGTCGATGGTTTTGGGCCGTCCGTTGACTGCAATGCCGCCAAAGTCATCGTTGAA
>JAEEGK010020773.1_pt1 | contig 13929 bp, 7 predicted proteins | sample 8958771 | NCBI WGS metagenome assembly JAEEGK01 (sample SAMN16246547, study PRJNA631951) | gut metagenome | biome: gut microbiome; feature: rumen; material: SC-attached | host: Bos | place: Iran: Karaj | collected 2018-10 | reverse complement strand
AAATTTTTCTTTGTCTTTTCTTTTTCTTAATTTTTCTATATCTTCTTTTTTTTTTGCATGCATTTCTATTTTTTTATTTTCTTCTTCTTCTTTTAATTTTTCTTTCTCTTTTAATTTAGCTAATTCTATATTTGATTTTAAAAATTCTTCTCTTTGTTTTTTTTGATATTCTTTTAATTCTTCTAATTTTTTTTTTTCTTCTTTTAATTCATTTTGAGCATTTAATTTTATAATTTGACCTTCAACATAAGAATCTTGTAATTCTTCAATTTTTTTTCTTTTATAATCTTTAAATTGATTTTCAATAATTTTCATATTCGCTTCATTTTTCATTTTAATTTCTAATTGTTTTTCTAATTCTTTTTTATCATATTCTTCTATTTTTTTTTTTTTAATATCATCCCAATAATCATCATATAATTTCCATCTATTTTTTATCAATTGACTTTGTTGAATTTGAAGTTTTCTTTCTTGTAAAATATCAGAAAATCTCATTTTACTTATAAATGCTTTAACTGGATCTTGTTGATAAAAATATTTTTCTTTTGCTTTTTCTACTATCAATTCTTTTTGTTTAATTTGAAATTTTTCTTCTTCTTCATCAATTTTTCTTCTTAATTCTTCTTCTTTTAAAAATTTTCTTTTTTGAAATTCTAATTTTGCTTTTTCTTTATTTTCTAATGAATTTGGCCATTCTTTCATTTTTTTTGCGTTTATTGCTTTTAATTTCATATCATATGATTTTCTTATTTCTATTTCACTTTGTAAAGGTGCAATTGTGTTTTTTATTCTATCTAAATCACGTAAAGTTATAACTGATGAACTATGCATCTTCATTTTTTTTTTATATATTTTTATTTTTTTAGGGAGTTATATTTTTTTATGAATAATTAAATGGATTAATAATGATGTTTTTAATCAATTTTTTAAAGATTTTTTTTAGGATAATATAGATTATTTATTTTTTTATTTTTAATTTATATTTAATCATATATTATTTATATTTTTTTTAATAAAATATTATTTTTTTTTGTAAAAAATTAAAACCAGATAAAAATGGGTTCAATGGCTTCAAGTGACAAAATATCATTTACAGATAAATTACCTAATCAAGATGATAGTTATGAAATATTAAAAAAATATATAAAAGAATATTCATATTCTCTGACAAAATCGAAATTTAATAAATCCAAAGATAGTTTTATAAATGAAAAAACTTTAATAAATGAATTTAAAAGATTAAAAGTAAATACAGATTATAATGAAAACAGAAGAAAAAGATTAATTGGATATAATAACAAAAATAGATATGGTGACATAGGACCATTTAAAGATAATGAAGTTCCATTAAAAAATAATAATTATATAAATGCATCATTTATAAACATTCCAAATGAACATTCATTCATAGCAACACAAGGTCCTTTAGATACAACAATTTCTGATTTTTGGGAAATGATAATTGATTATAATATAATGGTTATTGTAATGTTATGTAATACAATAGAAGGAAATAATAATAAATGTAGTGAATATTGGAATAAACAATTAATTGAAAAAGATAATTTATTTGTTTTAAAAAATATAACTTTAATTGACTCTAAATTTCAGAATTTAATAATTAGAGAAATTGAAATTCAAAAAAATGGAAATTGGGAAATTAAAAAAGTTTTTCATTTTCAATTTATTGGATGGCCTGATCATGATGTACCTGATGAAAAATATGTTTATGATACTTTCCTTTATTTATTTAAGCAAATTAATGAAAAAAAAAGTAATACTACTGTTGTCCATTGTTCTGCTGGTGTTGGGAGAACTGGAACTTTTTTAACTTTAATTAATTTATATAATGATATTGTAAATCAAATAAAAAATAATTGTACTGAAATTTCATTTTCTATTTTTGGTTTAGTTAGACAATTAAAAGAAATGAGATATTTATTAGTCGAAAATGATAAACAATATATTTTTATTTATAAATTTTTGAAAATTATGTTAGAAAAAATTTTTAAATAAAATCAATAATATGTTAAAATAATTTAATATTTTATTCATAAATTTTAATAGTTAATTTATTTTATAATATTTTCAAATATTGATTAGGATTATTACTCATTTTTATATTTGGATTTGTATTAATATTCATATTATTTGTATTAACTTGAAATAAACTTTTTGTTGCTTGATTTATATTATTATTAATTTGTAAATTATGATTATTAATATTAGTATTATTAGATAAATTTGGATTATTAATATTAGGATTATTAGAAATATTTAGATTATTATGATTAATATTATTATTAATTGGAATTTGAATAGGATGTGGATTATTAATTGGCATATTTCTAATATTATAATTTACATTAATTTGATTATTTGGTGGATAATTTTTATTAATATTTGGAATATTAATATTTCTTCCTTGTTGTTGAAAATATTGTTGAGTATTTACTAATTGAGTATGATTAAACATATCTGATTTTGGTAAAAAAGGAACATTCCAAAACATAGGACATTTATCTTCTCTTTCATATGTAAATTTTAATTTTCTTTTTAAAAAATGCTTTGAATGTTGATGTCTTTGTGAATTTATATAATCATTAAATAAAATTGCACTATCTAAACATTTTAATAATTTTGTATCTCCTTCATATATTTCTTTTCTATGTTCATTTGAACTTTCATTATCTTCACTTATTATTAATCTACTTTTTCTTTGTTTTGATTTTTGATATTTACTTTTTTTTGTGCTTGTATTTTCAATATGAACATTTGAATCTCCATCTTCTTTTTTATTTGCATCAATATCATCATCAATCATAAGTTTAATTTTATTTAAACCTTTTTTATCCTGATTCATTTTCTTTAAAAAATAATTTAAAATATAAATGAATTATTAAAAATAAATAAAAAAACAAAAATTAAAAAATTATACTTTTAATAAATTAAAATATTTAAAATAAAATAATTTTAAAAATTAAGAATATTCTATCAAAAGATTATATTTTTTTAAAGATGTTTATATTTCAAATATTAAAAAGAATTTATTTTATTTTATTGAAAACTAAAAATTATTAGATTTTTATATATTTGGATTTTTAATTTTTTTATTATTTTTTTATTTTAGAAAATGGAAATAATTTATTTTTTAAATTAAAAAATAAGTAATTTCCAATTTAAAAATGCAGCCTAATTTCAAATTACGCGAACGAATATATACAAATAATGATAGATCAATAGCAATTTTTAAAACAAGAAAACGTCAAACAATATTATTTATAGCAGTAAAAGTATATTCCAAAAAACGTCAACCATTATATAATAAAGAATATTCAATATTAAAAAATCTCTCTTCAAAATCAATAATTAAAGTTTATAATTATTATGAAGATGAAAAAAACTATTATATGGAAATGGAATATTGTGCAAGTAGTGATTTATCACAATATTTATGGTCAAATAAACATTGTAATTATTTTGAAAAAGTAATAAAAGTTGTTAGTACTCAAATTTTATTAGGATTAAAAAATTTACATTCAAATGGAATTATTCATTGTAATTTAAAACCATCAAATATAGTACTTGATGAATTTGGTAATGTTAAAATTTGTGATTTAAAAAAAGCTTTAAATAAAAATGAAATGACTAATGAAGATATTAAAATAAATAAAGGAGCTATGACTCCTTGTTATACTGCTCCTGAATTATTTACTGAAAAAGGTATTTTTTCTTTTAAAAGTGATTTTTGGGCTTTGGGTTGTATTATGTATGAAATGGCTGTTGGACAAGTTCCTTATTATGATCATAATATGAATAAATTAATTATGAAAATTCTAAATGATCCTGTTGATTTTTCTATGAAAAATTTTCAAGAATATAGTGATGAATTTATTGATGTTTTAAAAAGATTATTAGATAAAGATTGTAATAATAGATGTGATTGGGATGAAATTGAAAATTTCAGTTTTTGGGATTATGAAATTTTTAAAAATCCAAGATATTATTCTAATAATAATAATAATTATAGTAGTAATAATAATAGTACCAGTATGAATAGTAATAATAATAGTTCTACTAATAGTAATAATAATAATAATAGTAATAGTATGAGTAATAGTAATAATAATAATTGTAATAATAATTTAAATATTAATCCCGTTGTTAAAAAATCATTAAGTTTTGTTCCTTCAAATTTACCAAATATTAATCAAAGTAGTCTTTTAAATAATCAATATGTTAATCATAATTCTGCTGAATTACCTTTAATATATGAGAGAAAAAATATAAAAGGTGGTTTTCAAAAATCAAAAGATGATATAAATGAAGATTCTAATCAAAAAAAGAAATTAGATCAAGAAATAAATTTTGAAAATAATGAAAATGATATTTTAGAAAATAATTATGAACAAAAATATGAAAATATGAAAATTTCTTTTTCACAAAGTTTAATGAACATAACAAAAATAGTAGATAAAAAAGAAAAAAAATTATCCAATTATTCATTAAGTCAAATAATAACATCAACAGATAAACCAATTAAACTTCCTCAAATAGAAGATATCATAATTCAAGATAGTGATAAAACTATTAAACCAATAATAGGAAATAAATCAATTGAAATAATAAAACATCCACATTATAAAGTAGAAAAAATTGACTTATCACCAGTTTATCAATTAGTTCAATTAAAAGAATTAATTTCAAATAATAAAATATCTCATATTCAAACATATATTGCTTATTTATATCAATTAATGAAAAGTTATGTAAATAATTTTAAATATGATTTATTATTAAATATTTTAAATTATTTTGAATCAATAATTCTACAAAAAGATATGAGTAATAATATAATAAATTCTCCTTTTGTTGAATTAATAATTTCATTTTTAAATATTAATAATGATGATATTAGAATAAGATCTTGTAGTATAATTGGATTTTTAATAAGATATTCAACAACAGTTCAAAATCCATTAGATAAATATAATTTAACTGAAATTTTAATATCTTTTATTTCAGATAATAATTTAGAACTTAATAGAAAAGCAATTGCAACTTTAGGAGAATATTTATTTTTTGTTGCAACTCAAATTGAAGATGAAGAAGATGAAAATTGTGATATTTGGAAAATATCAAATGAATCTGTTAAAGCTTTATTATTATCTTTAAATCATTCTGATGAAATTATTCGTTGTTATTCTTTAAAGACAATTGAAAATATATCAATATTAACTAATTTATCTAAAAATATTTTTTCTACTGAAGATTTTTTAGATAGAATTGTAAATATATATAATGAAAATTGTGAAAATTTAGAAATTCATTCTAGTGCTTTAAATATTTGTTCACATTTAATTAGACAAGAACAAAGTTTATTAAAAGATTTTTTAGATAAATTAATTGATCCTTATAATATTATTCTTGAAAAAGAAAGTGAGAGAAATCAACAAATTCTTATTAATTGTTTGTTATTTGGTTTATTTGAAAATCTTGATAATTTAAAAAATATTAATTGTGATGATTTTATTCCTGAATGTATTAATTTATTACCTAGTTCAAATATTATTATTTCTTCTAAAATTATTATATTATTTACATTTCTTTTTAAAAAAAAAGAAATTTTATTAAAATATGATAAACAAGTTTTTGATGCAATATTTAAATTAAAAAAAGATAATAATTTCTATTATTATGTAAAAATATTTGAAAATTTCATTATAAGTCAATATGATAAATTAGTAAATCATTTTATAATATTAAATGATAATAATGAAATAATAAATTATTTAAATATATTTATTTCAATTGGATCATATCATAAAATATCATCTTCATTATTTAAACCTCACTTCTTAAATTTTTTAATATCAATTTTATATAAAAACCCAACAAATGAAATAACATCAAAAATATTAGATTTAATTAAAGCATTTAGTGAAAATACATATTGTGTAGAAAAAAATGCAAATTTTATTATCACAAATATATTTACAAAAATATTATTTTTAGCAATAAAATTAGATAAAGAATTCCAAAGGGCACCATTAAATATATGTGCAAATATTTTGTCAATTTTATTAGATGATGATAATTTATATTGTTCAACAATAATTGAAAAAGGAAAAACAAATCAAATTAATTCAATGATAGCAATTATTTTACCTACAATATTTGAAATATTACAAATTCCAGATACAATGAATGATGCACTTTCATTTTTAGCTTTAATTATTGTTAAAAATACTGCTTTTATTACACTTTATCTTTCAGTTGGAATAATTGATTTTGTTTTTAATTTAATGTATGAAGATAAATATTATTTTAATTTGAGTTTGATTAAAATATTAATTAAATTAATTGAATCTAATGATATTAAATTCAAAGATATTATTGAAATGGAGTTAATAGATAGAGTTAATTTTATGTTAGGAAAAGAACAAATGGAAGAAATGGGAATTTATACTGAATATGTTATTGAAATGTTTATGGATTTAATGTTTAAAATAAATGATGAAAAAAAATTAAAATATTCAGGAAATTATGATAAAGAAATTTATAAAAATGATTTTTTATCAAAAATTTCTAAAGTTTCAATAAATTTTAAATTATGTATAAAATTATTAAATTGTGAAAATATTAATATCCAAACTAAAAGTTGTATTTGTTTAATATTTATTTTACAATTTTTTCCAAATGGTGAAAGTGATTTTCCTATTAAATTTACATCTGAAGATGTACCAAATTTATTAAAAGGTTTAGATTCAAATTCAACTAAAATTCATAAGAAAATCATTAAAATATTTAAATGGATTATTGATTGTCAAAAAGATTATCTTGAAGTTTTAAAGGGTAATCTTATATTTTTACAAACTTATGTTGAAAAAATTAGAGATACTTCAAATAAACAAGATGTAATTGAATTAGCTGAAAAATTTTTAAAAGATATTTCTAAAATTAAATGTTGAAAAATGGATATATATTTATTATTTATAATATAGTATATTTTTATATATTTTTTATTTTTTTAATTATTTGAGAATTTAATTTTTAAATAATTTATTTTTTTATTTTTTTTTATTTATTTTTTTCCTTCACTTAAAATATATTGAGTTATTTTTTACCGAAAAAAAAAATGAAAAAAAAAGCAGATTTATCAACTACATATATTTCTCATTCAAAATTTACATCAAGAAAAAATAAACAAATGACAAACGCAAAATCTTTTTTTTTATCTTCACAAACAATAGATAATAAATCAAAGATAATTGATAAAAAAATTTTAATTAATAAAAAAATATTAAGTCATATTAAAAGCAATATCATTTCACCTAATAAAGTAAATGAAAAAAAAGAAATAGTAAACCCTAATTTCATTAATAATTATAGTTTAAATAAAAAATATTTTAAAAAATCCCAATCATATAGACAATCTTCATTAAAAAATAAAAAACAAAATTTAACAGTCAAAATGTATGAAAAAATAATTCAAAGATTATTTAATTATATGAAAATAGTTTTACCAAGAGAAAAATATTATGATATAAGTAATAGATATTTAAAAGAGGTTTCAAAGGAATTAAATTTTTCATCAAAAAAAAATTCATCTCAAAGTGATTTAACAATCACAAATTTAATAAAATCAACTACTGCAAATAGTTTAAATGATTCAAATACAAATTCATTTTCTAATTTGAAATTAAATTCTAATAATAATAATACAAATATATCTAAAAGAGGAAAGGAACATTCATCTTTATATTCATTGAATAAATTAAAAATTTTAAATTACAAAACTATGAGTCATAGTAAATCAAAAAGTCCTAGTAAATCAAGTAAATCAAATTCAAAAGAAAAAAAACATATGAATAAAGTAGGAAAAAATTCTGCTAAAAAATTAATTAATTGTAGAATATTTAATAGAATAAATAAAGAAATATTAAATATTGAAGCATTGAGACCGAATAAAAATAATTTGAACAATAAAAAGAAATTTTTAAATAAAAGTACCAATAATAAATATATTAATAATTATAATAATAAAAATAATAATAATAATCTTTCAGTAGATATAAATAATATTACTTTTTTTGAAAAAAAAGAAGATAATAAAGATAATGATAATTTATCTAGTGAAAAAAGAAATAAAATGAAAAATTCTGAACAATTAATTAAAATTAAATCAAGTCTTGATGATGATTTAAAAAAAATGTTTAATTTCTCATATGAATCATTTCTAAATAAAGAAAGTGAAAGTAACAGTAAAAAAAGTTTTCCCAAATAAAAAAATATTTAAAAAAAATAAATTTTTTTCTTTTAAAAATATAAATAAATATAAAAAAACTTTTTAATAATTGAAAAAAAATACAATTAAAAAAAATCTTAAAAAAAATAAAAAAAAAACCAAACAAAAAAAAAAAATTAAAAAATAAAAAACCCAAAAAAATGGTAACTTCTAAAATAAACTAATTCTAAATAGGCAACAGACATTCGTTCTCGTACATTATCAAATTTTAAAACAGTAACAAAAACAAAAACAAACAAATGGATAGATAGTAAACTTCCAGTAATCGACACAGCTTACTTAACATTATATGACTATGAGAGAATAAAAAAAAATGCATATAATCCAACAGAAGAAGAAGAATTAAATGAAAGAAAAATAAAAGCAGAACAAGAATATGATAAAACAGCAAAAGCAAGAGCATTAAGAGATAAAATAAAAAAATTTGATAAAAATCGTCCTAAATTTGAATTAAGTGATGAAGACAGAGAAAGAATAGAAAGAAATAATGATTTACAAAGAATATATCAAAGAGTATTAGATAATAATGAAGATTGTGTTAAACAAATGGAAAAATTAAGTTTATATGCAAGAGTAGCTACAATTAGAGATAGACAAAAGGCAGAACATAAAGAAATGGAGAAAGTTTTTAAAAAAAAAGAAGATAAATTAGATACTATGATGGAATTAGAAAGATTAAAAGAATTAAAATTACAACAAGATAGAGAATTAAATAGGAAAATTCAAAATAGAGAAGGTGCATTAATTGTAGTTGAACAAATTAAAGATAAAGATAGAGAAAGAATGAAACAACAAGAAATGATTGATAGAGAACAAAAAATGATGTTATTACAAATTAAAGAATTACAAGCTCAAGAAATTCGAGCAGCTGAATTAAAGAAAATTAGAAATGAACAATCTGCAAAAGAAATTGAAGAAACTAATAAAATTTCTGCTTTAAATAAACAAAAAAAATTATTAAAAGAAAGAGAAGAAGATTTTAAAATATTAAAATATAATATTGAAAAAGCAAAAAAAGAAGAAGAAGAATTAAGAGAAAAAAAAAGAATTGCAGAAGAAAAAGAAAGAGAATTACAAAAATTAAGAGAAAAACAAGAAAAAGCACAAGATAAAAAAGCAGAATATGATGCTTTAATGGCAAAAAGAGCATATGATGAAAGTGAGAGACAAGCAAGAAAAAAAGAAAGAGAAGAAGAATTATTAAGAAAAAAAAAAATTGCTGATTTAATTGCAACAAATGAAAAACAAAGAAAAGAAAAAGAAATGCAATTAGCAGAAAAAGCAAAACAAGAAAAAGAAGAATATGAAAAAATTGTTAAAAATCAACTTTTAGAAATGGAAAAAGAAAGGAGAATTGAAGAAGAAAAAGCAAGAAAGAGATATGAATATAATTTAGATTTGGTTAAATTAATTCAAGATAAAGAAGAAAGAGATAGATTGAAAGGATTAGAAAAAATTGAAGAAGCTAGAAAAAATAAACAAATGAGAGATGATTGGTTGAGAAGAATGGAAAAAATTAAACAAGAAAAAATCCAAAAATTAAGAGATTTGAAAATTAAACCTTCTTATATTGCTGATTTGGAAAATTTCCAAATTATTAAATAGATTTTTTTTAATTTTTTAAAATTTTTTTTTTATTTTTTTTTTTATAATTTTTATTTTATTTTATTTAATTATATGAATTTGTTTAATGATAAATTTAAATATGAGAAAAAAAATTTGAATGATTCTTTTTATTCTGATTATTTTAATTATAATAATAATTCATATTTATCATCTTCATTTAGGAAATTTCAAAATCCTATTTCAATAAGATCAAACTATTTTAAGACTAGATTCAAACAATCAATTTATGATGGAGTAAAATTAAAAAAAGTTTCTTCTTTAGTTACAATTAGAAATAATTTTTCAAAAATGAAAAATCAGATTAGATTACAGAAAAATTCTGATCGTTCAACAAAGAGTAAATTAAGTGTTACAAATAATTCATCTGGAAATAATAATTCAAATTTATTTTTAACAGGTGAATTAAAATTAAAAGAAAAAAAGTCAAAATTTAGAAATAGAAGTATGGATGATAATAAAACAAAAATAAATAATAATGATAATATAAAAAAAGACTTAAATAAAGTTTTAAGTAATTCAAAAATGCAGTTTAAAATAAATAATATATTATATTCAAATAGAATAGATAATAAAGAAAAATTTATTAAAAATTGTAAAGATATTTATTTATTGAAAATTTTTCACTCTCTTCAAAAAGAACAAATTGAATATTCTTCAAGAGATATAAAAGGAGAAACTGAAAGAAGAATAATTAATGTTAAATCAAATATTAATCATATATTTTCTTTAAAAAAGAAATATATTGAAGAAATGGATTTATATTTAAATTTTTTAAATAAACAAAAAATAAAAGAATTTAAACAATTAGAAATATTACAAGATAAAAAATATGAAATTCAAATTGAAGTTAATTCTTTAATTCTAGAAATAGTTAAAAAACAAAAACAATTAAAAACAATGATTAAGTTAAGAAATTTCTTATTAAGAGTTAAAGAGAAAATATATGTTTTCCCAACCAAATTTGTTGAATTATATACTAAAGAAAGTAAAAAAGAATATATAAAAAAAGAAATAAATTCTTTAAATTGTAAAGCTAATAATTCTAAAATTGAAGAATTTTTATTTGAAAATTTAGAAGGAGAATTAAATCAATTACAAAATGATAATAAATTAAAAAAAATGAATTCAATTATTAAAATAAAAAGAAAAAAGAGAAATGTAATAGAAACTGATCAAGAAAAAAATAATATTTTAACAAATAAATTATCATATTATATTTTAAATAAAGTTCCTATTTTTCAAAATGTAGATGAATTTTTAAATTGTTATAAAGATTTAGAAAATAAGATATTAGATTTAATTATAGAAAATGAAAAGAATTTAGAAATAATAAATGAATTAAAATCAGAATATAATTCAATTATTCAAGATGGAAATAGTTATGAAAATTTTATAAATAAAATAATAAATCGAAATGAAGAGGAATTAAAATTTATTCAAAAAAAATATAATAATAATAATCAAATATTATCATCTTTAAAAAATAAAAAATTTAATATTAAAAAAAAAATTGATGAAAAAATTAAAAGTTCAATAAATAATTCACCTTTTGTAGATATGGATATGGTATATTTTGATAAATATAGTAATTTAATTAAAAATAGTAAATATGAATTTTTAGTTCTTTTCAATATTTTAATTAATTATGTTCAAAATTTTCTCAAATTAAATTACAATAATTATACAAAAGAAGATATTTATAAATTCATTGAAAAACATGTTTATTTAAAAATTATAAAATGTAAAAATAAGAATATTGATGAATATAAACTTTTAATACCTGATTTTACAATTAAATTATTAAAAGTATATGAAAATATATGTGAAATAATTTTAGAAAATCATAATAATTATAAAAAAAATATCTTAAATAATTACTCAATAAAGTTTTTTTCTGAGATATATCAAAGAAAAAGAAATCAAAAAAATACAAAGGAAATCAGAGATTTGATAATAAAGAAAAAAGACGAAAACAAAATAAATATATATAAGAAAACAATTAAATCAGTATATATTCCAAAAAAAAAAGTACCTGAACAATTTAATCCAAAAATTTTTACAATCCCAAAAAATTCTTCAAATAGTTATTTAGTTAATTCAAAAAAGGAAATGGAATTACAATCATTTATTCTTTTCGAATAAAAATTAAAAAAAATGATAACAATAAACAAAAATTATATTAAAATTATACAATAAAAAGTCAATATTTTTATAATAAGTATTTACTTTATTAATGATATAGCATTAAATTTAATTTTTTTTATAATTATTTTATATAATTAAATTGATTATAATAATAAATTATTTCCTTAATATATTATTTTATCATATATAATTCTTTAAATCAACAAATACTAAATATTTTGTCAAAAAATTTTTTTCATTTTTTAATTACTCTTTCTCTTAATTTTAATAATATAATTTAATTTCTCATCTTATAATAAATCGCATTAACTTATTATTTATATTTTCTTTTGGTAAATTTCATTAATTAATCTAGTTAAATAACTGATTTATTAATTTTCATAAAAAATATTTGAAATTGCAATTGCTCTTAATATTTAAAAATTCATTCTTTTTTTTATAATAAATCACAATTATCTTTTACTAATTTCTATAAAATTTAATTGTTTTTTGTTTTTATTAAATAATTAGTTTAGATATTATTTTTAAATTATAATTTTAATGATATTATTGTATTTTTTGATTCTTATAGGTTCAATATTTTAATTATTTTTCAACAAATTTTAAATATTGTTTTTCTAAATCTTCCAATACATTTTTAAAATAAATTCCGATTTTATAATCTTTAGATTTTCCTTGATGCATTCCTATAATATATAAATTTTTATTTGTTAATATAATAGGAGATCCAGCTGAACCATTCATAGTAGGAACAGAATGATAAATTTTTAGGTTTTCTTTAATTTCAATTATTTTTCCTTCTGCTATTGAAAGATCTTTATTTCCTGGATATTGCATTATAGCAATTAATTCATTTTTATATGCTTTATTAGGATTATTACAATTAATATTAGGATCAATTTGAAAATAATTATCAACTTCTTCATTATAAAATATTTCAATACAAGTATAATTTAATTCTTCATTAGTACAAACAAATCTATTTTTTGTTATTTTAATATTTTTTATTCTATCTTTTTGTTTTAATTCAATTATTGAACCAAATTGAATATTTGATTGATTTAATACATGACTACATGTGAATAATAATTTGATTGTTTTATTTTTAATTGTTACTTGACAAAAAAATCCTGTTCCTGTATATGAATTTAATGTTATTTTACAAATTGCATCTTCTTTTTTAACATATTTTATTAAGTTGTTCATACTTAAAGGCTCTGCTGATTGGTTTGTTTCTGGTGTGTAATATTTTTCCATTTTATGTGTTAAATTAAGAAAAAAGTTAAATAAATTAAAAATTTTTATTATCAATAGAGGATAATTTCTAATTTTAAATATTAAAAGATTCAAATTTAATTATTTAAATCAAATATTAAAAAAATTTATTTTTATAAATATTTGTATTGAATAATATTCTTAATATAAGTTGTTTCAATTATATTATTAATCAATTAAAAATATTCAAAAAATTAAACAACAATTATAATCCAAAAAAATTAGTATTTAAAAAGGATTCCCTAAATCCTTTTATAAAACTTATTTCAAATATTAGCAAAGGAGAAAATATAACTTTTTTTCAAATCAAATTAAATTAAATTGATATTGGTAATTATATTTTTACTTTTAAATCTATTGTCTCTGTTCTATCATCATAATTACCATTTGTATTTTTCAAAAAAAATGAAAATTAAAACAAATTTAATTGTGTTTTTTTGGGTCAAGATTGATAAAATCAATTAATATTCATAATATCATTTTTAAAACATTTTAGCTTTTTATTTTCAATTAGTTGAAAAAGAAATTAAATAAAATATTTTTATTTTTAAAAATGAATATAAAAATAATTTAAT
>JAEEGK010020770.1_pt1 | contig 13931 bp, 12 predicted proteins | sample 8958771 | NCBI WGS metagenome assembly JAEEGK01 (sample SAMN16246547, study PRJNA631951) | gut metagenome | biome: gut microbiome; feature: rumen; material: SC-attached | host: Bos | place: Iran: Karaj | collected 2018-10 | reverse complement strand
GCTCAGCGAGCGTCCCATCGTATCCATCATGATGCGAAGACACCCCGTGGACATTAGGCAAACAGTAAGCATAACAATCCAACAAATTGTTTTCTGAATATTCTTCATATGACCATCATTCTCTTTCTTGTTTTCACCAAGAAATTCACGCGCGTAGTGCGCATGGGACCGCCGAACAGTTGGTGGATCCTTAGCACAAACCAGTTACAACATCTTCATCTGGAACGGTTTCGGGGCAGTCTGCCGTTTGTATTCCACGGCGGGTTTGCCGAACAGCAGCACGGCTCCGACTTTGTATCCTTTTGGCATGCCAAGCCGTTCACGCAGCGATTTCACCCATTTGAACGCATGGACGGCAAAACCGCACCAGCAGGTGCCCACGCCAAGCGACTGCGCCATCAAGTCGAAATAACTCAACGCAATCCATGGATCCGCCTCCTTGCACGGCGCGTTTTTCGGTGTGCATGCCACGACCATGTGCGGCGCATTGCGGAAAATGACATCTTCCCCGCCCATGATTTCATCCATGTAACGCTTGAAATTTGGATACACTAGCCGCATAATGCCCGTCTTGATAAGGAATTGCAACGACTTCACCATCTTGTCGCGAAAGAAGTCCATCTCCTCCCGATGCCGCACGACGGTGAAGAACAACCGATGGTCATTACAACCCGTCGGCGTCCATGTCAATGATTTGACAAGCGTGTCCATTGTCTCCGCATCCAAATCTTCCTGTTTGTATTGACGGATGCTGCGTCGCTGGCAAATCAGATTCATCATTATCTCCGACGACGGCAACGGCCCGATAGTCGCCGCCTGTTCCGCCGTGACGCCATGGCATTCCACCGCTCCGACAGGGCACACCGCAAGGCAATGCTGGCAGTTCAGGCAGAACCGCTCGTCTTCCGGTCGAACATGCGGAAAGCCGTTGTCACCAACGGTCAAAACCTTTACGATGCAGTCGTTTACACACGCCTTGCATTTCAGGCATTTCGTTTCATCAATATGGATCATTTTTGTATTCCTAAAAATCCAGCCGCCGCCAGCCATGACAGCATCCGTTTATTACTATACATACGTCTAAACACGGTTCAAAAAATTATTTGTTTTTTATCCAATATATGTTGACAAAAAAAAAATCAATTATAGTATGTATTTTGTTGATGTTTTATAAGATTTCAGTTCATGTAATTGTCTTTGTTCCAATCTGGAACGCCACAGGAGGACGCCATGCAGGAAGAAACCACCAGACAGGATGACCAGCCCAAAACATGGTTGCAGAAACTGGCGGACGCCATTGTCTTCAAGGATGAACCATTTGCGGCTATTCTGTTCGGCAAATGGCTGGGCTGGATGTATCATCCGTTTTTTCTATGGCTTGCATTCTGCCGTTTCGATGGTGACTTTGACAAAATTTTTGATCCGCTCGTCCTTCTGCTTACCCTTGTTGCCTATACCCTGTTAATCCAATACTTGGCAATCTATGACCTGCTCAGATGTCGGACCCTTCATACATGGAAAAGGCGTCTCAACGTCATCATCTTCTATTTGTTCGGCAACTTGTCCCTCATATGGCTGTCATTCGGCAGAAAACGCCGTCTCCCGCTTCTGTGCTTCGCCATGGCTTTTATGATGACATGTCTATATGTCTTAAGTTGCGTCAAGTTCGGCATAGCCCTTTATCCATATAATTCCATTATATATACTTTACAGTACGTATTTTCCGCCATCGGCTTGATTCTCTTGAACGAACGCATTTCCAGAAAAGTCATCGTGTCCGCCATTCCTGTTTTTCTTGGCCTGTATTTCCTGTTTCAGGTCAGAAGCCAAAACATGAAACTCCATCAAGAGCGTGAGCAAATCAGAGAGAAGATGACTGCCCTGCTCCATCATCCGGCAAATCAACAAGGCTTAAAGGAAAAGCTGGAGAATGGTTTATCCATTGAAAACGAACCTCTTAAGACTCTTATCAAATGTGATGGCATCGAATTGCCAGAACTCGATGCCGCCAGTGGTCAAGCCGAATACAAGCAGGCATGGGCTGAATTCACAGAACAGCATGGGGCGTACATCCAAGCGGTGAATGAGACGGCGAAACTGCCGCCACAATCCATCAGCCACGAATCAAGGGAATTATTCTACGAAATCCCTCTACCTGAACTGCAACGCTTCAGAAAAGCCGCACGGTATCTGGCACTGGAAATCAAGGCCAATGCGGACAATAAGGAAACCATTGCATCATGCAATCAGAAATTGATACAGTTGCGAAATTGGCCACTGGCAAGCTCTCCCCTTGCTGATGTCCAAACATGTAGCCATTGCCATCGAAAGCATCCGGTTTGATGCCATTGGATACACGTTGGGACACGTCCGATATACACAAAAGGAATGGGAGGAGCTTCTTGGCGACATGCCTGACTGGAACAACCATTGCGCATGCGGATTTGCGTATGAAGCCTTGTTCCATGAAAACATTCACGACTATCTTCTGAAAAATGCCCATGAAATGAACATGCTATTGAGCGGTGATAGCCAGAATATATGGCATTTCCATGGCGTATCCCGTCTTGTATGGAGTTGTTTTCTGGACAGGGACTTGCTGATGGGCTGGCGTTATACAGCGGACATCATCCAGTTTGCACTTTCCAAGAAACATGATTTCAAAGAGTTAGAACTTTATACTGACAATTTTGAAAAAGAGGCTAGACGCCGATTTGCAATAACGTCCATGATGCTTATGCCCGCAGTTTCCCAAAGTATCAAGAAACATGACCAGATCAAGGATTATCGGACCATGGCCATGCTCGGCTGGCAGGTGATGGAATACAGGTATGCGCATGGCGGCGAACTTCCTGATAGTCTGGAAGCACTTGGAGAGGTTCCCGTCAATTCTGTCAATGGCCTTCCTTTCGCCTACGAACACGGCGACATGGAAATCAAGAAGACCCAATACGATGATAACACACTCAAGGTTCGTGGCTTCCGAATCATGCCCGACAAAGAAGACAATACACTCGGTACGTCTTTCTTCGTGCCGCTGGAATGAAACAACCACCGAGATTTCATTTCAGATATACCAGACAGGAAGTTGCAGGACGTTCTCACGCAACATGCCGGGGTGCGGGCAATTGCAGATTACGGCCCCCATGCCCCGCTTGGCACCGTCCAATTTGTCCAAAACTTGAAAAGCGCTTGTCGCGTCTGCGGATACATGGCTATTCTGTTTGATTTCAATTGGATACAGGATGCCGTTTTCTTCGATGACAAGATCAATCTCCCCGTCCTCCTCCACTAGGTCGCCTTCAATATTCCGTTTCTGCTTGTCGCGACCACGATAGTAGGAAATGAAATGGTGATAATCCAAGCCGTTGTTTGCAAAGGACTTGATGATTTCGGAAATCACAAACGTCTCGAAAACATGACCGTTCATCGCCCCGTACGCCAACGTATCCGATGTCAGCCAGCGAGTCAGATAGCATACAAGACCTGTATCCCTGAAATACAGTTTCGGACTTTTCACCGCCCGTTTCAGGACGCTATTCATATAAGGCTCAAGCAAATAGATAATTCCAGACGCTTCAAGAATCGAAATCCAGTTTTTTACTGTCGCGACATCCTTGCCGATTTCACTGGCGATGTTGCTGCAATTGAGCACCTGCCCCGTTCTGGAGGCGGCGGCAATCATGAAACGCCTGAAAGCATCCAGATCCTGCACGGCGGAAAGTTCACGGACATCCCGTTCAATATAGGTCCGAATGTAATTCGCATAATACGAAGCCCAATCCATCTCCTGGTTCTGTAATTCCGGATAGGATCCACGATGGATGATTTCCCAGATATTGCTCGGAGCATGCGCTGTCCGACTCCTTGCCTGGACATATTCCATGTTTGGCAGAAAACGTTGTGAAAACGTATCTTGCTGGATTTCGCGCAAGGATAATCCATTCAATTCCACAATGCAAATCCGCCCAGACAACGTCTCTGAAACATTCTTCATCAATTTGAACTGCTGTGAACCGGAAAGGCAGAAGAGCCCGCGATCTTCACGTTCGTCACAGCGCATCTTGATGTAACGAAACAATTCAGGCGCATGCTGGATTTCGTCAATGACAACTGGCGACGGATTCAGCATCATGAACATGGAACCGTTCTCCCTTGCCTGCTGCTCCAAAAACGGATCGTCCAATGTCACATATTTGGTGTTTGGAAACAACTTCTTCAACAGCGTCGATTTTCCGACCTGACGCGAACCAGTCACCAAAACAGCTTTGTAATCCAGCATTGCCTGCTGGACAGTTCTTTCGATGGAACGTTCTATATATCTCATATTACATTAATTGGCAAATCTTGAATCTGATTCTAATTTTGCCAATAATATATTGTAGCATTCTTGTTTTACAAATATTGGTCATGATTCAGATGTTAGCGGAGGCTTTACATTTGCCTCCAACGGCGAGACGCCGTCGTTACATTCGATGGCGAGACGCCGTCGTTACTCACCCCAGACTGCCGTAAGTCTTCGGGATGACCTGGAAGTCGCTGGTGCCCAAGTCGTTGTAGTCCTTCAGGCCCATGTCTTTCACGATTGTCCGCCAAGCCCGGTCGAAGATCGTCTGACCGAACGACGGCCAGCCGACGGCACCGCCCCACGCGGCCTGCGCCGTCGTCGAGAACATCCCCTTCATTTCCGGCCCGTAGAAGATGTGCCATGTCGTTTCAAGGAGTCCGAACAGATTCTCCTTCTGCGCCAATGCCGCGGAGGAGCGGATGACATCAAGTTTCCGCCATGGGCAGGCCAGCGTGTCGAAACCGTTCTCCTTGAAGAACATCGTCGTCGGATACGTCACGTCGCCCTGAATGCGATGGAAATTGTATCCGTACTCCCACGCGGCGATGATGACATCCTGCGGAATCGTCTTGACCATGTCTTCAAGATGCTGGTAGTCATGGGCCATGGCCGTGTAGTTCTCCCATCGTTTGTCGCTGCGGTTCAACAACATATCGTGCCACATCATGATGCGTGCACCACGGGCGGCGAACAGGTCGCGGAAATGGCGGATGTGGTTGCCGATGAGTTCCGCGACGGGATGTTTGCGGCATTCAGAGCATAGGCCGACGCTGTCCGCTTCGTCGCAGCCGATATGGAAATACGGCGGACAGCCGAAGAATTCATGCAGTTCGGTGACGGCTTCGTCCAGCAGTTTCATCGTATGCGGATTTGTCAGACACCAGCACCAGCCGTCGGGCTCGAAAAGCGGTTCCATTTCGGGATGCTGATTCAACACGATATGCTGCGACGTGCAACTGCGGCTGTTCGGCGCATGGCCCAACACGTTGAACTGCGGGACAAGCGTAACGCCTTCCTCCTCACGCATTTCACGAATCAAATCCGCCCACTGCTTACGACTTCCCGCAAGTTCGGACCAGCAGAGTTCCGGATGCGACTGGAACGGGAACGTCCCCCAGAATTCGATAACGACGACATTGAATTTCAGAAATGCGGCGAAACGGATCTTCTTCGCGATGTCGTTGAAACGATTTTCCGGGAAGACACAGAGATGCAATCCTCTGAACGACAGCACGGGAGCGTCTTTGATTTTCATTTCCGGAAGATTCCAACTTCCTGAAATACAGCCAGTTCCGCGTTCTGGCTCTGCTATCATCCGCAATGTGCGGAAGGCATGGCGCATACCGTTAATCGTCGTTGCCTCAATCAGCAGACGGAACGCCGTCACGTCCAAGCAATATTCTTCATCGGAAAGCGTTGGATCGCAGTCACCAACGGCAATGGCAGCGGTTATTCCCCAGTATTTTGCCAGCAGTCTCACGGCTTCGGCCTGCGCGTCTTTCGGAGCGTTTAGCAGGATAGCGCAGCCATTGGTGAGCTTGAACAAGCTATCTCCTTTGAGTTCAAAGGAATGCGGCTGCGGGATGAGTTGTTCGCGGAACATGCGTGTCAATTGATCTCTGTCCATGATTGTCCTTTTGATCGTTAATCTGCCAAACATAGAAAAACATATTCTATCCTACTATCGCTCATGTTCTCGATTTTTCAACGAAACAGGAAGTGCCATCGGCGTCCCGCCGATGGCAATCAATAATTGTTTAAAAATCATATTTCCATCAAAAAGCAGTTTGACAATATATATATATCATATATTATAAGTCATTGGATGATGCATTCGTTGGGTTCCGCCTATAATCCGTCGCCCCAGACAGGAGGACAAAATGAAACACCGCCGTATATTTCTTTTGATGTTTCTGATAATCGCCATCAAATCATTTGCTCAGCCGCAAGTTCAAAATGCCCCTGATTCGCTTTCCCAACGTTTTGGCCGCGAAGATTATGCAACGCTGAAGGCAGAAATCTTCCAGAAAATGCCTGACGGCCTGACACCGAACCAAACCGTCGATGCCGTCAAAATCTTCAAAATGGCGAATGACGTGGAGGCTTTGGTACGTTTTCTGGAAAGACTTGATCCCAAACAACTTCCAGATCAAAAGACATGGGATGACATCTTCCATGTCATCCATGGGGCGTTTGACATCGGCAAGAGCGATCTCGCCATGGAGGCGTTTGTTTTGAAAAGTCCTTATATTCCAACGGCTAAGATCTTCGACATCAGTTACTTCAGTCAGGAATACGAACAGGAATTCAAAAACTGCCTGAACACAGATGGGAAGGAGCCTTCTCCGCGGCAAATCGCGGCCGTGAAAAAGCTGATGGCACACAGCCCCGCCTATTATGCAAGAATGGCCGACTGTTTTCCGGAGGAATGCCCTGTCATCCCCAAACTGACAGATGTCCTGCGAAAGGAGAGTTCGGGCCCACAGCGCCGTCAGGCGGTTGAACGCATGTATTGGCGCGTTCTGCATTCCAACCGCCGCAATCGGCGGAATCAGCCGGAAATCAATGAAAAAGAGGTTCATGTATTCACAGAACTCCTTGACAAGGAGAATATTGAGGAGTTTCTGCCATATATCGACTTCTGCGAGCGGTTCGGATGGTATCAGGAAGCCATTCCCTATCTGGAAAAATGGCAGGATCAGCCGATAACCGACTTTGAGAGAGAGTACGCGAGCCGCATAAGCGCAAGTCCGTTGTCGACTGAGATGCTTATGTCTCGACGGCACAATTACTTGATCTCCTTCCTGCTAAAAACCGGCCGGAAAGAAGACGCCCAAAAGGCGGCGGAAAAATACTACGGGGCGGACATGGACATAAACAAAATATCCATACCGTCCACAAGGTATTTGGGAGCCGTCCAGGCGGAGACCGGCGGCGATACTTTTCGCAAAAAACTGGATCAGGCCCAGCCGCCGGCGGAAAGAACTCTTGCGTTCTTCATGCAGAAATCTGCCTATCTGGATGGAAGAATGCATTCACTGAACATCCAGAAAGACGAAAGTATTTTCGGCGTCAATCCAAACGGCAAATCAACAGAGGAAGTGAAAAAGGAACTGGACAACGTGATGGACAGTTTTCAGAAGTTATACGACGATGCCATCCAGCATGGACGGAAAAACAACGACTACCCGCTGCTCATCTGGGGGCTGTCACATAAATCTGGCAATAACCGCGAAGAGACTTTCAACAACGCACAGGAGGCATGGCGTCTTGCCGTCGAACATCTGACGCTTGATACAGCGGAAAAGAACCGTAGCAATAGGATGCATGAAGGTGATTTGTTCAAAATCCGTAACGACGCGGTGTTGAGATATGCCGCCATGCTGAAAGAGAAAGGCGACATGGACGGATGGCTTGAAACGATCCGCCACGAAATTAAGGATGGCTTTTATTTTAACACACTCTATCAATACGAGCAGTACTTGAACAACGTCAATCCGAATCAGGATTTCACCATCGCCGCCGATGACGAGATATTCCTGCCTATTCTGGATAAGTCGTTTATGAAGAAACACAACATCGGATTCGAAAGCCATGAAGATGAGCTTCATGGCTTCCGTCTGATGCATGTCCCGTTGAATCCGCCAAAAGGCGAAGGCTTCGAAGAATGCCTTAAACAAGCCATCGCCTACGACAAAGCCGCCAATGAATTGCTCAAATCACGCGGCGCCTCCCGCGGAAACAACTACCCGTCTTTTCTATTTACTGTATCCCAACGGTTACGCGGCCCGGAAGCAGAAACGAAACGGCATCTGATCTATAAATACATCTATGACAACTATCCCGAAGGAAAATACCAACTGGCGGAATCCCTCCCTGCCCGCTCATACGAAGAAGGCAAGCAACTGGTCGAACGCGATTGGAACGCGCACGAAATGGAGCCATATACCCGTTGGGCTTGTCTTCAGCAATTGCTCAAGACAGCCCCTTCCGACGCTGAACGAGAATGGTGCAAAGCAGAGCTGAAAAAGCTTAACGCCAATGTGGAATAGCTTGGTAAAAAAGGAATTATATCTTTTATTTTATTGTTCTGGTCATGGTTTATTTGACAAATGTAATAAGTTGTCATTAAACAAGATAAACGCCGCGAAAGCGGCATCGCACGAAGTGCGATACCATGCATAATACTTGCCTAGTGACAATACTTTACCTGAATACTAAAAGTTACGGATTATTTAGCGACACAAACCTCAAGAGATTTTCCGCTAGAAATGTCTTGAGGAAACATGGTCAAAAGCGTATTGGAATCAACTAACCATCTGTCATATTGTTGTTTAGTCATCCCAAGATACTCATATAATTTCAGCGGACCATTGTATTCGTCATGCCATTTGTCGATATAGACATCAATATCGTCTGCCGTGCATTCACCACGTTGCAACATTTCCACAAATGTTTTCTCTGTTGCAACCATATCTTGTTGAGATTGCTTAATCATGATTCTCTCCCTTGGATGATTATCTTCCTGCCTATTACAGCTTCTTTTGTTGCGATTTTTTCCATTTGGACTCAAGGTGCCCTTAATAAACTATTTTTCTATTCTAATTATACTTATTTGTTGTTATCATCTATTATTATTAAAATATTAATATGATTCATTCTTCATTGATTTCAAGTAAAAAAACATATTCTCCATTACTTTACTGGCAATTTATCATTTGATTCCTATGGGAAAGGGCTTGTTTAAGTGGCGCGCCTCCGCGCGCTATGAGAGAGGGGCATCTTCCCCACTCTGCGTGCCGCTTCGGGCACTTGAGTGGGGTTACGATTGTTTCGCACTCCGTGCGATGTCGCTTCGCGACGGAATTCCGTCATGCGCTCCTTGCTCGTCATGCGATGTCGCTTCGCGACGGAATTCCGTTATCAGACAATAACAATCCTGCTGGTCATGCAGGCTTTTGTCAAGATATGCATGGCCAACACAGAATAGTTTACCACCTGCATCCTCACGATTCATTCATCGTCGTTTTCTTCATCATGATCATCTACCTCTTCCTCTTTCCTTTCTTCTATTTGCTCCGCCTCCTTCTTCTGGGCGAGGCGATCCTCCATCCAGAGGGCGGCAAACCGCGTCGCCGCAAAAATGCCAAAATCTTCGGCATCCTTCTCCGAGAAGCCTTCCTCCTTGGCGACACGATATCCGTTCATGAACAAACTCGTGAACTGCTGCACGGTCATCTCCAGGATCGTCACCCCCCGTTTCGGAACCGCCATTTCTTGTTTTTCATTCCCCTGATTCCCTACGTCATGTCTTTCTTCAGCGTCCTGAGCATTGTCTTTGCTCTTTCTGCTGCGTTTTTGCCAGTTTCGATTTTGTTTGTGGACCATCGCCATTCTCCTTTTTATTCTTCGGTTTTGTGTTTTATCATTTCATCTATAACGGCAGCCGTTGTGTTCTGTGAATGAACCAAATCAAAATCTTCCGATTTGATTCCAAATTTTGACTTCACATATCCTTCCACATAGCTTTGAAGGGTTATTTCGACCAATTGTCTGGCGAACGCATCCGCTCCTGAATCCGAAAAGCCATCATGCTTCGCAACTCGAACTCCTTCATCATATAACTTTTTCACGCCCCGCTTCGACAACCACAGCTCCACCCGCTTGCCATTGGGAATATCTTTTAGATTAATCCTCTCCACAAGCTTGTCATCTCCCAGAACCTCCTCGGGCGATCTCACTCTCCAATTCTCGTCATCGCTCTTTCCCTGCCCATTGTTTTTCTTGTGGTTTTCATCTTCTTTGATATGCATGTTTTCCTCCTTGATGTAATCCTGACTCTTTACATGTTTCGCCTTTTGTTTAACCAATTGATATCGATTGTTCCTTTTTATTGCACGGCATCACCCTCCTTATGGCATTTATTTCATTTTTATATCTTTATTGAACAACACAATACTATCAATTATTGAATTTTTATTCATTAACAAACAATATCATCTTGTTCAATTTCTTTTTTAGAGAAAGCAACCAATCTTCTTTAATTTATTATAGCACATGCCACTGGTAATGCAAGAAAAATCTTTCCTTTTATGAAGTCATAAGAAATCATTAAAAGTCATATTAAAGCATATAAAATCAAAGAAAGTCATAAATGCATTATGACTTTTTATGCATTTCAGGCATAAAAAAAGCCCTTCTCCATCGAACAAATCATGGAGAAGGGCTTAAGAAAATGTTGACTAATCTATCAGCGGAAGGTCAGTTCCGCCCAGTAGGCGGCTTCGCAGAACCAATTGTCAGGGAAATTGTTCAACGAAATCGTGACACGTTTGCCCGCATACGGCCGCAGATCCATCGTCACAGTCTGCCATATGTTTTTATCATCAATTTGTTGTATCTTCTTGGACAATACTTGTTTACCGTCAATGCTTCCAATCAGTGTGAAATCGCCTTTGCCGCCATGCGGCGCAATGACGATATCCAACGCCGTCACATCAACGGGCAAATCCAACGTGCGGGAAAGAATCGCGCCTGTTTCTTTGTCCAACGGGTGCGTCCGCAGAACATGTTGACGTCCCGCATGGTTTTCCACATAACCAGGCGTCATGTCCGGAGCGTTCGGCGATGTCTTCCAACCTGGAAACAGCACATCGACAACGTTTTGCACACGCTCCGTCGGATCGTCCTTCCCCTTCATCTGGGCGACAAACGCGGGATGCAGTTTCACGGTGATCTTGTCCATTTCTTCATCCGTAAACATCGAATTGGCAATAGGTCCCGCATTCCAGCTCGGCTGATATGGTGACGGCGTTGGCTTCACGATGGGAATAACCATCGTCTTGTCATCCTCTACGCGACCTCCATTCGCCTTCAAAAACGCCACCGCGAGTTTTTCGCACACGGCAATCAAATCATCCACGTTGTATTCCGTGAACCAGAACTTGCGTTTTCGGTCAAGCTTGCCGATGAACCGTTCCTCTAACTTCTTCTTGCCCAACATCGTACCCAACACGCCGCCTGAACTGGACGGATTGCAGTCGGAGTCAAAACCGCCACGCATGGAGATGACGACGGTTTTCTCCATGTCCTTTTCGCCGTAAAGCAGCCCCAAGAGGACGACTGCGCCATTGAGCCGCACATCGATGTTGCCGTTGGTCTGCTTCAGAAACTCCTTGTCGCCATACTTATCGACGGCTTTCTTCCACGTTGCCTGCCAGTCCGTCGGATTTTCATGATGCCACGCCATCATGTCGCGAACCATCTCCGCATACTGGCTTTCAGATGGAATACACGCAAGTCCCGCCTTGACAACGGTTTCGATGTCGTCAGAAAAGAACGCTTCCGCATACATGCCGCCCATGAACTGCCCCGCATAAACGCCGTCGCCGTAGTTCATCAACCGACCGAATTTCTCCCCAAGCTGTATCGCCACCTGCGGCATGCCCGGAGCCAGCAGCCCCGAATAGTCCGCTTCAATCTGGTAGTCGATGTCATTCGGGCACTTGTTGAATTTCGGATGGGACGAATCCGGCGGCGCGATGCCAAAGCGCAGATTGTCGCGACCGGCCTTGTTCGCACACCACAAACCGTAACGGCTATTCGCGAAATCAATGCCCGCCTGACGGATCGACACGTCGATGCCATGTTCCTCCATGGAACGGATGAACGTCATTTCCACATACAGGTCATCCTGCCCGAAGGCTTGATTGATGAGTTCGGGCTTCCATTTTGGAACATGCTCGTCTGGAATGACTTGACGATTGAAGCGAAATTCCGTCGGCCCGCCCCAACAGACGCCGATGATCTGCCCGAGCCATCCGCCTTCCATCTTGTCGCGATACGCCTCCAACGACAACCTGCGTTCTTCAGCATGCAACATCCCGCAAGCCATCAACACAGCCGTCATCAACAACTTCCATGTCTTCATGACATCATCCATTTATCATTGGCCGCGCTGGAGCACAGCCCTCCCTGACCACTAACCACTAACCACTAATCACTAAAATCAAGGCACAGCCTCGTTTGCGTAAACGGCCGTACTTTCGTGTTCGCGACTTCCACATGTGCGGGATGGACAGCATAACCTTTCAGCGCCGCTTCATCCGTAAACGTCGAATCCAGCATGACATCCGCGTTGGAACTCGCCAATCCTTCCGTGCGGACGACGATCGCTTCCAGCCCTGGAACGACTCCCTTCAATCCTTCCAATCCAGCCTTGATGCCAGCCTTCACGGTCTTCTTTTCTTCCGCCGACAATTCATCCTTCAACTTCCACAAAATGATGTGCTTTACCATATTATAATCTCCTTTTTTCACGAAGTGCCATGAAACCGCCGAGCTGCCCAACACTGCCCTATAGGCAGTGTTTACAGCTTATGACCCATGGCTTATGGCATTTGCTTTAAGCTTTCATCTTTAAGCTTTTAGCTCTCTGAAGTGTCCATTCGTGGTTACAACTGCGGAAATTCATCCACGGCCTTCTGGGCCATGTCGCGCAGGAATTTCGCATCCGTGTTGCCGATGCAGTCCGGAACGAACGTCACTTCGGAAGTCTTTCTGTGATAAAGGAATGCGAACCACACACAGGCCTGCATATATTTGCCGCGTTCGTTCAAGTGGATCGTATCGCGATGAATGATCATTTCGCCAGTCTCTTTGTTTTTCGCCCAACGCATCGTGCCGACCAATGACCATGCCTGCGCAGGCAGATCCGGCCAGACAATCTGCTGAAGCAATTCAGGCGGATAGTTGACGAACTCATGTGGCTGGTTCTGACGCGCCAACTGCACGGCGAAACCAGTCGGAATGATACGCAGATTGCCGTGGTCAGCGGCCAATTTGCGATAGTTCGCCGTCAGACGATTGTACATTTCCGTCTGATCGATGCCCCATTCGCCGCCAGGCATGATGCGCGGATCATCCTTACGGTAGGACCATGTCTGCTGGATGCAGATTTCCGCCGACGGCGCATTCGTACGGACATAATTGTAGATGTTCGTACCAAATGGTTCGAACGTCTCCGGCCGCCAGCTGGCATGGGAGGCCTGCTGCATCGTCACGATGTCCCATGGACGCGACTGCAGAATCTCCTTCATCGTGTGCGTGTAGTTTTGGTACATGCGGAACACGCGGTCCCGCTCTTCATTCTCAATGTAGTTCCAATGGCGATGCAGTTCGCAGCCGCCATGATTCGCCCGTTCAAAATACAATTCGCAGCCAGCCGATTCCACAACTGGTTGGAAATAAGATGCCAAGCTGTCCGTAAAACTGTTACCGATCGTCAGGACCGAGAGGGATTTCAATGCTTCTGCCATGTGTTGTCTCCGTTTGTGAATAGGTTGAATCGACGTGAAAAATACATTATTCTATAAGCGATTTATGAAAAATCAACGTGCAACGCATCCTTTTCTGTAAAACGATGATATATTAATGGAACACGAACCGTTCATCTTATATAAGGAATAACAACCATGCAGATGGATCCCCTCTACCTCTTGTTCTCAGTACCCGCCCTGCTCCTCTCCATGCTCGCGTCGTTTTTCGTCAAATCGACGTTCAACAAATACGCGAAAGTCGCGTC
>JAEEGK010020768.1_pt1 | contig 13931 bp, 16 predicted proteins | sample 8958771 | NCBI WGS metagenome assembly JAEEGK01 (sample SAMN16246547, study PRJNA631951) | gut metagenome | biome: gut microbiome; feature: rumen; material: SC-attached | host: Bos | place: Iran: Karaj | collected 2018-10 | reverse complement strand
GGATACGCGTTACTCACCCGTGCGCCGGTCGCCATCAATCAAAGCAAGCTTCGATCATGCTGCCCCTCGACTTGCATGTGTTAAGCCTGTAGCTAGCGTTCATCCTGAGCCAGGATCAAACTCTTCACTGTAAAAATTTGTTTGTTTATTCTTAATAAATAAGAATTATATCTGTCTCAGAACAACTATCCAAATTCAAGAAATTGAAACGGTTTGTTCATTTACCCAAGTACTTCGAAAAGTACTTGCTTCTTGTACTACTTCTGTCTATGTAAATCTTTCAAAGAACTCTTTCTTAGTGCGCTATCGTTTTTAAGCGAAAGCGGGTGCAAAGGTACGACATTTTTTAATACCATCCAAATATTTTCGAAAAAAAATTCCCAAAAACATGAAAGTTTTCGGGAATATTTACATATTTTACATTTTTATCTCTTATTATATATAATGTACGCGAAGAGCCTATTCTCGACGCCCAAAAATACGCAGCAAATAAATAAAGAGGTTAATAAAGTCCAAATAGAGGGTTAAAGCACCCAAAAGCGCCATCTTCTGAGCAGCCTCTCCAGCATCGGGTGCCATCAAAAGCATATTTTTAATTTTCTGAGAGTCGTAAGCAGTGAGACCCACGAATATCAAAACGCCCAAATAGCTCACAATCATTTCAAGACCAGAACTCTTCAGGAAGATATTCACAACAGTAGCGATAATGATACCAATCAACGCCATGAAGAGAATCTTTCCCATCGACGAGAGATCTGTCTTGGTTGTATAACCGATGAGCGCCATTACAGCAAACGTACCAGCAGTGATAAAGAATACGCTGGCAATACTCGACATTGTATAGACAATGAAGATAGACGAGAACAATGCACCATTAATGACCGAATACAACACAAACAGCAACGTAGCTGTAGTGAGCGATAATCGGTTAATAGCAGCACTTACGCCAAACACTATGGCGAACTCAGCAATTACCAGTCCCCAAAGGAGCACGCTGTTAGAGTACAAGGTGGTTAGGACACCAGGACTTGTAGCCACACCATACGCTGTAACACCTGTAAGCACAAGGGCCAGCGTCATCCACACATACACTTTCCGCATTAATGCGGGGAAAGCAGCCGACATAGAGAGCTCTCGCTCACGTGTCAGACCATCAAAGTTAAATTCGTTATAATTCATACTCATTATTTTATTTCGAGATTCATTAATATTACCGCAAATTTAATGCCACAAAGGTAAGCATTTACTTTTAATAAAACATAAATAAGCAACAAAAATACCGATTTATTAGTATTTTTGGAAATTTTTCACTATATTTGTGCCCATGAATAACTAAAAAACAAATATAATAATACACTAACGAAAATGAAGATCGGTTTATTTATTCCCTGCTATGTTGACGTGGTTTATCCTCAGGTAGGAGTAGCCACATACAAACTATTAAAGCATCTGGGACTGGATGTGGATTACCCACTGAACCAGACTTGTTGCGGACAACCGATGGCTAATGCTGGATTTGAGGGACAAGCTATCCCACTTGCCGAAAAGTTTGAAGAGAAATTCAAAGGGTTCGACTATGTGGTATCGCCCTCGGTTAGTTGTACTGCGTTTATAAAGTTAAATTATCCCCGCTTACTGAAAGGTAAAACGGAGTGCGAGACAGCCAAGAAAGCGATGGACGTTGTTGAGTTCCTGCACGATGTGGTAAAGGTTAACCATCCATTAGGAACCTTCCCCCACAAGGTTAGTCTGCACAACTCTTGTCACGGTGTGAGAGAATTAGGGTTGAGTTCACCAAGCGAGGAGAATATTCCTAAGTTCAATAAAATCAAGGACTTGTTGAACCTTGTAGAGGGTATACAGGTATTAGAACCTGAGCGTCCCGACGAATGTTGCGGTTTTGGCGGTATGTTCTCGGTTGAGGAAACGGCCATCAGCGAGCAGATGGGTATTGATAAAGTGCAGCGTCACATGAAGACCGGTGCGCGATTCGTAACAGGTCCCGATTGTTCGTGCCTGATGCACATGGCAGGTATTGCCAAGAAAAGAGGACTTGATGTGGAGTTCAAACATGTGGTAGAAATCTTAGCAGCAGGACTGTAAGATTATCATTAAACATTAAAGATTAAACATTATGAGTACAGCACATAGTAACGCAGCGAAGGAGTTCTTGAAGAACCAGACATACGCAAAATGGCACGACGCCACTTTCTGGGCAGTACGCACAAAACGTGACAATATGGCATATGGACTCGACGAATGGGAGCAGTTACGCGAAAAGGCCAGCGCCATCAAGCGCCACACCATCACTCACTTGGACGAGTATCTAAACCAGTTTGCCACAAAAGCCGAAGAAAACGGTTGTATTGTGCATTGGGCCAAGGATGCGCACGAATTCAACGAAATCGTGTATGGCATTCTGAAAAACCATAACGTCAAGAAACTCGTTAAGTCGAAATCGATGCTGACAGAGGAGTGTGAGATGAATCCGTACCTGGAGCAACATGGCATCGAGGTGGTAGAGACCGATCTGGGCGAGCGCATCATCCAGTTGAAAGGTCAGGCACCGAGTCATATCGTGATGCCAGCTATCCACTTGAATCACGACGATGTTGGCGAACTATTCGAGGAGAAACTTGGCAGCGAGAAGGGCAACCACGACCCCACGTACCTTACTTATGTAGCCCGATTGAGTCTGCGCAACGAGTTTCTTACCGCAGATGCTGGCATGACAGGCGCCAACTTTGGTATCGCAGAAACAGGCGATATTGTAGTTTGCACCAACGAGGGTAATGCCGATATGTCGACTTCATGCCCGAAACTGCACATTGCCGCTATCGGATTAGAGAAGATTATTCCTAATTACGATTGCTTAGCCGTGTTCCAGCGCATGCTTTGTAGAGCAGGAACGGGTCAGCCCACCACCACGTTCACCTCACATTTCCGTAAGGCACGTCCTACAGCCAACCCAATGCACATTGTGCTGGTAGATAACGGCCGCAGCGAGTGGATTGGCAACCCAGACCACTGGGAAGCACTGAAGTGTATCCGTTGCGGATCGTGTATGAACACCTGTCCTGTTTATCGCCGTAGTGGTGGCTATTCGTACAGCTACTTCATACCAGGTCCCATTGGCATAAACCTTGGTATGCTTCGCGATCCACAAAAGCATTCTGGAAATGTAAGTGCCTGCACCCTTTGCAACTCATGCCAGACGCTCTGCCCAGCCAAGGTAAACTTAGGCGACCAGATTTACATGTGGCGCCAGCAGTTAGACGAGTTCGGTACTGCTAACCCGCAAAAGAAGATGATGTGTAAGGGCATGAGTATGGTATATGGTAATGAGGGCGTTTACAATCTAGGTACGGCTCTGGCTCATTGGGCCAATCTCATTCCATCGCCACTTATCAACTGCGGCATGAATCCATGGGCCGAGGGGCATAAGATGATGAAATTCCCCAAGGAAACATTCCACTCGCTATGGAAGAAAGGAAAAGTAAAGTAAGGATTGAAGAATTGAAGGATTATGAGTAATAAAGACGATATTCTGAAGAGATACAGGGCAAACGTAAGAGAGAAATACGACATGCCCGATTTGAGTGATATCAAAGCTACCACCTACCCCAACCCACTGGTTCAGTTTGTGAAGATGACAGAGATGGTGGGCGGACAAGTGATAGAAGTTGATTCTGGCCGCGATATCAACGTGCTTATCAAGGAGCTGTTTCCTGACGCCAAGGAGATTGCCTCAAATCTGCCGGAGATAACTATCGCCACTAGAAATCCTGATACGGTTGGCAGGGCCCGCGATCTGAACGGAACAGATGTTGGCATTATCCGAGGTATGTTTGGTGTAGCAGAAAACGCGTGCATCTGGATTCCGCAAACCATGAAGGAGAAAGCTGTATGCTTTATATCCGAGAATCTGATCATTCTGCTACCCAAGAGTCAGATTGTAAACAATATGCACGAGGCTTACAAGCGCATTGAGTTTGATAACGAATACGACGGGTATGGTACGTTTATCAGCGGTCCATCGAAAACGGCAGATATTGCACAGGTACTGGTAATGGGTGCCCAAGCGGCACGAAGCGCCACCGTACTACTTCTACCCGATTAACAGTGTAAAAACAGAATTTGTTCAGGAGGTCGATAATCATGTCGGCCTCTTTTTGTGTCACAAATCGTACTCATATATATCGTAACACAGCCCTCGTCCTCCAAAACCTTCCTTCTGGAATACCAATGTTTCATTCAGTCCGCTACCATCAGGATGCTCTGTTGAACGGCCAAAGTCGAAATAAGGATAGTTTCGATAATCGTTAAAGATACGGTCGTAGAGCAAATCAATAACACCCAGTTTTTTCCCCTCAGGTGCAGCAGAGCTATACTGAGCGTGAACCACTTGCTGAGAGATATATAGCACGACTCCACCCAACACCTCATCATCTTTTACGGCTTGATACAGTTTGATATTCTGAGGAAAGCGACTATGTAATAGTGAAATTTCCTCAAGTGTATGTACAGGCATCACCCCATACTTGGTATAAAGATTCGTAGAAAGAATGCCCCAGAATGCGGCATAGTTATCAGAACATTCTACTGATACGTCAGCTTTTTGAGCACGAACGACCCCACGACGCCGAACACGTTCCCACCGCATCTCACCAGACAAAAAGATGTTTGTAGCAAAATCTCTCGCTACAATACGCGCATGACACTCATGAAACAATGCATAGATATCCTCGTCAGATGAGAGACGATGATAAACCCATGGAATACACTTGTAAACAACATGACGAAAACCATCACAGCGAAGTTGCTCGTTTAGCTCACGAAATAAGTTCATAGTCTGAACAATCGTCAGACGAGGACTCATCACCAAGCCACCATAAGTCAATCCCTTATGCGAGTAAAGGGTATCGCCCGACCCATGTGCTGGCAAGACAGCCTGCAAACGATTACCTAAATAAAACAGCAATGAATAATCGTTAAAGCGATCCGAATGATAGTCCATATAGTTACGATCGAAGAGGAAAGTGCCGTTCTTCGATGTAGCAACGAACTGATTCCATTCGTCGGCCAGGTCAGATGTGTATCGTTTTATTTCGAACATCCGATGTATTTCAGAAATTCGTCGTAATCATAGATATAATCATCCTCGTCGTAATGTTCCGAAGCCAGAACCAGACATACGCCGCCCGAAGAGAAATCATCGAGCGTTCGCCAGATATTGGTATCGATCAGCAAGCCTTGCCAAGGATGATTCAGCAACACAGTTTTGCGTTCATAGCCATTATCCAACGTTACATGAAACGAACCGCTTAGAGCAATCACAAACTGACGGAGCTTTTTATGCGCATGCCCTCCCCTGCTCTCGCCACCGGGCACATCATATACCCAATAGGCGCGCTTGATATCGAAAGGAACCATCGTCTGCGCTTCAGCAAACGTCAGATTGCCACGTGGATCAGTGATCTTGGGCAAATCTATGATTTCAACCTCTAAGCGGTTCATTCTATAATAACACTTGTTTAGTGTTCAAACTTAGTGTAGGGGTCGGTACCCAAAACGGTCTTAGCCAGACGCTTGGCTTTATCACGCAACGCATTTACATCGTCGCCAACCTCGCCGTAGCAGAGTACTACACCCATACGACGACCCTTATGAGCCTCAGGCTTACCGAAGATACGAATACGTGTGCGATCCTCCTTCAGAGCCTCGTCGAAGTTGTAGTCGAGCAACGAACGATCGACAGGTGTTGAAGCCTCCTTTGGTGAAAGGATAACAGCCGATGCGCCAGCGTGCTCAAGATGGATTGCAGGAATAGGCATTCCCATTACTGCACGGAAGTGCAACTCAAACTCACTCAGGTTGGTGGTATGTCCGAGTGTTACCATACCAGTATCATGTGGACGAGGACTCAGCTCGCTGAAGATAACCTCGCCTTGCTTGGTAAGGAAGAACTCAACACCCCAGATACCAGCACCAGTAAGGGCCTTGGTTACCTTATCGGCCATTACCTGAGCCTGCTTCAAGGCCTCATCAGATATCTTATATGGCTGCCACGACTCACGATAGTCGCCTGCCTTCTGTACGTGTCCGATTGGAGGACAGAACAGTGTGGGCCAACCATTCTTCTGTGTTACGGTGAGCAGAGTAAACTCCGAATCAAAATCGATAAACTCCTCGATGATTACCTCTTTCACATCGCCACGACTACCTTCCATAGCCTCCTTAAAGGCCTGCTCCAGCTCGTCGTCGTTGTGCACATAGCTCTGACCATGACCTGATGATGACATCAATGGTTTGACAACACATGGGAATCCAATCTCATCGGCTGCAGCCTTGAACTCATCAAAGGTCTTGGCATAGAAATATTTTGCTGTGCGCAGTCCCAGTTCCTTAGAAGCCAGATCGCGGATAGCACGACGGTTCATTGTGAAGTTTACGGCGCGGGCAGATGGAACAACCTGGATACCCTGCTCCTCGAACTTAAACAGTCGTTCGGTACGTATAGCCTCAATCTCAGGCACGATGATATCGGGCTTGTGCTTGTTTACTACAGCCTCAAGCGCATCGCCATCGAGCATTGAGAATACTTCGCGCTCATCAGCCACCTGCATGGCTGGCGCATTGTCATAACGATCGCAGGCAATAACATACTGGCCTGCACGCATGGCGGCTATCACGAACTCCTTGCCGAGTTCTCCTGAGCCTAAAAGCAGAATCTTTTTCATTTTTCTATTGTTTGTTTCAACATTTGCCACTCGGGTGTTACTGCCAACTTGCGTACGCACTGGTCGATACGCGCCATTGCATCTTCCTGACTCATCTTCAGCTCCTTGGCTATCTCCTGCAACGATTTGCGTTCGCAGCCAAACAGTCCGTAATAATGCGTCACAGCCTCCTCTTCCTCTGGTGGCAGCAGGTAGAGCAGATGCTCCAGATAGTGCTCCATCTGAGGAGTAACGCTGGTGGGATTGATACCAATACGCACCAGATACGAGTGGAGTTCTTTAGTTAAGTTATCTGTTGGCATACATATTATCGTAATACTTCTGATAATCGCCGCTGGTTACATTGTCCAGCCACTCCTGATTGTCGAGATACCAGCGAACGGTTTTCTCGATACCCTCTTCGAACTGCAGAGATGGCTCCCAACCCAGTTCCTTCTGGAGTTTTGAGCTGTCGATAGCATAACGCAAATCGTGTCCGGCACGGTCGGTAACGAATGTAATCAGGTCCATATCCTCGCCTTCCTTGCGACCCAGCAAGCGGTCAACGGTCTTAATCACCACCTTGATGATGTCGATGTTCTTCCACTCATTAAAGCCACCGATATTATAAGTATCAGCAATCTTACCCTCGTGGAAAATCACGTCGATAGCACGAGCGTGATCCTCAACATACAGCCAGTCGCGCACGTTCTCACCCTTACCATAAACAGGCAGAGGCTTGCGATGACGGATATTGTTGATGAACAAAGGAATCAGCTTTTCGGGGAACTGGTAAGGACCGTAGTTGTTCGAGCAGTTGGTTACTACTACAGGCATTCCGTAGGTATCGTGGAATGCACGAACAAAGTGGTCGGAAGAAGCCTTCGAAGCCGAGTATGGTGAGTGAGGATTATACTTGGTTGTCTCCAGGAAGAACTTATCGCCGTAAGCCAGATGGTGCTCTGAGCTGGATGCGGTAGTTGTGAATGGAGGCTCGATACCCTCGGGGTGTGTCAGCTCCAATGCGCCATACACCTCATCGGTACTGATGTGATAGAAGCGCTTACCCTCGTACTTCTCAGGCAGACTCTCCCAATACAGCTTGGCAGCCTGCAACAAGCTCAAGGTTCCCATCACGTTAGTCTTGGCGAATGTAAATGGATCCTTAATCGAACGGTCAACATGGCTCTCAGCAGCCAGGTGGATGATACCATCAACCTTCTTGTCCTGCATCAGCTTGTAGAAAGCATCAAAGTCGCAGATATCCATCTTCACAAACTCGTAGTTGGGTTTGTTCTCGATATCTTTCAGGTTAGCCAAGTTACCAGCATAAGTCAACTTGTCGAGGTTAATAATGTGATACTCGGGATACTTGTTCACAAACAGGCGCACTACATGACTTCCAATAAAGCCTGCACCTCCAGTAATAACGATTGTTCTTTTCATATATCTAATGTTATTTATCTTTAAACGTTTTATTAATTACAGGCACAATGATCAGGCCATAAACGATAGCCGTCAATGCAATCTCACCATAACCTTTCTCACGGCCAAACAACCAATCCAAAATGCAATATACCACAAAGAAGCCTACTGCATTTACGAGAGCTTTACTGATAAATTTCTTCCAGTTTGATTTCATATATAATTAATCTCCTAATGTAATAACTTCCAGATCCTTAAACTCCTTCCCGTCGATAGTCAGTCGTATCAAGGTTCTGTCTTTATGCCAACCCTGAATACCTGCAGCACCTGGGTTGATGTGTAGAAGATTCAGTGTCTTGTCGAACTTCACCTTCAGTATGTGCGAATGACCTGCCACAAACAGTTGTGGCGGCATAGCATAGAGTGTAGAGCGAACACTGGGGTCGTAATTGCCAGGATAACCGCCAATATGCTTAATCAACACCTCTACATCCTCGCACTTAAATCGGTTCAGCTCGCGATACATCAGTCTCAAGTCGCCCCCATCACAGTTTCCACATACTGCTCGGAAGGGGCGGAATGCAGCCAACTTCTCGGCCACCTCTACACTACCGATATCACCAGCATGCCAAATTTCGTCGCAGGGTTCAAAGTAATGCAGATACTTGTCGTCCCAATAGCTGTGAGTATCGCTCAGTATGCCTATTCTCTTCATAATCCAAAACGCTTGCGAATAAATTCTGCAATCAGTTTCTCGGTTTCTTCAAGTCCCAGCAAACTGGCATCCACGCACAGGTCGTAGCTCTCGGCAGCGCCCCACTTCTTACCAGTATAGTAATTATAGTATTGCGCACGACGGGTTTCAACATGCTCAATCAGTTTGCGGGCATGTTCAGCATCCAACTGCTTAACTTTTGATACGATATCTACGCGAAAGTCCATCGAGGCAGTGATAAACACGTTCACCACATTCTCGAAATCTCGCAGAATGTAGTCGGCACAACGGCCCATAAACACACAACTGCCCTCGCTGGCGGCCTTTTGGATGGCATCGCTCTGAAACTTAAAAAGGCTCTCCTGCGAGAAGTTCGAACCGTACAGGTTACCGCCCATAAAGTGTGGTGTCTGCACATTCAGTAATCCACGCAAAAAGCCTTTCTTCTCATCATTCTGTTTAAAGAACTTCTCCGAGAAGCCACTCTCTTTAGCAGCCAGATTCAGCAACTCGCGATCGTAATACTTCGCTTCAAAGTCCTTTGCCAGCATGCGTCCTATTTCCTGTCCGCCAGCACCAACCTGTCTGCCTACGTTAATAATAATATGTTTCATTATTCTTTAGTTATTCGCTTTCGCTGCTTTAAATTTCTTCATATACCACATCAGCAAGGGTATTGTCATCGCAAACGACAGGAAGTCGCTGGCTGGCATCGAATACCATACACCGTCGAGCCCCCAGATCAGCGGGAACACATACGCCATCGGTAGCAGCAGGAACAGCTGTCGCGACAGCGAGAGGAATATCGAAACCTTAACTTTTCCAATGCTCTGGAAGAAATGCGTGATGGTGGCCTGCGAGCCTACCACGAAGAATACCAGCATATCCAGCTTGATACCCGTGGCGGCCAAACCAATCAGCGTTTCGTCGGTGGTAAAGATACGGGCAATCTCGCGGGGGAAGAGCATCGACAGTATCCAACCCACCAGCAGGATAGTTGTTGCACATCCGATGGCCATAAACAGACATCGTAACATACGATCGTACTTCTCGGCACCGTAGTTATAGCCCACAATAGGCTGCATACCTTGGCACACACCCATCACAAACATAAAGAACATCATCACCACCGAGTTGGCTATCGAGTAAGCACCCACAGCCATATCGCCACCATAGCGTACGAACTGGTTATTCATGAAAATCACGATCACACACGATGTAACGTTCATCAGGAATGGCGATATACCGATAGCAATGATATTGCTTACCAATCGTTTCTTCAGTTTATAGATACCGCGCTTCAGGTGCAGTATCTCGTTCTTGTTCGAGAACAGCCACAACTGCCAGCACATTGCAATGGTCTGCGATGTTACGGTAGCCAAAGCTGCACCACGAATGCCCCAACGGAACCACCATACAAACGCCAGCACCAGCAATATGTTCATACCCACTGTAAACAACACCGAGTACATGGCATGTTTAGGTTTGCCTGCTGCACGCAGCACAGCATTCATACCAAAATACATATGAGTCATAACGTTACCCAACAGAATAACGGTCATAAACTCGCGTGCATAAGGCAATGTTACTTCGCTGGCACCGAAGAAATACAGGATGGGATCCAAGAAGAGCAGACAGATAACCATGAACGAGAAACCGATAATCAAGTTCAGCGTCAGGGTATTACCCAACAGATTCTGTGCTGTAGGATAATCCTTCTGTCCCAGCTTCACGCTAATGCTGGCACTCGATCCCACACCTACTGCTGCACCAAAGGCTGCACTCAGGTTCATAAAGGGGAAGGTAATGCCCAAGCCCGCAATAGCCTCGGGGCCTACTATCTGACCGATCATAGCACGGTCGATGATATTATAGAGACTCGAAGCCGACATGGCCACGATTGCAGGCAGGGCATACTGCCACAGCAATTGCCCTACGGGTTTCGTTCCTAATGCCAAAGCGGCTTGTTTGTTATCACTCATTCGCGTACATAATTACTAAAACGCTGCAAAGGTACGAATATTTTCCGAGATAAGATGCACTTTTTAAAATAATCTTTGTATCTTTGCACTCGTAAAATCAAATTGAATGACCAATTTACGTTTGATAAACCTATTGATTGCCGCACTTTTCTGCGCCATAACAGCCAGTGCAGCCACACTTCCCAAGAAAAAATATCCTGGGGGCAAATGCTATATTTGGCGTTACACCTTGCAGGATAAACGCGAATCAAGTTATACGCTCGACCGCCCTCAGCGCTGGCTCTCACACAAAAGTATCGAGCGCCGCCGCAAGCAGGGATTACCCCTGGACTCTACCGATCTGCCCGTGAGCAGCGGCTACCTGAAAGCTATCGACCGCATGATTAACGATGCCAATCGCAATGTTAAACGCTCACAAACCGAATCGATGGTTATCGGCACCAGCCGGTGGAACAACACCGTGTTAGTACGCTCGGCCGACACCACTTTTTTGCACCGTTTGGGCGAGCAGGCCTACGTAAAAAACTGCGAGATGGTATGGGAAGCACCCGATAGCATCGAGCGCCAGATCAAAATAAAGGCCAACGCAGGATTTAACTCATGGGACAGCCTGAAAGGGTCGTTCTACGGTCACGGTCGCGAACAGATCGAGATGCTAAACGGTCACCGTTTGCATAATATCGGCTGTCGCGGCAAAGGCATCACCATCGCCGTGCTCGATGGCGGATTCCAGAACTGTAACGTTCTACCCACCTTTCAGCACGCTATCATATCAGGCGTAAAAGACTTTGTTTACCCCAATAGTCCCAACTTTTATCAAGAGACCGATCATGGCACCAAGGTCCTGTCGACCATGGCCGCCAACGAGCCCGAGGTGCTGATAGGAACAGCTCCCGACGCTCATTACTGGCTGCTGCGATGCGAGGATCAGGAAACCGAACAGCCTGTTGAGGAGGATTATTGGGCAATGGCAGCCGAGTTTGCCGACTCGTTAGGCGCCGACATTATCACATCGAGCTTAGGCTACACAGAATACGATAACCGTCACGGCTATTACCACCAGCACGATCTGGATGGTCGCACAGCCCTCATATCGCGCACAGCGTCGATGGTGGCACAAAAGGGCATGGTGCTGGTAAACTCTGCTGGAAATAGCGGCATGGGCCCTTGGAAAAAAATCACTTTCCCTGCCGATGCCGACAACTGTCTGACAGTGGGCGCACTGAATCATCAGCGCGTAAACGCCCCCTTTAGTGGTGTTGGACCTACGCAGGATATGCGCATCAAACCCGACGTGATGGCTCTGGGCAGTCCTGCCAACCTGATTTCAGGGCGTGGCGGTATTGTTCGCGATATGGGGACCTCGTTCTCAACCCCCATCGTAGCCGGACTGGTTGCTTGCTTGTGGCAGGCCTTACCCGAGAAAACAGCTCTCGAAATCATTAATCTGGTACGCCAGAACAGCGATAGTTACCAAAACCCCGATAATATTTACGGCTACGGCACCCCTAATTTCTGGCGGGCGTACATGATTGGAAAGATGGAGTAAAAACGAGGAATTATAAAATTGAACACAGAGCGCCATATCACATTATTCGAGCTTAACCGCTTGGTACGCGAGGCTATCGAGGATGCTTTGCCCATGGAATACTGGGTAGAGGCCGAACTCAGCGAGTGCCGCGAATCGCGTGGTCATTGTTACATGGAGCTTATTCAGAAGGATGAACAAACCGCCACGCCTATCGCCAAAGCCTCAGCCAAGTGCTGGGCCAATAAGTGGCTCACCATCCGTCCTTACTTCGAACGTACGACCGGTCAGCAACTGCATGCCGGCATGAAAGTGCTGCTGCAGGTTTACCCGCAGTTTCACGAGGCTTACGGTTTCTCATGGATTGTGACCGACATCAATCCCACCTACACCTTAGGCGATATGGCCCGTAAGCGTCAGGAAATTATCCAAAAGCTCAAGGCCGAGGGCGTGTTCGATCTGCAAAAGGAACTGCAGTTGCCAGTTTTCTGCCAGCATATTGCCGTCATCTCATCGCAAACAGCCGCTGGCTACGGCGATTTCTGCAACCAGTTGGCAGATAATCCTTACGGCTTTAAATTCGAGACACAACTCTTTCCCGCTATCATGCAGGGCGAGGGAGTTGAACAGAGTATCATCAGCGCTCTGGAACAGATTTACGACATGCCATTCGATTGCGTAGTGATTATCCGCGGTGGTGGCGCTACCAGCGATATGAGCGGTTTCGACACCTTGGCTTTGGCCGAAAATGTGGCAAACTTCCCAATACCTATCATAACAGGTATCGGCCACGAGCGCGACGAGAGCGTTCTCGATATGATCTCGCACACCTGCGTAAAAACGCCCACAGCTGCTGCCGCTTTGCTTATCGACCACCTGAAGGGCGTACTCGAAACCATCGAAGGGGCCCAGAGCATGATTACGCACTACGTTCAGCAGAAATTATCAATTGCCAATTCTCAATTGTCAATTATATCCGAGGCTATCCCCCGATTGTTCTCGATTGTAAAAACCCGGCAGGAGGCCAAGATCGATGCCCTCTATACCCGCCTGCCTATGCTGATAGAGCGCCGACTAACATCGGAGATCCATCGTCTGCAACTGATGGACGAGAAACTCAAAGCCCTCGACCCAACCCTGCTGTTGGCTCGCGGCTACAGCATCACCCTGCATAACGGCCGGGCTGTAAAAGATGCATCGCAATTGCCCCCAGGCACTGAAATCGAAACCCGCCTAGCCAAAGGCACCATTCACTCAGTAATTAAATTCGTATAAAATATAATGGAAAAAGAACTGAAATACGAGGCTGCTATAGCCGAATTACAGTCCATCGTACACAAGATGGAGAACGACGAACTCGACATCGACCAGATGGCCGAGCAGCTTAAACGCGCCCAGCAGTTAATCAAGCACTGCAAGGACAAACTTACCAAAACCGACGCCGAAATCAAGAAAATACTTACAGAACAAAAGATTTTAGGCTAAAAGTTTTGCTAATTTGATATTAATTATATACTTTTGCATGCAAATTTGAAATTTCAAACATAGAAAAAAGTAATATG
>JAEEGK010020767.1_pt1 | contig 13932 bp, 9 predicted proteins | sample 8958771 | NCBI WGS metagenome assembly JAEEGK01 (sample SAMN16246547, study PRJNA631951) | gut metagenome | biome: gut microbiome; feature: rumen; material: SC-attached | host: Bos | place: Iran: Karaj | collected 2018-10 | reverse complement strand
GTTTTAAATATATAAATGAAGTATTTCTTTAATTTTTATATAATGACTTAATTATTTAATTACTTACTTATAAATGAATTATTTAAAAAATTTATATAGTTCTATAATTTAAATTAATATATTTAAAAATTTAATTTTGTAATATTTATATAATTAATTTTATAATTATTAATTATTTTTTAATAAATTTAAAAATAATTATATTTCATTTTTATTATGGAGGATTGGGGATTGGGGATTGGGGATTGGGGATTGGGGATTGGGCCCAATCCCCAATCCCCAATCCCCAATCCCCAATCCCCAATAAATAAAGTCAATTAAATTAAATAAAATAATTATTTATTAAAAAATATATTTTTTTAATATTAAATTTTATAGATTTTAAATTAATAATAAATTTTATATATTTTTAATAATATTAATTTTATCAAAATTTTTTAATTAGTTTTAACTTAAAACATATATATTTATAAAAATCAAAAAATATATTCAATTATCATCATTTAAAATAATAATATTTATTAATATATATAATTTATTTATTTAAAATTTTGCTCCTTCAGGAGGTTGTTTATATTTTGTTAAATTTTTTTCCATATCTTGTCTAATTGCATTTAAATAACTTTCTAAGGTACAATCTCTATTCCATTTTTTCAAAATATCTAAACTTCCTGGAATTATTTCTCCATTATTTTGATTAACACAAGGTAAATTAACTTTTGATACAAATTTAACTTTAGGTGGTTTATTTGGGTAACTTTCATCACATACCATTTTTAATTCATATAATCTTTCATTTGGAGCTAATATTGAACCGTTCCAATTAGTAAAAGTATTATCTTCAGGATCTTCTAAACCATATGTAACTATACCATTTCCTTCTTTTTCTAATTCAGCTAAAAGTCTAAATGTTCTTGGGACCATTTGTTCATGAATGATTGTTGGTTTTTCTACCATGTTTTAATATAAAAATAATTATTTAATTTTAAATTTATTTTAAACAAAAAATTTTATTAATATTTTAATAATAATGTAAATTATTAAATTAAATATGAATTGTATGACTTTTTTAATATCTTTTTTAATTTTCTTGGTTTCTTCTATTATTTATTCATATTATACTCTTTGGTTGATTTTGGATGTATAAATTTTTATTAATATTTTAAAATATAGCCGTTTTTAAATGAATCAAATCCATATAAAAAATATTTCTTTTTACCTAGAATATTTAAATTTATTATTCCATTAGTGATTTTAATAATTATATTATGTAGTGGTTATTTTCTTGTTTATAAATCAAAACAATTAAAAAAAAATAAAATAAAGAAAACAGAACATAAAGATTAAATAAATAATTTAATTAATAATTTTTTTGATTATTGATAAAAAATATTATAAATTTAAGTGATATAAATTAATAATTATAAAAAATCTATTTTTTTAATTTTCTATTAAAAAATTGAAAAAAATTTTGTACAAATAATAAAATTATAAATATTTTTATTATAATTAAATATTATAATATTTATAATTATGAATATATAATAAAATAACTGAAATATTGTTATTAATTTTTTTTTATATTTATTTATATTTTAAATTATGGTATAAAAATTCTATCATTTGCTTCATGTAATTTCATAGGTTTTTCATTTAACCAATCTATTCCTTTTGGTTTTGCACATCCAGAAGGACCTTTAACAATAACTGCATAGTATTCATAATCTTTCATAGGTTCAGGATTATATGTTACTTTATAATCTCCATCTATAACATTAACCTTATCAATTTTAGCTCCTCTTACAACAATAATATCTTGTTTTAAAAAGTCTATTTTATATTCTTTATTTAAAAAAGGGTCATTTGTATTTTCTTCTAATTCCCAATTTCCATCTTCTTTTTGAATTGGTTTTTTTGGAGCGATTGAACTTAATAATACATCATTTAATCTAATTTCATTCGAAATTAACATAGGATTATCTAATGGAATTGTATCACTTAAAATTCCTTGATATGAAGATAAAATCATATTAATATTTGGATTTGGTTTATTTGCCATTAAAAAAATTATTAATTTTTATTAAAATTATTAAATTAAATTTTAATTAGTTATTTATATTATTAATTTATTAAAAACTTGATAATTGTAATATATAAATATATTAAAGAGTTATATATATAACATAAATAATATTTTTTATTAAAAAAAAATATTTTCATAAGTTTTTTATTAAAAAATAATAAATTAATTAAAAAAAATCGCTCCAGGTATGGCTCGAACATACGACCTACAGGTTAACAGCCTGGTGCTCTACCTACTGAGCTACTAGAGCTTATATTTTTTTTTCTTTTTTTATGAATAAAAAACAAAAATTTTAAATATAACTTTTAATTTTAAATATTTTATTTACTTTTTGTAAATTAATAAATTATAAATTATAATTTTAAATTAATATTTTAAAACATTTTCATAATTATAATTAAGTTTATTATATAAATTATATTAAATATTTAAATTTATATATTTTATATTATTAAATGAGCTTATTGAGGTAAGAAAGTTTTTATTTAATTAAATAGATCTGAAAAGATGTTTCATAAAAAAATCCGTATTCCTAAAGATAGTGCAATGGATGTTATGGAAGAATTAGGTAAATCAGATGATGCAATTCAATTTGTTGATTTAAATTTACAAGATTTTGAAGAAAGAAAAAATTTTGGTATTTTAATAAGTCGTTGTGAAGAATGTGAAAAAAGAATATTAAATTTTGAAAAAATAGTAACATTATATGGTGAACAAATGGTAAAATATAATTCCTATCAAACATTTAAAATAGATTTAGAAAATGATAAAGAACAAATAGACCAAAGATTAGAAAGTAATTATTTTGATTTAATTGAAAATGAATTAATAGAAAATGAAAAAAGAATAAATGAATTAATGAAATCTTATAAAGATATTACAGAAGAATTGGATTTATTAATAGAAAAAAAAAGTGTCTTTGATAAAAGTAGTCAATTAATGGCAGTTCAACAAATTAATTTAAATTCTCCAAGAAATTCATATAACAATAATTTAATTGAAAATTCTTTAGAAAATTTTATAAATACCAATAATAAAAAAAATATTCCTCTTATTCCAGAAGATGACTTAGATTTAACAGAAATTCATATAATTAGTGGGGTTATTAATCCTGAAGATGATATGCGTTTAAAAAGAATGATTTTTAGAGCAAGTAGTGGAAGGGCCATTCCATCTTTTTTTGATTTAACTATAAAAAATGAAACACTTAATATTAAGCAAGAAAAAAAAATTTTTACAATATTTTTTCAAGGAGGAACTGAAAATACTTTATTAAATAAAATTTATAAAATTTGTGATATGTTTAAAGTAAATCGATTTGTAATTCCAAAAAGAGAAGAAATTGCTAAAGCTATAATTGATATTCAACAAGAAATTTATGATAAAAAAACCTTTTTAAAAACAGCAGAAACTTCTATTAGAGATTTTATAAAAGATAAAATAGGATTTGATGGAATTCCTGCTAAATATGATTTATATAGATTATTTTTTTTGCAAGAAAAAATGATATTTACTAATCTCAATAAATGTAAATTACATGGAAACTTTATTGATGGAGAATGTTGGATACCTCAAGAAAAATTTGATGAAATTCAAAATAATTTACTTAAAATAACAGAAAAAGATCCAACAAAATTAACTGCAGTTTTTAAAGATTTTGAAAATGATGATTCAAATCCTCCAACTTATTTAAAATTAAATCAATTTACAGAAACATTTCAATTAATTGTTTCAGAATATGGTATTCCCAGATATCAAGAGATTAATCCAGGATATTTTACAATTATTAGTTTTCCATTTATGTTTGGAATAATGTTTGGAGATATTGGTCATGGATTATTACTATGTATTATAGGTTGTTTAATGGTATTGAAATATGATGAAATAATTTCAAATTATCCTTCATTTAAATATTATTTAAAATCTCGATATTTTTTTTTATTTTTAGGAATTTTTGCTTTTTACAATGGATGGATATATGATGACTTTTTTTCCATTCCTTTAGGTATATTTGGATCATGTTATAGAAATGAAAGAAATAACAATGGGAAATTAATTGCTGTAAGAGAAAAAGATTGTGTTTATCCAATAGGTATTGACCCAAAATGGTATGTTGCTTCTAATGAATTAACCTTTATAAATTCATTTAAAATGAAAATGAGTGTTATTATAGGAGTATTACAAATGATATTAGGACTTATATTAAAAGGATTTAATGCCTATTTTTTTAATGATCCAATAGATTTCTTTTTTGAATTTATTCCTCAATTAGTTTTCATGTGTTTATTTTTTGGATATATGATTTTAATGATATATATAAAATGGGGAATTGATTGGTCAGAAGATTATAGTAAAGCACCAAGTGTTATAACCACTTTATTAAATATGTTTTTAAATGGAGGAAGTGTTGGAGAAGAAGGACAAAAATTACCTTTATGGGGTAGAGATGATTATACTAAACAAGAATCTTTTCAATTTTATTGTCTTATTATATGTATAATTTGTGTTCCTTTAATGCTTATTCCCAAACCAATATATGAATACATGAAAATGTCTTCTGAAGAACCTATTAATGAAGAAAATAATTTAGCCCAAAAACCTAAAGTAACTATAACGGATATAATTGTTAATCAAATTATAGAAACAATTGAATTTGTTTTAGGAACTGTAAGTCATACAGCAAGTTATTTACGTTTATGGGCATTGAGTTTAGCTCATGCTCAATTATCAAAAGTATTTTTTGATATGTGTTTATTAGGAAGTATTCAATCAGGTAGTATTATAGGTATGATGGTAGGATTTTTTTTATTGGCTAATATAACTCTTGGAGTATTAATGGGAATGGATTTATTAGAATGTACATTGCATACTCTAAGATTGCATTGGGTAGAATTTCAAAGTAAATTTTATCATGCAGATGGATATGCTTTTCAACCGTTTAGTTTTAAATATATAAATGAAGAATTTCTTTAATTTTAATATAATGACTTAATTTATTTAATTACTTACTTATAAATGAATTATTTAAAAAAATTATATAGTTCTATAACTAAATTAATATATTTAAAAATTTAAATTTGTAATATATTTATATAATTAATTTTATAATTATTAATTATTTTTTAATAAATTTAAAAATAATTATATTTCATTTTTATTATGGAGGATTCTTCTAATAATAATAAAAAAGAAGAACAAAATAATAATGAAATAAAAAATTCAACAAATGAAAATTCAGATGTTAATAAACAAAATAATAAACCTTTATCACCAATGCCTCAAATTGAAAATTATATTCATCCTTTATCAATAATAACTCTAAATATTATTCAACCAAAATTTGAAGCTATTTTAAATTTAATGAAAAAAAAATTAGAAGATTCTAAACCAGTTTATTATATAAAAAAAGAAGAAGTAAAAATTATTGATCAATCATTGGTGAATTTGTTTCAAATTGAATCAGAATTAAAAGATGGAAAGTATGATATTATTATAGATCAAAGTAATTTTTATCATTATGGAAAAACAGATGAAGAAATACAAAAATTAAAAGATGTTAAAAAAATAGATGAAGAATATTTAAAAAAATTATATTTATCATTAAATGAAAAAGGAGTTTTAATGTTAATGTGTGATTTTCAATTATTATGTCAATTAAATAATTCTCTTAAAAATATATTAGGAAATGATAATAAAACAAAACATTTTATAAAATTATATATTTTAGAAAAACTTCCTTTAGTAGGTTTAATTTATATTCAAAAAATGTCTCAATCAAATAATATAATAGATATTTCCGATGAAAAATTATTAGCATATGAAGTATATGAAGATTATACAGTAACAAAGCCAATTTCATATAAAATGAGTCAACTTCAAAAAAGTGTAACTTATATGTATGAAATGTATAATTATCAAGGGTATTTAAGTATATTACATCCAGGATATATTATTCCTATTAAAATTAAAGAAAATTTTTGGAGCGAAAATATTGATTACACTTTAACTATTTGTGATGCTGAAGATCCTAATTTATTAGAGACTAAAAAATGTGTTGCTATTATTGTAAGTAAAAATTATGCAAATGACTTTATTTATATAAATCCTGAAGGTAATATGGCTTTATGTAGACAAGTAAATGCAGCAAGAATTTTATTAATAAGACCTGCACCTTTTAATTTTGATAATACAGCGACGATAAAAAATAAAATGAGTTCTTATATTTTATTATTTAAATTTAAAGATTGTGTTACTGATTCAATTCCTGTTATGTTAATGAGCGATGAAAATAATGAAACAAATAGAATTTTTACCAATGATAGTTTAATGGTTATAGATGTTGTTGATAATGAAAGAAAAGATATTTTAAGACAACTTATTTTTTTACAAAGTCCAAATGAAATTCAAAGTGAAATAAAAATAAGTTTAACATCAAAAACAAATATAAAAAACGACCATGAAAAAAAATATCATCCCATTTTTACTTCAGAAAAATATAATAATAAAAATTTAGTTGAATGTTTAGATGAAAATTATTTATCAATGTTTTATATAAAATCAATATTAAGTAGTATATTATTTATGAATTTAGAGAATTTTCCTGAAAATAAAATTAATGTTTTAGTATTAGGAGCAGGAATAGGAACAATTAATTTTTATTTTGATAAAATTTTAAAAAGTAATGTTAATGTGGATGCAGTAGAATTAAATAGTAAGGTTACTGAAATTGGAAAAGAATATTTTGGATTAAATAATTATAAATATAAAAAAGGTAATATTAAATGGTTTTTCGAAGATGCAAAAAAATTTTTATTGAATAATAACAACAAAGATTATTATGATATGATAGTAATGGATATAAATAATACCAATCATAATGAAGGTATTTCACCTCCTCCAATTTTCTTTGAAAAAGATATTATATCAAAGATATTTTCTTTATTAAAATCTCAAGGATTGTATGTTATTAATGTTATGGCAAGAAGCTTTAAAAATTATTGTGATTCATTTAAAATTTTAGATAGTATTTTTCCAAATATATTTTTAGTTGATAATAATGAAGATTTAAATAAAATTCATTTTTGTTTTAAAAGTAAAAATGAAATTAATGAATATATAAAAACTTATCAAAAAAATATTGAAAAACTTAACAATAAAGAAATTGCTGATATTGAAGTTATAAAAGAAACTCACAAAAATATTTTAAAGAGAGTTGTTGATACTGAAAATGTTAAAAAACGAATTGAAGATTATGAAAATAAAAAAAATTTCAATTTTAATTAAATATAATTAAATTAAAATTTCAAAAAAAAATAAAATTATTTATTTATTAATTTTTTAAAATTTAAATTAATATATGAATTTTATTTGTTTAATTAAATTAATATATTAATAAATTAATATAGAAATACAAATGGATTTAAATGATATTATTAGTGAAAGAGAAAAACAAAACAAAAATAGTAATAACATATTAATGGATATTTATAAAGATAGAGATAAATCAAGTGATAGCAAATGTGAATTAAATAAATTAAATGGAAATACAATAAATTTAATTAGAAATAATAATAAAAATAAATTTAATAATAATGAACATAATTTACATTTTATCGATGATTATTATCCAAAAAATAGAAAAAAAAAAAGTAATTTAAAAAAATCATGTTGTAAAATAATTAAAGAAAAAATAAATTATTTTATTAATTCATTAACTGGATTAATTTTTATGATTATAATTATTTTTTTAACAATAATTTATTATGATATAAAATGTTTATTTTTTCCACCTAGTTATAAATTATATTATATAAATTTTTATATTTTATTAATGATTATTTATTTATTTGATTTTTTTTTTAGAAATTTTATTATTAAAGAACAAAAAAAATTAATGTATTTTTGGTTAGATTTAATATCAATTTTAACAATGGTTTTTGATATTGATGATTTTTCATACCCATTTATTCAATATATCTTATATAATGATGCTCCAAAAAACAACAAAAAATTAAATTATTCAAAACAATTTTATGTTGAATTGGTAATAAAAAGTATTCATATTCTAAAATTATTAAGAATACTAAAAATATATAAATTATTTTCAGATATTTTAAAAGAAAAAGATATTAGAATTAAAGCAAAAGAGTTAAGTTCAAATAAATCAAACCACATAATTCGTTCTTTAACAATAAAAAAATCTTCAACAAATATTCATGATCAAAATATTTCAAATTTTCCTTTAAATCACCAAGCAACAACATCACCAATATCAGCTAAAAAATTTGCAAATGTGGAAAAACAAAAATCATATTTAGATTATTATAATCAAATAAAAGAAATAGACACTCATAAACAAAATAAAATGAATAGAAAAATTATTGATGGTATTTCTCGATTAATGATTATTGTTATAATTTTTATTTTAATAATAGGTTTATATACTGATGAAGAATATTCTAATGTTAAAATTGGATATTTATGTATATCTCGCCAGATTAATAGAATAAGAAATAATTGTATAATTGACTGTAATAATTGTGAAAATGAATGCTCTAAAGTAATAGAAAATATTATAAATAATTATTTATTTAATAATATTATTTCAAATTTTCCTGTAATTGAAATTGAATTAAATAATACTTTATATTATAGAAATAAATCATTAAGTGATTCTATTGAAAAAAAATTTCATCGTAAAGATTATTCTTATTTTTTTAATGAAGAAGATCCATATGTTATAATATTAGCTTCGAAAAAAAAAGCTGCAAAAATTGAATGTATTGTTTTTTTAATAAGAGTAATTTTTTTAATTTTTTTATTTTCTTTTTTAATTTTTTTTATAAATAAAGATGTTTATATTTTAATTTTTCGTCCATTAGATGATGTTTCAAAAATATTAGAAAAAGTTTCAAAAGATCCAGTTAATTCAAAAAAAATAAACGAATTAATAAAAAAAAGTAATAATGAAACAAAAGAAAAAAATAAATTTTCTGCTTATTTAGAAATACAAAATATTCAAAATACATTAGTTAGAATCAGTGCCTTAATGGCAATAGGATTCGGAGAAGCAGGAGGAGAAATTTTAAAAAAAAATATAACAAGTGAAGAAGGTCTTAATCCAATGTTAAAAGGAAGTAAAATAAATGCAATTTTTGGATTTTGTTATATTCATGATTTTAGTGAAATAAATGAAGCTTTTCAAGAAAAAACATTTATATTCATTAATCAATTAAGTGATATTGTTCATAGTTGTATTGATAAATTTAATGGAATTATAAATAAAAATTTAGGAGATTGTTTTTTATTAGCATGGAAATATAAAGAGGAAAAAAAGGATAATAAAAAAGATAAAAAAGATAGTATTAAAAATTCTGATTTAATAAATAAAAAATCAGAATTAGCAGATTGTGCATTGTTAGGTTTTTTAAATATAATTAAAAAAATAAATAAATCCCGTGTCATTTTGGAATATAAAAAAGATCCAGATATTATTAAAAAATTTGGAAATAAATATTCAATCCAAATGGGATTTGGATTACATACTGGTTGGGGTATAGAAGGTTCCATTGGTAGTTTTTATAAAATAGACTGTTCCTATTTAAGTCCTAATGTTAATATTGCTGCGCGTTTAGAAACAGCAAATTCCATATATGGAACAGATATATTATTTTCAGGAGAAATATATAACTTATTAAGTGATTTCATGAAAAATATTTGTCGAAAAATAGATAGAGTCACAGTTAAAGGTTCAAAAAAACCTCTTGATTTATATACCATTGATATAAATAGAAATATTAAACCGGGTAAAAATATAAGTAAAAAAGATAGATTATCTTTAAGAGAAAGAAAAAATTATTATGCTATAAAGAAAAAAAAATTATGGCATAAATATAATGAAGAATTAAAAGAAGAAGAAGAACCTAAATCAATAAGTGAATTATATTTTAAACAAAGTAATGGATTAAAACAATTATTGAAAAAATATAAAAGTGATATGTTTTATAATTTATTTAATGAAGGGTTTAATAAATATATTGATGGAGATTGGGAAATTGCTTTTGAAAAATTAAAAAAAGCTAAATATTTAGAAAAAAATGATGGCCCAACGAATACAATATATAAATATCTATTACAAAATAAATTAAAATCTCCTCCAAATTGGCCTGGATATAGAGAATTAACTTCAAAAACATAAATTTTTAAATTCAATATTTATAAATATATATTTATTTGGTTATTTATTATTTACAATAGTATTATGTTAAAATAAAATATTAATGAAAAATATTTGCATTTATAAATATTGAATATATTTAAATTATATTATAAATAAATTATATTTAAAATGTCAAAAATTTATTCAAATCTTGTGTATTTATTTTTATTTTCAAAAAATATTAATAAAATTGGTTAAATTAAAAATATAAATATTTACAATTATATTTTAAATTAAATATTTTATTTTATAATTAATATATTTTTTGATTATTAAAAAAATATTAATTTATATTATAAAATCTAATATTTATTTAATAATATTATTTTTTATATTAATATTAATTTTTGTTATAAATGTCTCATCACAAATATTATAATATGTTTGATATGTATGGTTATACACCTCATCTTTTTATAGGAGGTTATTCTAAAAATGGTTCATTATTTGGTATAATAACAACATTATTTTCATTTTTATTTATAATTTCAATGATATTTTATTATTTTTTTCTATATATATATTCAAGACAATTATCAGCAATATCTTCAACAAGATCATATTCATTTAAAGAAGATACAGTATATTTGGGAAATAATTCTTTTTATTTTGCATTTGGTTTAGAAGAACCAATTAATTTTTCATATTATATTGATGAATCTATTTATTATCCAAAAGTTCATTATAGAAAAGGAACACGTGATAAATATGGAACTTTTAAATATAATATTACATTATTAGACGTTGATAGATGTAATGAAAGTGATTTTGGAGAAGAATATAAAAAATTTTATAAAACTCTTAATTATAGTAGTTTGTATTGTATTAAAAATTTAGATCATGTTTTATATGGAAGTTATTCTGATGAATCTTATAGTTTACTTACTATTAAATTATATCCTTGTGTAAATACATCTACTAATTTAGCATGTAAACCTCAGGAAGACATTGATTATTATTTAAAAGGAACTTTTTTTGCACTTGAATATCAAAGTTTTAATTTTGACCCTACTGATTATAAAATACCAACTAAACCAATTTTAGTAGATTATATGACATCTATAACTAATTCTTATTTACAAGAAGTTTATATTTATTTAAAAAAATTTATATTAACAACTAATCATGGTTTTATATTTGAAAAAGAGAAAAAAATTAATCTAACAAGATTTGATTATTCAAATAATTTCATAAATTTTAAAACAACATCAAAATATTTTTTACAAGTCAATATTAGAATGAGCACTAATGTTGAAGAAGTTAAAAGAGAATATATAAAAGTTCAAACGATATTTAGTTATATAGGAGGATTTATTACTTTTTTAGAAAATTTTTTTATTTTTATTAATAATATCTTTTTTAAAGATTCTGTAAGACAAAAAATAATAAATAAAGTATTCTTTTATTCAAATAATTTAAATTTAAAAAAAAATAATAATCAAAATGTTTCCAAAGAAAATATGAATAATAATCATACTTATTCAAAAATAAATAATTATAATATAAATAATACAAATGATTTATTAAATGTAAATAAATTTTCATCAAATAAAAATAATAATCAAATTTTAAATTTTAAAAAATATTATTCGTTAAAAAAACAATCTAATAAACTCAATTTAGTGAAAATTTCTAATTTAAAAAATACTGATAATAAAAAATATAAAATAAAGTATTATCAAAAATTATTTCTATCTTGTAATAAAAATAATAATACTAATTTATATATAAAAGGTATGAATATAATTCAAAATAAATTGGATATTATAACATTAATAAAAGAATCATTTCAGCTTAACTTAATAAAACATATTTTATTTAAGCAAGAACATATAGTATTAATTGATTATTATCTTAAAACTGATTTAATAACCTATAATTATGAAAATTTTACTAATTTAGATAATGAAAATAATAATTATCAACAAATTAACAATGAAATAGTAAAATCATATGAAAAAATATGTCAAAATAATTTTCAAAATATGGATATAGAATATTATAATATTAATAATAGTAATGAAAAATTTTTAAATAAACTGTTTGTGGATTTGGTAAATTTTCAAAATGAATAATTATAATATTATAAACTTATATAAATTATAATATTTATATAAATATTTTTATACTATATTTTTAATTTTAAAATTTTAATTTTAATATTTATTTAAATATATAACAAATATTGTGAAATAATAAATAATTTAAAAAAATGTCTACTTTAAATGATTCTGATTTAATAATTATGATTTATTCAAAAGAAAATGATGAAATTAAATTATTAGGGGCTTATGATTTAGAAGAAAACAAGTAAGTTTTAAAAAAGAAAAAATAAAAAGGCAATATATTATAGGAAGATTAGAAAAAGGTATTGATATAGTAATTAAAAATAATAAAGTTTCTAAAAAACACGCTGAATTAATTTATTTTGAAAAAAAATTTTATATTACTGATTTAGGAAGTGCTAATGGAACTTATATAAATAATAAAAAACTTTCTCCTCAAAAGAGAGAAATATTTACAAAAGAAGATCAAATTGATATTGGAACTATAATAACACTTACAATAGAAAGTAAATCAAAAATAATAATATATTTATTATAATAATATAAAATAGGTAAATCAAATTTTGTTATGAATGTCCAAAACAACCCGATTAAACGAAATATAAAAAATAAAATAAATAATTTAATAAATAGTACTGAAAAAACGGATGTCATTAAAAATAAAACGGATGTCATTAAAAATAAACCAAAAAAATCTCATTCTAGAAAAAGAAGTCGAAGTAATGAAAGCAGAAAAAAAAGTCACAAAAAAAGTCATCATAGATTTTCAAAAACAATAAAAGTAAATTATTCTAAAAATAATAGCACAAGTAGCAAACATCATCATCATTATCATAATAATAGTCAAAAAAGTAATAATTCACATAAATCAAAAGAAGAACAAAAAAAAGTGTAAGAAATTTATTTTTATTTACTTTTAAATTTTTTAGTGAAAAAAATGACATAATACCTATTTCTAAAGAAGTATTAAATATTATTAAACAAAAAAATGAAATTGAAGAAAATAGATATAATAAATTATTAGAAGAACAAAAATTTTTACCAAAATTAATTCCTTTATTAAAACCTATTAATTCTGATGATTATTTAAACACTTCTTCTTCGGAATTTTTAGATGATAGTTATGATGATGATTTAGAAAGAAGTTATAATAATAATTTGAAAGAAAAAAATTATAAAAATAATAATAACAATTATAACAATAATAATAATAGATATAATGAAAGAAATAAAAGGTATAAAAATTATTATAAAAATAATTATAATTATAAGAATAATTATTATAATGGATATAATAATATTATAATAAATGATTCATTTCATAGAGATTTTGAAGAATTTCAATTGTTTAGACAATTTATTAATTTGAAATATTCTCCTCTATATTATAAAAATAAGTAAAATAAATAATTTATTTTATGATTTTATTATTATTTTTAATTAAAAAACTTATTTAAAGTTTATTTAATTAAATATATTATTATATTATTAAGAGATAATATTAAAACCAAATTTGGGGATTGGGGATTGGGGATTGGGGATTGGGCCCAATCCCCAATCCCCAA
>JAEEGK010020762.1_pt1 | contig 13934 bp, 8 predicted proteins | sample 8958771 | NCBI WGS metagenome assembly JAEEGK01 (sample SAMN16246547, study PRJNA631951) | gut metagenome | biome: gut microbiome; feature: rumen; material: SC-attached | host: Bos | place: Iran: Karaj | collected 2018-10 | reverse complement strand
AGAAGGAGTAGTGGATATATTTATTTTGCTTTAGGAAAAAAAAATAATGTATAAATTTGAGTGATGACAATTTTAAAAAATTTATATAAATATATATAAATCTTATTTAAATAAAATTTTAAAAAAATTTAAAAATTAATTAAATAAAAAAAAAATAAATGTAGAAATGAATTCATATATGAAAAATACCATCCTTTAGAAATTTTCAAGAAAAAATATTTAAAACAAATTTAGATATTTGAAATATGAATTAATTTACAAATAAGCATTATTTGAATACAGAAAAATAATCATACAAGATGAAATCTTTCTATATAATATCATCAAATTTTTTTAATTTTACACTTTTGAGATTTTTAATTTAAATTTATAATTAATTAAGTATTTTAAAAAAAAATTTAAAAATGAATTCATCATTACAAATTCAAAATGCTAAGAATTTAAACACAACTAATCAAAGTTTAAACATGAGTATAGATGATATTGACTTATCAAATTTAACAACAATAAAGTTAGACAATATTCTTGAAAATTTAAAAAAATTAAAAGTAGATTCAAATACAATTGAAGAATTAAGAGTAGCAACAAAACTTTTAAAAAGATTTAAATTATTAGAAAGTACAAAATGGTGTTGTGAATTATTAAATTCCATCACAAATAATTCAAATGAATCGGATTTTATTCAAGGAAAAAATTTAACAAATATTTTTAATAAAGCAATGAATCAAAAATCTAGTTTAAATCCAATATCAAATTTTTCAATAGGAAATAAATATTTAAGTTTATATCAAAGATATAAAAATAATGAATATAAAATAAAAGATATCCTAACATATGCAAATTGTCTTTTTGATTTAAGAGAATATTTAAAATGTTTAAATACTTTAAGTAATTATACAAATAATGAAACTCCAACTGCAATGTTTTTATATTATTATTGTCAATATATGATTATTCAACAAAAAATGCAAGAAGAAAAACTAGAAAATTCAGATAATTTAAATTTCAAATATTCTTCTTCTATTGAAATAAATAAATTACAAAAAGAGTTGTCTCAAAAAGAAGAAAATTTTTCTCCATTTATGAATTATTTATATGGGGTTATATTAAAAGATTTAAAGAGATACAATGAAGCAAAAAATTATTTTATAAAATGTTTAAATGAATTTCCTTTTTTATGGTCATGTTGGTTAGAATTATGTTCAATACTAAAAATAATAGATTATAATAATATATTTAGTGAAATAACAGAACATTGGATGAAATATTTTTACTTATCAAACTATTTATCAGAAAAAAATAATGAAACAGAATCAATAACAATATTAAATAACTTAAATCTTCATTTTCAAAATAGTATATTTATTATAAATTCCTTAGCAATATCCTATTATCAACTTCATGAATATGAAACATCATTAGAATATTTTGAAAAATTATTTCAAATAGACCCAAATAGATATGAATCATGTGATATATATTCTCATATTTTATTTATAAAAGAAAATTATTGTGAACTAAGTAATTTAGCATATAAATGTTATCAAAATGACAAATATCGTCCAGAAACGTGTTGTGTAATCGGAAATTATTATGCATTAAAAGGAGAACATCCAAAAGCAGTTTCATTTTTTAAAAGAGCAGTTAAATTAGATAATTCATTTTTATATGCATGGACTTTAATGGGTCATGAATATTTAGAAATGAAGATAATATCAGCTGCTGTAGAATCATATAGAACTGCAGTTGATATAGATAAAAATGATTATAGAGCTTGGTATGGTTTAGGTCAAACATATGAAATTCATCAAATGTATAATTTTGCAATTTATTATTTTATTCATGCTGCAAAAGCTAAACCAAATGATAGTAGAATGTGGACTGCAATTGGATTATGCTATGAGAAAATTGATAAAAAGAAAGAAGCAATTAAGTGTTATGAAAAAGCTATTGAATTCAAAGATAAAGAAGGTATTGCTTTATTTAAAATGGCAAAATTATATTCTAGTTTAGGTGATGAGGATAAAGCTGCTATTTGTTTTAAAGACAATTTAGGAAGAAACGCCGGAGATAATAATATAGATAGTGAAGAAATGGTTGAAAGTTGCTTATTTCTTGCTAAATATTATAAAGTGAGAGGACAATATGAAGATGCTTATAATATTTTAATTAAGTTTAAAGATTATGAAGGGAAGGAGAAAGATGAAATACAACAATTACTAAGGGAATTGTCAATGAATTAAATTATATATTTATTTTTTTTGAATTTATATTTTTTATAATTTGTGAAGATATATGTAAAAATTTTTTTTTATAATAAATAAAAAAAGAAAACAAATAATTATGTCATTAAATGAAAAAAGAGAAAGAGAACAAATTAAACAATCAACTATTGATAATTTCTTTCCAATAAAAAAAAAGAAAGAAGATCCAATTGAAAGAAATTCAAATTATTTTGTGAATTTATCTTTAGAAAGTAATTGTTTAAACAAAACAATATGTCAAATATGTAGAAAAGATATATCTCAAAATATAAAAATATTATGTAATGAATGTGAAAATTTTTTTTATTGTATAGATTGTTTAGTTCAATTAAAACATTTAAATCATTCATATCATATTTGTGATAAATTATCTTTCCCTTTTTTTACTCATGATTGGTCTTTAAATGATGAATTAAAATTAATTTCTTCTGTTTCTAAATGTGGTCTAGATAATTGGGGAGATATATGTGATAATTTAACAAATAGAGGAAATATTGAATGTGAAGCACATTATTATACTTTTTATTATAAAAATAAAGACGAAAAATATCCAAATGAAAATTATATTATATTAAATGATGATAAAACAATTAATAACAAAATTAAGGAAAATAATGAAAAAAATGAAAATGAAGTAAAAGACATGAAAAAAAAATATCCAGGAAAAATTCCAGAATTACCAAATCAACAAGAAAAAAATAGAAAAAGAAATGGAAGAAGTGTAATGAGAAATTATAGAAGTGGTAATATATCTGGAATTAATTCAGCAGCTGAAATTTTAGGTTATTTACCAAAAAGAGATGAATTAGAAATAGAATTTTTAAATGATGCTGAATTACCTTTAGCAGAATTAGAATTTTTAGATGAAGATACTGAATTAGATAAAAAAATTAAAAATGACGTTTTAATTGCTTATAATTATGAATTAGATGAAAGAGCTGAACATAAAGATTTTATTATTAAAAAAGGTTTATTTGATTTAAAAAGACAGAATTCAATTGAATGTAGATTGAGTAAAGAAGATAGAGAAATTTTAAATTTTTTAAAACCTTTTGCTAGATTTTATGATAATTCTGATTTTTATGATTTATTTGAAGGTTTGGTCCTTGAAAAAAATTTAAAACAAAAATTAAATCAATTAAAAAATTATCAAAATATTGAAAAACAAGGAAAACATGAAAAATTAACTACTTTAGATGATTTAAAGAAATATTTGGAAATAGATAATAAAAGTAAAGTTAAAAAAAAAGAAAAAGAAAATAACAATGAATTACAAATTCAAACTAATACTTATAGTTTATTAGGTGAAAGAGTTAAGAGATTTATACATTTTAATGAAAATATCAATTTAAATGAATTTTTTGATGAAAAAGAAAAAAATTTTATTAAAGAAATGCCTTTGGCAAAAACCACATTTGCAGATATAAAAATGAAAATACAATCTCATTTCAACAAAAATATTCCTATAAATAAAGAGAATATTGATGTAGGAATATCAGATATTTTACTTAAATATGGTTTAGAAAAAAAAACTTATGAAGAAATATTTAATTTTTATTTAAAAAAATTAATAAATGAATACAACATTTCCACAAATGACAACACAAAGACAATTAATGAGAATAATTCACAAAAATAATTTATATTTTTTTTTAATTGTTTAAATAAATTAACTAAGAATAACATCCAAAAAATGTAAACTCAATTCAAACAATAAAAAAATCAAAATTTGTTTTCTTTATATTAAATTTAATGATAATTAATTTTTTAAAACTAATTGTTTAAAAAAAACATAATTTAAAAATTTAAAATATTTTATAATTTTAAAATCAAATGTCCATAATTTCTCAGTCATCTTCTAATGATAAAAGTAATGAAAATTCAATGACATTTTCAGAGGAAAATCCTTCAATTCAAAAAATAAATTTTCCTTCAGAAATTCAAAATCAATTAAATAACTTTTTTTCTATATCATTTAATAATTCAGTTTTAAATTCAAATATTCTTTTAAATAATTATGTTTCAGTTGAAAATATTTTTTTATTTAAAGGAGTATTAATCACATCAAATGATATAAATGCAAAGTTTTATGCAATTGAGGCTCTAATTTATTTATTTACTAATTATTCAAATCAAATTTCTTCAACTGAAACTATAGATATATACTCTAATTTAATGGCGCTTATTTTTAATTCAAATAATTCTTCTTTAAATCACTCATATAATTGCCAAATAAATTCAAATCAACAACAAAAAAAAATTTTATATAATTTAATGATAAAATTACTTTGTAGAATTGTAAGATTAAATTGGTTTCAAATAAGTGAAATGAAAAATATTTATGAAACTATTTTTAGTTATACAAATGAAGACTTTTCTTCATCCTTAATTATACCTTTTGACATTTTTACAGAATTAATTTATCAATTTCAATCTTATGATGGAATAAAAAATGACTCAATTCAAATGAATAAATTTCAAAAAGTAGTTTCTGATTTTAAAGAAAATACTTTATTAAAAATATTTAATTATTCAATGACTGTTTTATTTTCCCTTTTTCAGAAGAAATTTAAAAGTGAAAATATGGTAGAATTTATGGGATATATAAATAAAGTATCAAAATGTTTAAATGAATGTATGGATTATGAAGAGGACTTAAATGCTAAAGAAGATAATTACTCTAAATATGAAATCAAACCTGTTTTTATTCCTAATAATAGAAAAAGATTAAAAGATAAAAAATTAGATATTGAAGTTTTATGTAATTTAGCTCAAAATTTATTTGATACTTATTCAACAATTTTAAAAGCAATTACAACAGATAATTCTATATCTAATGAAAAAATGTTTAGAGAGAGTTCTAGTAGTTTAATATTACTTCAAAAATTATTAATTATGAAAGTTGTTTATTTAGATATTAATAAAATTCAATTATTAAAAATTTATCAAGAAGGTTTAGGTAGTATTTTATTTAATAAAAATGGTTTTATTCATCATTCCTTAATTTGTGAAATGATTTATAATTTTAAAAAAAATTATACTTATCCTGATTTATTAGATAATAATCAATTTTTTAATTGTATTTGTGAATTCACTAAGGAAACCTTAAAAGAAATAAAAAATAATAAAAAAGATGAGCTCATGAATGGTTTTATTTTTCTCTTAAGATTTTTTGGATATTTTTCTCATAATATTAAAAATTATTCAATCAAAAAAAAAGAAATTGAAGACATTTTAACTGAAATTTTGACTGAATTCTTAGAAATTGATTTTAACAATTTCATTTCAAAAATTAATGATATTGTTTCTTCAGTTGGTTTATGTGGTGAAGGTGTTTTTGAAAATATTTTAAAATTAATTATAGAAAAAATCGATGAATCTGAAAAAAAACAAAATTTTATAAATTTATGTTTTAATATTAGATTTGGATGTGAAGTTTTAAAAAATAATTATAATATTTTAGAAGAGGAAAAAATTATTAATAAAATTGAAGAAAATGAATTACCTAAATTTTCCACAATCAGAATTGAAAGTGAATCTAAAGAAGAAATTTTAATTTCTAAATTTATTGGAATTATTTTTTCAATGATACAAAAAACTATTTTTCCAATTACAAATTCATTATTTAATACTACACTTCTTCATTTCATTAAATTTTTTATTAAACATTTTTTGAATCCTTTTTTAAAAAATAAATTTATAAGTGTTTTTAGTTCTATAAATGAAAGTTTTGAATGTTCTAATTCAAGTAATTTATTATGTTATCTTATTCAAATTATTTTAATGTTATCACAATGTGACCAAGAAAACAATAAAAATTTAATAATTAATATTTTAAATTTAATTAAATCAAATATATCTATTGAAGATTCTTATATTACTATTGAAAATAGATTTAAGATTTATATTGGTAAAATTTTATTAAAAGAAGATGAATTAATAAAATCAGTTCAAGATTTATATATTTTATTATTAAATAATAGTGATTTTTTATCATTTAAATTAAGAAAAAAATTCCTTCAAACTTTTTTTTATTTATATTTTAAAACTTCATTACCTTTTAATTTAGAAATTATATTTATCAATGGTGAAATAATGAAATTAAAAAATAAAGATAAAATATATTTAATAAATATTATTGATTCTTTAGTTTCTTCAATAAATGAACCAGAAAATTATGAAAAAATGATAAATATATTAATGCCTTCATTAGAGGATTTAAAAACATTATTTTTATCAATGAATATTCAAAATATAAAAGAGATTATTTATGTTTTAAAATTATTGAAAAATATTACTAAAAACCATTATAATAGAATTCAATTTTCACCTAGTTCAATTAATCCAATTAAATTATTTTCAATATTTATTGAAATTGTTAATTATTATTATAAATTAGCAAGTCAAGTTAAAGAAATAAAAAATGAAAATGAAAAATATCAATTACAAATTTTACCTATTTCCTATTTAATTTCAATATTTACTAATTTTTATAAAAATAAAATAATACAATTATCTACAATATTAAATTCTGATTTTGATTTAATAAAATTATTGTTTAATAATTTAAGTGATTTAATATTTAGTATTAATGTTACTGATACTTTTGGTTATTTTTATAAATTTACAAATTTGTTCAAAGCTTTAAAAATAATTTATTGTGATTTTATAAAAGACTTTCCAAAAATTTGTGACATATCAAAACTAAAATTAGTATTTCAAAGATTAATTTTATCTTATGAATTAAATAATATATCAGAAATACTTTCAGATATTAATGATATAATTTATATTATTGGAAAATTAAAATTAGAAAATGATACAAATATTCAGTTTATCTTTGAAGATAATGAAATTAATGATTGGCTTAAAAGATTACTTTCTATTTTATTAAATAAAATTATGGCAGATGATGAATTAATTAGAGATAATATTATTAACTTAGAACAAATTTCTAAAAGTGTTTTTATTTTAAGTCAAATATATAAAGAATATTATAAAAATTTATTTGAAGAAATTCTAAAGAATTCAAGTTTAGAAGATTTTGAAAAAGAAAAAATAAAAAATTCTTTTGAAGATTTAAATAATTTTCAAACTAATTTTTCAAATTCAAGTGAATTTGAAAATAGTTTTATAGATTATAATTTTTCTATATTTAGGACAAAAATAAAAGAATATTCCAGTAAAATTAAGGAAGTAATTATAAATCATATCAAAAAATAATTTATTTTATAATTTTGTTATATTTTCTTTTATAATATTTATAATAAAATTATTTTTTAAAATTTTTCATTTACTCCATTTTATTAATTTTTTAACATATATATAGATTTTAATGATATCATTAGAAATAAAATTTAATTTTTTTTGGTTTATATTAATTGTGTCATATATGTGATTCATTTTTTCAAAATAAAAACACAGAAAAATATAAAACATAAAATATTTAATCCAATATATAAAATATTTCAATCTTGTTTCTTATAAAAAAAAAGAACAACATAAAATTTTGATTATTGATGAATTATAAATTAATTAACTAATTGAAAAGAAAAATATTATTAGATTTTCATAAAGAAATGTTCTTCTATAGAAAAATATCTTTGTCTAAAATGAAGAATTACTTTTTAAATGACAATGCAAGAGTTTACATGTATGTTTCCAAGAATGATATAAATGCATCAAAAAGAATTTATGAAAATTTAAGAAAAACAATGAAATTTTTCATCTAAACTTTTTTTTTTTGATATTTTTTGTTTATTCTATTATTTCTTTCTCTTCTATTTATTATTATTATTCTTATACATATATTGCAATTATTGTAGCATTTTTAGATCAAATTTTATGAGTTCTATAATAATCTTTATTTCCAAATTCATATTCTTTTCTTGGTGAAATTTTATTTATTATTGAGAAAAATACAAACAAAAAAATTTTCATTTTTATATTATTAAAAAATAAAACAAAAATATTTTAAATAAAAATTAAAATTATCATTAAGAAAAAAAATACTTTTTGAATTATTGATTGATTGAATATCTTAAGAAAAATTAATTATTCTTTTGTTGTCATTCATAAGATTTATTTATCAATAAAAACAAATATCATCTCTTATAATTGTTCCTTGTAAAACAAAAATTTTATCATAAGCCAATTAAAAAAAAAAAAGAAAAAATATTTAAAATTCTTCAAAAAAATCTATTTCTTTAAAAATCATAAAAAATAAAAACTAAAAAAATCCCAAAAAAATAATAAATAAAAATAAAATGAAAATGTTGGAAGTTACAATAAACGGAACAAAAACAAAAGTACCTCCATGTACATGTGGAAAATGCATAGTACGTCGTCTTCGAAAGGACTTTTTCAACCCTCTTCCATATGGAAAGAACTTAAATACAACATACAAAGACGACTACGACTGGAAAACAAATGACCCAGAGAATCCTGACGACATATACAACAGATCAAAGCACAATGCCTTTGAAGGAGCTTACAAAGAGCACATCCCAACTTCATTAATATCAACAATGAAAATGGATTATAAACCATTTAAAGTGAAACAAGATCCAAAACCAAAGGAAGTAGAAGAACCATATAAAATTCCCTTTATGGGTAAATCTACATATAAGCGTCAATATCCTAATTGGGGAGCAATGGTTCCTGTTCCTGATTCAGAAGAAGATAAAATTCCTGAAATTAATGTTCCTTTAAGAGGAGTACCTAATTATACTGAAAGTTACCCTGCTTATGATCCTAAATATTATAAAGGAAGAGAACCTCTTGATTTTGCTAAAGCTACTTTGAAGTTTTATGGTGATTTAGATCCTAGAACTACTTATGGTGATGATTATACTGAAAAAGATTTAAATGATCCTAATTATTTCCCTAAAGATCCACTAATTAATACTGCTAAAGGAGAAAATACTGCTTTGATTCCTGCTGATAACGCTCCTGGAGTTTTTGATACTACTTATAAGAAAGATTATATTAAGTGGGGAAATGATATGTGTGAGTTGAGGAAATATTTGAATGCTAGAGGAATGAGGTATTTGGTTATTTAAATTTTGGTTTTTCATTTTTTTTATTCATTTTTTTTTTGGAAAGGATTTGTTTTATAGTTTTTGTTTTTTTTTATATTAATTAATGTCTTAAGATAAGAAGAAAAAATTATTGTTTATCTAATTTTATTAAATCAAGGAAAATTTAATGAAAAAATATAATATTTGAATATTTAAATTAATTTTTTATATAAAGAAATATAATTTATTAATTAACGAATATTTGAAAAAATTGTTTTAAAATAAAAACAAATTGAGAGTTTATGATTGTTCAAAAAAAAGATTATTTGTTCTATATTTTGAATTTTGTAAAATATTCTGAAGATTTTTTCTTCTTGTATTTAAACCACCATAAGAAGTTTGGGTCTTGATAAATTTACTCTTTTAATTTGTTCAAAATTTATTCTTGGCTCAGGTAATTTATCATTATCAAAACTTTTATCATTCTTTTTTCATTTTGTTTATTATCTTCATCTTTTTTTTGATTTGTACTTACATTAATTAAAATATCAATTAATTCATCAATAAAACTCTTATTTTGATTTTTCCTTTTTCTTTTATTTATAATATTTTCATTCTTGTTTTCATTTATATTACTTTCTTTCTCTTTCTCTTTTTTCAATTTTTTCTTTTATTTTTTTCATATCCAGAATTTTAATTTTACTCAATTTTGTTCCAATAGAATTATTAAATGAGATAGTTCCTTTATTATTAAAATAACCACTAGTTTTATTAAAATAGAAATTGTTTAATTTAATAATATTGTTATTATCATACTTATTCCTTGTCTAATTTTTGGTAAATGAAAATATTAAAGATTTGAATTTTCATCATCATTTTTAATTTGTGCATTTAAATTATTAAATTCAAAATAAGGGTAATTATTTAAATTATTCATTTGTGCATTTTGATAATCATTTAAATTTATTTTTGTATTTGTATTATCATTTAAATCAATAGAATTTTTAATTTTAAAAATATTTTCAAATGTAATTCCTGTTTTTTCCTTCTCATCCTGATTTTATTTTCTTTATTTAAATTATTATTTAATATATTTCTTTCTCGTTCTTTATAATTTCTTGAAGAAGCAAATGAATATTTGTTCTAAAATTAGTGCAATTTAAAATTTAATTCTAAATATTGATAATAATATCTAAATTAAACTCACTCAATAATCTATTAGGGGAATTTTAAAAAAATTTGGGGTCATTTTTTAAATTAATTTGCAAAAAATATTTGTTAAAATATATAATATAAAAACAAAAAAAACATTTTTTATGTTTCATTAAATAAATAAACAGTATTGTCAATAATACTATATATAAGTTAAAATCATTTTTTACAAAATTGGTTTAAATAAATGTTTTTTTATTTTTTTTTTTTATTTTTTCTCTTATAGAATTTTTAATACTTTTTTCTCTATCTTTAATTCCTCCATAACTTGTTGGAGGTCTTTTATTAATAAAAATACTTCGAATTTTTATTTCACCTTCTTTATTTTCTTCATTTTTTTCATCTTTATAAATTTCACTTTTTTTATTTAATAAAACTTCACAATTTTTTTTTGTTTCAAATCTATTTTCTTCTGTTATTAATTGTTTTTTTTCTATTAATTCATTTTTACCAATTTCTCTTTTAACTTGCAATTTTCCTTTATTATCAACATTTAGTAATAAATCATTTATTTCTTCGATAAAACTGTCATCATTATTTTCTATTTTATTTATTTTTTTATGAGATTTTATTTCTTCTTTATCTTTTTTTACAATTGTTCTATTATTGTTTTGTTCAATTTTATTAAAAAATCTTATTGATTTAATATCTAATCTTTCTGAATTTACAATATTATTTGATTTTTGATGAAATTTTATTTTCTTTATATCTCCTAATCTTACTTTTTTCAATTTATTTATAAAAATATTCATATTAATATTATTATTTGTGTGAAGAATATTAACATTATTATTTAAGTTATTATTATTATTATCATTAATATTTGTTATTTTTATATTATTTAAATCTAAATTTGGATTAATAATTGAACTAATTTTAGGAAATTTTTCGTTAAATACATTTAGTTTTTTTATTTTTGAAAAATTATGATAATTATTAATATTTTGAATATTTGTATTGATAAATCTCTGATTATTGCTTTGATAATGATTAGAATCTATTTTATTAAAGTCTTCAGTGGCATTTCTAATTATTATTTGAGAAGGTACTCTGGATTTATTAAATTTAATTTTTTGTTCATAATTTTCTTTGTTTACACTTCTTTTTGAACCATTTTCTTGAGCATTTTGTAAAATATTTTTTTTCAATTTTTGATGCAATTTATAATCTTTATTGTTATCAAAAGTTTCAGTTAGATTTACATGATTTATTAATGAGGAATCTTGAGTTTTTTTTATTTTTTGTTGAAAAAGGTAAAAATCATTGTATTTTCTTTGAGTATTATCTGCATATATTGTAAATTTACTTTTTCTCATTTTTTTTTTTAAATAAAAAATAATCAATAGAAAATATTATAATTATTATATTCCCTTAAAAAATTATTTAATATAAATATAAATAAATATAAGTCATTTATTTTAATAAATCAATGATGAATTTTTAAAAATCCAACTCTTATTCTTAGTGAAGATTTAAAAAACGAGCTTTTTAATTCTGATAATTCTAATATTCTTTATTATTATAAATTTAATTTATGAATTTTTATATAATTCAGAATAAAGGAGAATACATTAAATATATGAAATAATGATAAACTATACATATTATCATTTATAATGATATTAAATCAATTCAATATATATTTAACAATTGGCATGAAATAATAAATAATGTTGAAATAATATTTTTGATTCATTACTAAAGAAAGAATGTTCTAAAAATATTATTTTTACAAATAAGTTTTCTAAAAATAACTTAAAAATGAAAGAATATTTTCCTCAATTTTCTTTAATTATAGTCTCATATTGATAAAATATATTTTTAGGAAATTGTTATATTTTACACAATAAAATTCTTATAAGTTTAAATGAAATTTAGTTTGGATATTTTTATTGATGAATGTAATCACAATAATTAAAAATAAAAATTTAGATTTATTAATTTCCTTTTTTAAAAATATAAAATTATTTCAATACTATTTCTATTCTAATTATTGAAAATATTTTTTATTAATAATAAAAAACCAGATTATTCATCCACATAAGGAAAAAAATTTTGAATTTGATTTATACTATTCCGAATAATCTCAAAAAAACTTATAATTCATTTGAATCAAGTAGAATTTATGAATATGAAGAAAATTTTGCTTCTTAATCTTATTTAAAAAAGAATATATAAAAAATTATCATTTTCTTTTAATGAAAAATTTCTCTATGAAGAAAATTATGAATGTTCAAAATTAGAAATACAAAAAATAAGCTGATATTTTTTTTCTTATTATCCGAATTGCTTCGAAAGTAGTTTATATTGTTTTATTAATTTTTTATTTTCTTTAATTGAATATATAATTTATTTTAAATTAAATATTGATAATTTGCTTATATTTAGGAGTTTAATTAATATAAATTGAATACTTACCAAAAAAATATCTTCAATTATATGCCATAAAATAATTAGTGTAAAGTCTTTTGTATATTAATGTCAATTGTTTATGATATATTTCTTATTAAAGTATTAGAAGACCTATATAATGCTTTTTTTAAAGATTTTAAATTACAAAACAGTCTTTTTATTTTATGTCAGATTGATAATGAGGAATTGTTTGGAAATTACTTAAAAATATAAAAATAATGCAGATATAGATTAACTCTAAAATATCTTAGTTATTTACCACAATGTTCATTAAAGATTCTTATGCTATGGAATTTTGATTTATTATTTTAGATGAAAAGTTTTTATTTTTTTATAAAAAATTAATTGATTATTTGAAATTAATGTTTCAATTTTTTAATAAAAATATAAATATATATATATATATATTTATATAATTATATTTTTTTATATTTAAAATTTTTATAAAAAAATAGTCTCCTTAAATTTTAAAAATAAAGCATTTTTTGATTTAAAAACTCATTTAAAAAGAAACATAATAAACTGTAAAATAAACTTAATTTTAATTTTTCAATAAAAAATAATCCAATAATCTTTTTTAACTTTAGTATTATTTAAGAATTAATTATTTAAAGAGATTGCTTATTCTTGAGTTAATTTATTTCTTCTTGCTTTAAATGTCTCTCTCCTACAATTTCTAATTATTAATCTTTCAGAATCAGTAAGTTCAATTTTATTAAAATGTAAGGGAACTCTTGGATCTGTGTTTTTCTCTTCTTCAAGATGATTCTTCAAAGTTTCTGATATTCCTTCATTTTTTAAAATACATTCAATAATATTTTCTCTAATTTCATTTCTAAAATTTGGGTCTCTTTCTCCTGGTGTCTTTTTAGATGCACATAATACACATGCAATTAAAGCAATAAAACATAAAAAGTTCTTCATTATTATTTATTAAAAAATATTATTTTTAAATTATATATTCTTTTTTTATTTTAATTAATTTTAATAAAATAAAATTAATATTATTTTTTTAATTTAATTAAAA
>JAEEGK010020761.1_pt1 | contig 13934 bp, 12 predicted proteins | sample 8958771 | NCBI WGS metagenome assembly JAEEGK01 (sample SAMN16246547, study PRJNA631951) | gut metagenome | biome: gut microbiome; feature: rumen; material: SC-attached | host: Bos | place: Iran: Karaj | collected 2018-10 | reverse complement strand
TTCATTATATGACAGACAAAACAAAGTTTGATAATATGTCAATTGTAACCGCTTTGATTCATGTAATCAAGCAATCGCTAAACTCTCACCTTTCTGATGAATTCTGGCAAAACTGCGAAACTCATCTAGCATACCTGCGTACTCAACTCGGTCTGACAAACATCCAGATTGTCTTTGTTTCAATGCTGATTGAGCGTAATTACGTTATGAGTTGGAGTGACTTCGCTTTATATCTTGATATTACAAACTTTGAAGCAAGAACCCATGCAAACGAACTGGACGAACTCGTAAAAAAAGGTTGGTTAACTATAAGTGACAACATCATGAGGGATGACAAAGGTTTCGAACTGGTTCCAGAGGCTGAGAATGCACTTATCAATAACCAAGTTTTCGTACCTGAGGCACCCATTGCTTCTGCGGATGAGGATTCTGCTGAGGACATCGAAGGCGATGACAACAGCCACAACTATGACTACGATGATAATTATGACAATACCACACAAGAGAGCAACCTCTCCATTCTGAAGAGCTATACAGAGATTCAAGAGAAGACCCTTTTCTTCAACCCCGCTGAACAGAAACAAGTACGGCATCTTACCAACTTGCTGAGTCCCAAGAAATTCAGTTCTATTCAGCACCGACTTCAAGCGCAGAAAATGCGAAAGGGCTTCGCCTGTCTGTTTTATGGTGGCCCTGGCACGGGTAAGACCGAGACGGTGCTTCAGATAGCCCGTCAGACTGGTCGCGACATCATGCAGGTAGATATTGCGAGCCTGCGTAGCAGATTGGTCGGCGAAAGCTTAAAGAACATTAGGAATGTATTCAATAGTTACCGCGAACTATGCGACATATCTGATGTGACACCCATTCTCTTCTTCAACGAGGCAGATGGTGTCTTCAACAAGCGCACAACGAGAATCCAACAATATTGTGATAAAGAAGAGAACGCCATGCAGAACGTAATTCTGCAAGAGATGGAGGACTTTGACGGCATTCTCATTGCAACCACTAACCTGACGTGCAATTTAGACAAAGCGTTCGAGCGTCGTTTCCTCTATAAAATTGAGTTTAACAAACCGGAGACCGAGGTAAAAGCTAAGATTTGGAGTTCCATGTTGAAGAAACTCAGCAAAAATGACGCCTTACACTTGGCGACCCACTTCGACTTCTCAGGTGGTCAAATAGAGAATATTGCCCGCAAGCGCACCGTTGACTACATCCTTTCTGGCAGATATGCCTCTTTGGATGAAATAGAAACCTATTGTCGCTCAGAGGCCTTTGATTGCAAAACAGAACATCACCACATCGCCGGTTTTACGGCGTAGTGGTGACCTGTTATTACTTATTAACAAGAAAACTTTGTTTTGAAACGAAATAAATCATATCTTTGCAAAAAAATACGATGACAGGAAAGGAAATCAATGACAAGGTAGGTGCTATGCACTTCCGTTTTTTAGATGACGAGGAGAGCTACGATACCCTTTTGGAACTCCTCAACGACTATTCAGACCGTTACGACCAGTATGGGAAGGCTGTTACAGCAGCATTGGAGGACGGCCTACAGAACATGGAACGCTATATTAGATTGGAGAATGCCCTTTCTCCAAGAAGCATCATTATAGAGAAGCAGGAGCATTTTCAAGGGAAGGATAGCAGAGATACAGAAGGAGCCTTTCATGTGGTCTTTGTGATGGATGATGAAAGCAGGCATGTTATCCATTTCAACAGGAAACAAGACCAACTGCTCTATATGTTAATACTGCTTTGCTCACAGAAAAGCGGTCTGCTCTCAGATTTCTTCAAATATGAAACAAGGACATTGACACCAGTTCAAGAAGCTGTCATCCAGCTTGTGAAACTGGTTTATCCTCACATGAAAGAGAAGCCTGTCATTCAAATGGTGAAAGACCTCTCTCCAGACAATTCCTTTACCAGCATTCTTCAAAACATGAAGGAACCCATCACAGAATGCCTGGAAGGACAGCAGCTTTCTGATGATCAATATTGGTTTATGCCTTCTGCTATCAATATGAAGAGAAAACGGCTGTACCGCATGCATTTACCCCAGACAAAGATCATCTTTCCTGAGGAATTTAAGCCTGTCATTACTGCATTTCCTGATGCAGCTGAGTCTCTTAAGGATAACGGTCTTGATCTCAGCCACATAGGCAAAGATATGAATAACGACTTCGCTAAGTATAAAGAACTTGCAGATCAAGGCGATGCCGAAGGGCTGTTTTACGTAGGGGCCTATTATGGGACAGGTGATGTCGTGGCACAGGATTACGAAAAGTCAAGGGAATATCTGGAAAAAGCAGACCGTCTGGGCTACTTAGATGCCACCTATGAGTTGGGCAGATACTATATGCATGGATTCGGAGTGAAGGAAGATACCAAGAAGGCTCTTAGCTACCTGGAACGTGCTGCAAAAAAAGGACACTCAGATGCAGCTGCAGTAGCGGCTCAAATGTATGAGCGTGGAACATATGGTGTGAAGATCAACCAGAAGAAAGCCTTCAATCTTTACCTTATAGCAGCTGAACAAGGCAACGAAGAAGCAATCTGGTACGTACTTGACGGTTATCTTGAAGGAAATGGAACAAAGGTTGATTATGAGAAAGCCTTGGAATGGCTTGAGGTTGCTGAAGAATTGGAATACTACAATGTTTTAGTCCTGGCCGGTGCGTTTTTCTTCAACCAAGGTGATGAAGATTCTCTGGACATAGCTCTGGAACTATTTGCCAAAGGAGTTGAACAAGGCAATCCCTTGGCTTTCTACTTCATGGGCAGGATGGCTTTAAAAAGGTATCATGGGGAAAGAAGCGTGGAGGAAGAGGCTCTGGAGTGGTTTGTCGACGGGGCAGACTATGGTAACAAATTCTGTATTGAAACCGTCAAGAAGTATTACCCTGAAACCTACAAGGAACATGAAGAGGACTGGAAAGAAGTGGTCTCAATGAGAGATCTGCTTATCAGCCAAGTTCAGAAAATGGGGGAAGAGGAAGACCAAATACTGTTTATCACTCTTATCGATGCCTACAGGGAGAGGTGGCAGGATAGTTATCTGAAGGAAATCTGCAAGCAACTGCGCATCCACAAGTCACCTGATAGTAAGGGTGGTTTATGGAAACCTGAACGCAGAATCATTGTCAAGAAGACTACACGTGGTAAGTCATGCTATCAGATAGTACTGGTGACTGCTGACGGCGTGGAATTGCCCATCAAAACCTTCAATACCAATGCCTTGGTGTTGTTCCTATTGACCATCATCTGCTCTTATAAGAGCGGTTATTCAACAGAGATGGCAAAAGACAAAGATTGTATTCCCTTGATCGGACAACTGGTCAATTACGTCTTTGGTGAGCAGTTCAGCGACAAGTATCTGAACATATATATCGAAGAATACATGTCATCAGGCATGGAAAACAGCAAATACTATCGTCCCTATTCCAAACTTGCCAAAGATGCAGTCAGCAAGTCCTTGGGAATGAAAGACGACCCTATTTGTTTCCTTTTCGACAACGATATGATAGTAGGAAGAAAGAAGCTTAGACGGATGAACATAGAACCTCAAAATATCGAATTACCTCAGGAGCTAGTTAATCTGGCCACCATGATGCCAGACGCATTAGACGTTTTAAAACTTTCTGATAATCAGCCTAATACGCTGATTCTCGACGAATAGAACGATATTTTTTTATACCTATACAGTTGGCCGTTTTCTTAGGAAGCGGCCTTCTATTTTCGTATCTTTGCACCTGGAAATCTGAGGATAATCCGAGGATACATAATAAATAGGTTGAATGACAGAGAAGATTGAGAAAATGATTGAAGCGATGACAACAGACGAGATGAAACAGCGTCTGGCTGAGTACATGGCCGCCGACCAGCAGTTGGCCCCACGCCCGGTTGCGGTTGAAGTCAGACCAAGCAACATCAACAACGTCAGGTGTCGTTATGACGTGCTGCTTATTGCTGAGAACGGACAAGAGGCAGAGGTGAAGTTTCGTGATCGCTATTCGCGTCTCGTTTACATCTACACCTTACTCCACCCACAAGGCTATCAACGTCGTCTGGCAGCTGCCAACAACTATAAGGCACTGCGACAGCTCTACACTCTGCTCTATTTCAAGGAGGGTGATGCACTGGTGAAGACTATTGAGAGCACAGACTTCGACCACTTCTTCAGTCATTACATTGCCCAATCGCGCAACGCCATCCGTCAGGCTACGCCTCATGCCTCTGACTTTGCCATTGACCGTCCGCAGTCGCACGACGGTAAGGTGCTTATCCCATTCGTAGCACAGGGTGGTACGGTCATCCTTGACAATTCACTTCGTAACCAAATGTCTCACCTTTAAATATTGTCACATCATGTATCAGAACGGCAGAAACATCACATTCACCGACCGTAGCAACAGTAGCGTCGACATGTTCCTCAAGGACATCAAGAAGTCGCAGCCTCTCACCAACAAGCAGGAATACGACCTTTGGCTTCTCATGCGTCAGGGCAACAAACATGCTCGTGACAAGTTCATCCATGCCAATCTGCGCTATGTGGTGACCGTTGCCAAGAAGTACCTTGCCTCTGGCACAGCCTTCGAAGACCTCATCATGGCAGGCTCTTTGGGTATTACAAAAGCTGCTGACATGTTTGATGCAAGTCTGGGCTTTCGCTTCATCTCCTTTGCCACATGGTACATCGAGAGTGAGGTTCAAAAGACTGCATACGACCACCTCAAACACAAGTGTGCTACCGTGTCTTTGGACGAACCGATATATGCTGATGAGGATGACTCAGATACCATGATGAGCTATCTGCCCTCCTCTACGGATGTCTCACCGGATTGGCAAGTCCGCTATGACGATACACTCAACGCACTGAAAAGTGGGCTCGACAAGCAATATTGGCAGGGCACAGGTGAGATGTTGGACGATTACCTTTCCATGATGGAGAAGGGACTTACCACCTCTGACTTCGCTCGTAAATACCGTTTGAACGACCAACAAATGCGTCGTTTCCTTGATATGGTGCGTGCTGAGAGCCGCCATTATCTAAAGGCTGCAGCATAAGGCTGCGCTCAGTCGGTATACGTATAAATGGAAAGAAGAACTGAAATAATATTTCTACCTTTGCACCACGAAATCAAAAATAGTATAATATGAATATTAGAAAGAAACCAGTACGCAGACTTAAGTCAGGAATCGGAGGTCATGGAGATCTCCCAGGTGAGATTATGGACGAGTTCAAGGAACCTGACACTTGGACCATCATCACTGCTCTTGACAGAATTCTCGACATGGCTCAGGATTCTCAATTGTCTGACGAGTTTTGGGAGTCAGTCAAGAATCCCTTGGCTTTCCTCAATAAAGAACTGGGGTTGACCAACGTCCAGATTGTTGCACTTGCCATGCTCATCGAGTCTGGCGAACCGATGTCTTGGAAAGGCATGGGCAACTATCTTGGCTGCTCGCGCTTGTCTGTCATGGTATATTCTGAAGAGATTGAGGGACTTATTGCCAAGCGCTGGGCTATTCGCAAGGGTGTCCATGAGATAGGTGGCTTCTTCGAGGGAATTGCTTTGGCACGCGGTGTCGTCACGGCTCTCCGTCATAACAAGCCCTTCGTCCCAGAGAAAATTGATGGTCTCAACGAGCAGCAGTTTGTGGATAAGCTGGAGAGTCATGTTGATAAGAACATGAACGACCGCAATGCCGTTTTTAATGATGACGAGGAATGGATGCTGCAGCTTGCTAAAGCCAACCCACATCTTCCACTCTGTCATGAGGTTCTGAGGTTTGATGATATTCATGTTCAGTCACTCCTGCTGTTGATTGTTGTCGATTATGCGCAGTGGGAAGGTTCAGACGGAGAAGGCCTTACCTTCCAGACCATCGATGGCCTTTATCCTGAGGAGTATGACTGTGATTTCATGCGTGAGGGGCTTAGAAACGGGACTCATCCCCTCATTCAATGCGGTTATATTGAGCATAAGTGTAATGAGGGTCAGGCCGATACAGAGCAGTATATGCTCACTCGTAAGGCCAAGGTTGAACTTCTTTCAGCATATACCCCCAGTCACTCAAAGTGCAGAAGGATGAGACCCGATGACCGCTTTCTGAAGGGACACACGTCCATCAAGGAGAAATCGCTGTTCTTCAATACCTCTGAGCAAGAGCAGATAGACCGTCTTACCAATCTGCTTAGCACCGAGACCCTGCCATCTATCCAGCAGCGACTCGAAGAACAGGGTATGCGCAAGGGCTTTGCTTGCTTGTTCTATGGTGCTCCTGGTACAGGCAAGACCGAGACTGTCCTTCAGATAGCCCGTCAGACGGGACGTGACCTTATGCAGGTGGACATCGCCGGACTGCGCGATAAGTGGGTTGGTGAGAGCGAGAAGAACATCAAGGAGGTGTTTGCCCGCTATCGCAGGCTGTGTCAGAACAGCGAGGTGATGCCCATTCTGTTCTTCAACGAGGCCGATGCCATCATCAACAAGCGTACTGAGAACGTAGAGCACTCTGTTGATAAGATGGACAACGCCATGCAGAACATTATCCTGCAGGAGATTGAAGACCTCGACGGCATCCTCATTGCCACCACCAACCTGACGAGTAATCTCGACAAGGCCTTTGAGCGTCGTTTCCTCTACAAGGTGGAGTTCCACAAGCCTGATACGGACGTGAAGACCAAGATTTGGCGCTCCATGCTGAAGGATATCAGTGCTGATGATGCCCGTCAGCTGGCCTCTCACTTCGACTTCTCTGGAGGTCAGATTGAGAACATCGCCCGTAAGCGCACAGTTGACTACATCCTCTCAGGGAAATTCGCTTCTCTCGACGAGATAGAGGGCTACTGTCGCGCAGAGCTCCTGGGTGGCAAGGAGCGAAAGAGTATAGGTTTTATTTCATAAGAGTATTATTATGAAGAGACTTATCAGTACCAAGGGACTCCATGACGGGCATTTCAATGCCCCATGGATTAGTACGGCAATCCATGAAAGGGTTGACAATAAACTCACACATTGTTACAAACAAGACTACGGAGAAGACATAGTGATTGCTCCTACTCTCTCATACGAGCTATCAGAAGGAGTTGTTATGACTCTTGAATTGGCATATACTATAGACAATCCAACTCCCCAACGACTGGAGAATTTCCGAGAGGCATGTGAGAACTTCTATGAACTTTACGGATTCATGGTTGAGAACGAGAATGGTACTTCCCGCGTCCTTTTCCGTGCCATTGACATCTTCGATATGGCTTCATTTATCCATGCTCTCGACTATCAGAGTGTCAGTCTGGAAGGCGTTATCTGTGCTGTTGATGATGGTCTGACTGAGAAGGATGCCATCTACTCGCCCTCTGGCTCATATCTCATACAGATTCCTAATATTCCTCACTATCGTATCAAGGAAGGTACCCTCTATATTTCACCGATGGCAGCCAGGCATTGTACTGAACTCCAAAAATTGGACATCCCTGTTGAGATGCTTTTTGACAACGGATCGCTCCGTGAATACCCACAAGGGCTGAAGGTCAAAATATGGGATACACATTATGACGGAACACCTATTGAAGAAGAGGATGACTTTAACGATGATATGCCCATATTCGATGATCATGAAGTTGGTTATTCAAAAGATGGTAAGATTCTGATAGGATGTCGTTATACCTTCAATGATATCCGTTATGAGGTGCCTGATGGAGTTGAAGAAATTGAAGACTTCGCTTTTTTAGCTTGTCGTCATAACGTGGAACTCTCTATACCTCGCTCTGTTAAGAAGATTGGTGACTACATTTTTGGAAATGGTGGAGTAATTAATATCAGAGATGAATAAGATCACAAAAGAAGATATCAGAGTCCGTTATAAGGAGTATAACCGGCTTTACTTTGGCAATCAGCTGAAGCATTGTAAGTTTTCAGTCCAGAAGATGTCGTGGTGCGAAGGGATGTACACCTATAAGAAGGAGAAAGACGGCATCATCGAAGGACGAATCTGGCTTACCAACGATATTGACTGGACGGAAGCGACACTCCGTGAGACCATTATCCATGAGATGATCCACCACTATGTCAGGACTATCGACCGCCAGTGGGGAGGCCTTTTCGGACATGGCCGTCTTTTCCGGCGACAATGCAAACGACTAAAGAGGGACTATGGGCTGACTATCACTATTCACTCCAAACTACCAAGAATATACAATAAACGTAAAATAATATGAGATTGACGAAACATCTTTTTTCTCTTTTTGCTTTGATATTGGTATCCTGTGAATGCCCATATCAGGACGAGTTGGACCGTGCTCAACAGCGTAAAACTACAGGCGATGTGTTCTATGCTGATGTGCTTTTGGGGACCTGGCAGTGTTATTATCCCATGATTATTGGTGGGGTGGAGTTTAAACAGATTAAGTTCATGTCTGGAGGCAAGGCCGACATCACGATGGCCAAGCAACATGACACCGAATGGTACACAGAGACCTACAACTATGCCTACTATGGCAATACCCTCCGATTCTCCAGAAGTGGGAGTAATATCTCCTTAACTATCGATGGGTATTTGTTCCCTGAACTATATCTAAGAGATTCTTTCGGTCGCTATACGATGGCTAAACGTAGAGCCGACGGTTGCTAAACAATTATGTTGATTAACAAACATCAAAACGATATGAGAAAAGTATTATTCCTGCTGTTCGCTCTGATAATGAGCACAGCTGTTAAAGCCCAAGAGATTGAGAAGGTCGACAAGTTCACGTCGGGTTACATCAACGGAACCTACATGAACAAGTACAAAACCATCGACGGTGTTCTCTATGCTGTCGGCTATGAGGGCACCAAGGATTGGATCCTGGTACGCTATCCTGCCGGTAGTAGGAACACGACCTATAATGTTCACCCGAATTGCCGCCGAATAGCGCGTGGAGCCTTCGAAGGTGCAGCTTATCTCCGCGAGATTTACCTTCCAGAAACTGTCAGTTTCATCGGCGAGGATGCCTTTGCAGGTTGTATCTCCCTCCAGGGCATCTACTATGGAGAGAGCACACCATCTGCTGTCAGGGGTATTGAATCAGAAGGAATCAGCAATGATGATTCTGAGGAAGTGGCCCGCTACAATCTCTCTGGTCGCCCCTGTTCTCCAAATGAAAAAGGCGTTCAAATCATTGTATATTCTAATTTTACCACCAAAACTGTGATTTTGGAGTAATGCAATATAATGATGTATTAAAAAGTAGCCTTTTTACTTATTATTAACCCAAAAACTTTGTACTGATAAGAAATAAAGTATATCTTTGTTGCAAAATTCAGAAATGAGCACAAATACAGAGCAAAAGATAGGAGCGCTCCACCTGAGACTAATGGACAACGAGGAGCAGTACAGCGATATGCTCGCGTACCTTTTATATTATAATAAGGATAACGAGCATTACACCACTGACGTACTGGGAGCTTTGGAAGATGGTTTGGAGAACTATAGCCGCTTCCAAAAACTCGACAATGCTCTCTCTCCCCGTTTCATCAAGATTGAGAAGCGCATAATGGACAAAGGTGAGAAATTGAAAGCCAATGATACCGAAGGCGCTTATCATATCAGATTCCATTTCGATAACGAAAAGGAAGAGGTTGTTCACTTCAAGCGAAAGCAGGAACAATTGCTTTATATGCTCATTCTGTTGTCATCTCTGAAGAACGGCTATACCGCAGAGTTCCTCAGAAAACCAGTTAAAGAGGATTATTTGGATGATGACGGCGATCTGTATAAGAGAGCTTTTGAAAGAGCCAACAACAGGTATAACCTAATGATGGTTACGGCAAGGCAACTGATGGAAATGGTATATCCTGCTGGTGGAACTAAAGACAGTGTCATCAGGGAAATGGATCCAGAGGTGTCTTTTACCGACATCATCCAGAAAATGCGGAGTGTTATTGGTAGTGTTATCAAAAAAAACGGAGAGCTTCAAGAGGAACGTTGGTTCATGCCCTATACCTTGAATGTCAACAAGAAACGTATCTATCAGATGCACATGGAACCAACAAAGATTATCTATCCTGAAGAATTGCAGCCCATTGTTGATGCCATGCCACAAGCCAATGATTATGTGGATATGAGCAGCTATGTGTCAGAAGAGATGCAGAAAGAGGATAATGAGATCCTTTTGAAAGGCGTTCAGATGGGTAATGTAAAGTCTATGAATCTGTTGGCACAGGCATACAATGAAGGTATTGGTCGTGTAGCAGACCAGGACAAGGCCTTTGCTCTTTGGAAAAAGACATCAGAAATGGGTGATGCTGAGGGGCTTTTCTATGTTGGGGCATTTTATGGCACAGGCGATGTTGTGTCTCAGGACTATAGCAAATCCATACAATACCTCCAGAAAGCAGCTGAACTGGGGTATGCTGATGCACTCTATCAACTAGGAGTGTACAGATTGCACGGCTTCGGATGCGACATTGACTGGAATGAAGCACTGAATTATTACAGAGCAGCGGCTGAAAAAGGTTGTGCTGAAGCAGCATACTCAGCAGGATACATCTACGACAGAGGAGAGCACGGTGTGAAGAAAGATGATAAGAAAGCTTTCAACTGGTTTCTGAAAGCCGCTGAACTGAACCACACAGTAGCAATTCGCTATGTCATTCGTGCTTATCACGACGGACTTGTGGAGGATGAAGAAGGTGAAGAATACCTGTATTGGATTGAAAAGGGGCTTGAACTCGACATACCTGAAGTATACTTACAAATAGGTGTATATATGTATCAGGATGAGGATTATGAAATGGCTTTCGAGTTGCTCGAGACTGCAAGCGATGAAGGGTTAACAGTAGCCAATCATATCTTAGCCCAAATGTTGATCAAAGGCCAAGGTGTTGAGAAGGATATTGAACGTGGTATAGACTACCTCCGCGAGGGAGCTTATAACAACGATGAAACATGTTTGATGCTTCTAAAGAAAGTCCGTCCAGAACAATGGAAGGAAATAACCTCGGAGCTTGAAGATGTTCTCGATATGCGAACAACACTGCAGACACTTGTTGGAGAGATGACTCCACAAGCTAACCAAAACTATTTCCTACAGTTGGTTGATTCCTATCGTGAACATTTTCATGAGGACTATCAGAAGGAGATTAACAAACAACTCAGCATCCATCGTTCATCAACAGACAAAAAGAGTAGATCAAAAAGAAAGATTATTGTCAGGAAGTCTTCATCCAAGAAGGCCCGTTATGAGATAGTTATCATCCTTGCCAATGGAGAAGAGATGCTGGTTAAGCTTAACCCCAACAGCTTGGTGCTTTTGCTTCTGACCATCATTTGCTCCTTCAAGAGCGGTTATAGTACAGTAATGGCACTCGACAAGACATGTCGTTCGGTCATGGCAGAACTTGTCAGACTGGTACTTGGCTATAGGTCTGAAGCCAAAGCCATCGACTATGTTTGGAAATACATGGACAGCTCACGAAACGGCACAAACTTCTATAAACAATACTCCAACGATGCGAAGAAGTCCATTGATAGAGCCATTAGTGAGTATGATGATGCTATTCATTTTCTGTATGACAACAATGAAACGATAGGGAAGCGACCTCTTCGCTCAATGAATCTTGATGCCAAAGACATCGAATTACCGCCTGAACTTCTACGGCTTGCCCAGCAGATGCCGGACGGAAAAGAAATATTATATTCACTTGAAGATGAGTAAGTTACATTAAGAAAACCTACCTTTTCTTATACCTATACATTCAGCATTTTTCTTAGGAAGGATGCTGATTTTTTAATACCTTTGCACCAGAAAACAAAAGCAAAAGTATGATAGATATCCAAACAAAAATTGAATCAATGAGTCTTGAAGAAATCAAGCAGCGTCTGGCCGAATACATGGCAGCAGACAAGGAACTCATGCCAGGTCTTGTAGCCGTAGAAGTCAGGCTTAACCAAACTGGCACTGCAAAGTGTCGCTACAGCGTTCTTCTTATTGACGAAGATGGGGGCGAAACAGAAGTGAAGTTTCGCGACCGCTACTCTCGACTTGTTTATATCTACACCTTACTTCATCCACAGGGCTATCAGCGTCGAGTGCCAGCAGCCAAGGACTATCGCGAGCTGTGTCATCTCTACAGCATGCTCTACTTCAGAGATAGTGATGCACTGCTGAACACTATCGCAAGCACGGACTTTGACCATTTCCTGAGTCATTATATCGCTCAGTCGCGTAACGCAATCCGTCAGGCATCGTCTCTCGCAGAACCCTTTGCCATCGACCGCCCACAGTCACACAATGGCAAGGTACTCATCCCCTTTGTCGCCGATGGCGGCAACGTCATCATCGACGCATCCCTCCGCATTAACAAGTCTCATCTTTAAATATAAGTCCCATGTACAGAAACGGTAAAAACTTCAGCTTCACCGACCGCAGTGTCGACAGTGTCAACCTCTTCCTCAGCAGCATCCGTCAGTCTGAGCCCCTTACTACCGAAGCAGAGTATGATCTCTGGTATCGCATGCAAAATGGCAGCAAGAGTGCTCGTGAGAAGCTCATCTTTGCCAATCTTCGCTACGTTGTCAGTGTAGCCAAGCAGTACCTTGCCTCGAAAGCCCCCTTCGAGGACCTTATCCAAGCTGGTTGCGAAGGGCTGGTCAGAGCGGTCAATAAGTTCGATGCCTCCCTTGGTTATCGTCTTATCTCATATGCCACGTGGCATATCGAGAACGAAGTGCGCAAAGCGGCCTATGATTACATCCGCCACAGCCACTCGTCGCTTGATGAACCCCTCTACGCGGACGATAAGGATGGTGAGACACATGCCGACTATCTTGAAGCCAGACTTTGTCAATCAACAGACTGGAATCTCCGCTATCGCGATGCCCTCGAAGCCCTCAAACGTCGCGCTGAAGACCGCCAATACGGACTTAGCCATCTCACTGCAGAGCTCCATCAGATGCTCCTCGACGGCTACACCACCTCCGACTTCGCACGTCGTCACCACCTTTCTGAATCTCAAATGACCCGTCTCCTCACCATTCTTCGTGAGGAGTCAGGGTCATTCTACCGTCTCGCTGCATGATTTCTAATAATAAATGTTATCAAACTAAGTGTTATTGAAGAAAAAACACTATATTTGCAACAAATTAGTAATCAATGGGCAACAATGACATACGACGAACTAAAATCCAAAGCGAAATGGTTTGATGCTCCAAGAAATTGGGGTGATACCGATGAAGAGATCCTTGCTAATATAAAGGTGAATATTCAGTATGAGGCTAGCAAGCAATATATTAATTTGCTTACCAATGTTGATATGAATGTCCGAACAACGACAAAAGATTTGTTAGAGGCTTTATCACAAGCAGGGTTTCCATCAGAAAAGGTTATAGTGAAAGACGAGCATAAAGCCGAGATTGAGTTAGGGGGAACCTCATGTACCATAACAGATGCTCAAATTGGGCATGCTTTCTTGTATGACAACAACAACACGCTTAAATTTCTGGATTTCATCCACACACCCGCAAATTTGGTTGCAGCATACTTGGTTGAAAGATATTGTTCTGAGAACTGGTTAGAAGACGAGGCACAAAGGAGGCTTGTTCTATACAAGGAACGTGAGAAATGGCGAGAGAAGAAATATCGTCTTGAAGTTAAGTTTAGCGCTGTCAAGAACAAAATAGTTAGGGCAATCCGGGAAGTGCAACCTTTCGATTCTTTGCATGCTGACTTCATCAAAATTGGAATGAAGTATTATAAGTGTGAAAACTCTGAATTGACAGATGAAACATTAATGTCCAAATTAGAGAAACAGTGGGAAGACTATAAGTTAGACGCAGAATCTTGGGCTATTTATCACAAACAGGAGAAGAAGAGAGCTGCAGCGAGAGCAAGGTATGACAGCGAAAAAGCATAAATTAAGTATGAGACTGTAATTAAGCCAAAG
>JAEEGK010020759.1_pt1 | contig 13936 bp, 9 predicted proteins | sample 8958771 | NCBI WGS metagenome assembly JAEEGK01 (sample SAMN16246547, study PRJNA631951) | gut metagenome | biome: gut microbiome; feature: rumen; material: SC-attached | host: Bos | place: Iran: Karaj | collected 2018-10 | reverse complement strand
TATCATTGCCATTATCATTGCAATCTGCACGCATGCGCCATATATGCCAAGTTGGGTTTCGCCTTCCTGTCCGGGAACGATGAAGCGGTAGCAAATCTTGTCGGCAACCTGGTTCATTATGCCAATGATGCCAAAAATCAGCAACGGCCATGTGTATTTCCACATTTCCTTCATGAGCTTCGTGTCGAATCCGTTGCGCAGGTTCTTTAGTTCGGGTAGGAAACCAAAGGTTATCAATGATGTGCATATTAGGTTCACTACGAAAATGTATCCTACCTGGTAGCTCGGGTCGTACCATCCCATAAGCGACGGACACCATTCGCACATCTTTGGTGCAAGTAGGAATATGAAGAGGTTCATACCTATATTTAAGAATATGAACAAAAGTTTCAGCGCGGCAAATTTTATTGGTCGTTTCTGGTAGCGCAGGTAGGCAAACAGTATTGCTTGGAAGGCATCTATTGCCACCACAATCGCCATCATTTCAATGTACTCTGAATGGTCGGCATAGCCAAGAGCATCGGACAGTATGGGAAGAAAGGCAGTGCATAGAGCTATAAATAAAATTGCAACAGCACCTACCGAAATCAGCGATGTGGAGAACGCCTTCAGCGGATTTACACCTTCCTTGTTGGCAAAGCGGAAGAATGTGGTTTCCATGCCGAAGGTGAGGATTACAAGGACAAGGGCTGTGTAGGCGTATATGTTTGTTACTACACCGTAGCCTCCCGATTCTGCTGCAATCTTATAAGTGTAGAGCGGAACGAGCAGATAGTTCAGGAATCGTCCTATTATGCTGCTAAGCCCGTATATGGCGGTGTCGCCGACTAGCTTCTTCAGTTTTTCCATAATCTATTCCAATGTTTTGACTATATACAAAAAAGAACACAATCACCCAACTTAATGGATAATTATGCTCGACAAAAAACAATAAAACTATTATTACTATCTTCTCTTGTGCCTTGGTTCATCAGAAACTGTGAGTTTCTTTCTTCCCTTAGCTCTTCTTCTTGCCAATACCTTGCGTCCTTCAACGGTTGACATTCTTTCTCTGAAACCGTGTTTGTTTCTTCTTTTCCTCTGTGAAGGTTGAAATGTTCTTTTCATTGCCTTATAATATTTTTATGTTTTACAATTAAGTTTTCTTTTCCGTAAAAATCGGACTGCAAAAGTACTGCTAATTTTTTAATCCACAAAATTTTGTTCATATTTTTTGAGAGAAGATTTCGCGGTGTTTTAATTTATTGTAAATCAGTACTTTTATCAGTATTCTACAAGTTTCCCTTTATGATTTTGCTTGTGAGGACAATATCCTTGCTGTTTGCGCGAACATTATACATCGCAGGTGGCAGGAAGCTTACATCTAAAGTTAGCTGGTAATTGTATTCTACATTTACTGATTTCGAGAAAACCAGCCGTCCTAACATATCATATATCTCAATATTCACATCCTGCCTGTAAAAATTTTCGAGGATAATGTTCACATATTCGGAAACTTCGCTTGGATATACGGTTAGTGCTGGCGATTCAAGTTTTTCTGCGGAACAGCTTGCTTCAATTATTTCCGATACTGAATGTCTACCATCAAAGTCAACCTGCACCAGGCGGTAATAGTTATTTCCAGAAGTTGCATCATAGTCAACGAAAGAATAGTCGGTCATCTCGATTGAGTTGCCTGCAGCGGATATTTTGGAAATGTCGGTGAATTTAACCGCATCGGTCGAATGCTGGAGTATAAAGTAGTCATTGTTCTTTTCAGAGGCCGTTGTCCAGAATACAGAAACATACGAACCTTTACATTCGGCTTCGAAAGAATAAATTTCTATCGGCAGAATTATGTCATTGGGGTCGTGTATTGGCATTCCGAGATTCTCAAAACCAGTGTCGTGTTTCCATGCCTTATAAATGCCGGAACCATTGTTTTCTACAACCCATTTGTTAAGAGCATCGCACAATATCTTTGTTCCATACAATTTGTCGCACAAGGAACATTCGGTGCTACAGAAATCATCGTGAGCAAAGCAGGTGCAATCGGAAGAAACACCTTCGCTATCGCTTTTTGTGCATAGCGGATTATACCATTCGCTTTTGTAATAACAATGCATAATTGTGCTTCCCAAGCGATTGTCGCACACAATACTGGTACGATAGCCAGAAACATTTCCGCCATTATAGCAATTTGCAATACTTCCATACTTGCTAACTCCTGCAATGCCGGCTACAAGTTTTCTTTCTTCACCGCTCACATTCCCCGTGTTGTAACAATTTTCGATCTTGCTCATGGAAGAGGAGTTGGAGCCTTCGCAACCGCCAGCAATTCCACCGATTCCTGTTGCATCTGGCGATGTGCCGCTGATGGTTCCCTTATTGAACGAATTGATGATACGCGATTCATTTGAAATATTTCCAGCTATACCACCAATGCGTTTGGCTGTGCATGTTACATTCCCATAATTGCAACATTCGTCAATAAGTCCGTTTATGGCACTGCCTGCTATTCCTCCTACATTACCATTGGCACCATTAACTTTTGAAGATTCGGTATTAGTGCAAGATAAAATTTCCGTCCCTTCATACATTGTTCCAACAATGCCGCCTACAGCTACAGACGATGTTACCCAGCCATCGTTTTTGCAGTTTGAGATTTTGCTATACTTATAAAATAATTCAGCAGCTATGCCACCGGCATAACTTTTAGAGATTATAGTTGCTTTATTAGTGCAACCAGATATTGTTACGGGTTTCTTGTTGTTGTAGGTGCGCCCAACAATGCCTCCAGCGTATGAACTGACTGTTATGTAAGCATTGTTTGTACAATTTAATATGGCAACTTCATCGTGGACATATCCTGCAATACCTCCCACATTTGAAGCATCCTCGCCAGACATTGTGCCATCGTTGCTGCAATTCGTTATGGTTGTTCCTATGCTTGCTTCGCCAATAATTCCACCAGTATTTTTTCCAGAAGAAGAAATATGTTCGCTGTTATCACATCCGTCAATGATAATATGGCCGCAATAGTCGTTGCCGATAATGCCACCCAAGTTGCTATGACCGTTAATTGAACCTGTATTCTTACATTTGCTTATTACTACGTCGTGAAGCATTGTATGTTTTGAGTAGCCTATTATGCCTCCTACATTATCTACACCAGTTACGAAGCCAGTATTCTGGCAGTTGGTTATTGAAAAATCCACAGATGAATATCCAACAATTCCGCCGGCATAGTCTGATGTTCCCGTTATAGATGCTTCATTATTACAATCAATAATTTTAATATAGGCGCTTCCGGTAAGCATTGCTGCTATTCCTGCGCAGTAGCCAGCACCAGACACTCTGCCTGTTGTGTTCACGTTGCAAATAATAGCATTTCCGCCTACGCAGCCAAAAAGTCCCGAATAATTGCCTGAAGTTATATCCAAATCAAGCCATACTCCATTTCCGTCGAAATTGCCTTCAAACACTTTTGAATCGGAATTGCCAATGACCTTTGTAATGCTTTCTACAGAATTGTAATCGGCAGATACCTTGAAGAATTTCCCATTCGTACTTCCTCCTTCATTTACAAAGTCGGCAAGTTTATCCATATCCGTTTTACTTTTAATAATATATGGACTGCCGGATGTTCCTTCGCCAAGCAAGTCCTGACATAGCGCAGGCATGGAAAATGTCGAAAAGAATAGCGCAAATAAAACTAGTAAAAGCATATTTACAGAACGACTATTATCCTGATGAACAACAACAAATCTCCTAAACAACAGAACCCGTAGAGTATTACGGTATCCCTTAATTGGGCTATTATTTTCCATTGCAATAATGGTTAATTACATTTTTATTAAAAAGACCGCGCAAAAATAATTTTTATATCTGTCCTATGTGCGTTTTTTTTTGTAAAAAATTAATAACAGGTACTTACAATGTAAGACGAAACTAGGAAATGCTTATAAAAAGTCATCTATTCTTGATTTTCAGTATTTTACCATCACAGCGCAAGAGTCCAAATAGAAACAATGCCAGGTCGCGTTATGAACATTTTTGTTTTTTGAGATTTATTCTTTCTGTCCATTACTCTCCAACTCCTTCCACACGAAAATATCATTCTTCTCTTTGGGGCGAACGCTGTCGAACCACTTGAAGTTCTTGAGGAACAACTTGTCGTCGGTTATCTGGTCCATTGGCAGGGCAAGGCCGTCGGGTTTCTCGAAGAACATAATGTCCTTGATGGTCTTGTCCTCATAGAATACGCGCATATTGCTGCTGAGAAGTTTGTTCTGGGCCACAAATTCGTTGGCTTCCTCGTCCTCTATATAATATATGGTCTGGCAGTCGGAAAAAAGGTCGGTGCGGTACAACTTCTTGTCCTTCAGGTAGCCGTTTATGTTCTTGCAGTTTATCTGGTTGTAGTAGTCGTCCTCGATGTGCTGGCACAGGAACGACGAGTTTTTCATCACAAACGAATCGGGTTCCTTGTTGACGAACTTCACCGAAATGTACTCGGCGGTGGCCTGCATGTTGTCGCTCCACATTATGGGACTATAGAATAGCTCGGCAATGGAGTCGTTGGAGTGGAAGGCTATTGAATCGCAGCGTGCCTGTCCGTCGGACTTGAACGCCAGTACTTTATGAAATGCACGCATCAACTTGAAATTCAATGTGTCGCCCTGCTTTTCGGTGGTAATGAATATTGTGTCGGCGTGAATGAACAGCGAATCACCGTCCATTACGTATGTAAGCAATGTGCTGTCGGTCATAAAGGCCTTTTCTGGTTCCTCGTAGAAATAGCCGTAGTTACCGCTGGCAATCATATTGTTGGAAGTGTCCACAATTGACACGTTGCGGAACCCTTCGCCATAGCGGATTTTGCGGTCGTAGTAGAGGCTGTCGCCGTAGAGATAGTTGCTTCCCGACTGTAACCAGGCATTCTTTGTCAGGTTGGCCTCGTCGGTGACGGTGTTGTAGCGACCGTATTCGCAGTACAGGTAGTTTGAGTCGGAAACTATCTCGGTAGGACCGAAAAAGTCAGCAATTTCGCTTTCGGTATTGTATCTGAGCGTATCGCTTGTAATGGAATAGTCGGGATTTTTCAGCACTACGCCCTCGACGGCATAATAGTCGTAAGTCTCTGTGTAGTAATATCCCCACTGGCTACGCAGACGGTTGTCACCATCGTACATTCGTCCGCCCTCGAAGTAGTAGATAAGGTTCTGGTCACGGTCGTAGTCGAGCGAATCGGTTATGAGGTACGACTTGTTGTGTTGCATAATCACCGAATCACGCATTTTGGCCATGCGGATGTCGCCATTGTATTCGGCGTACTTGCCTATGAGCAGAATGGTGTCGCCCTGCTTGAAGCGGACATTGTTATATGCCTGCACCGAGTTGGTCTCGTCGTAGAAGTATGCCGAGTCGCAGAACATGTAGATTTCGTCGTGGCGGAATACTACATCGCCGAGCAGACGCTTAGCCTCTATGCCCGACTTCTTGCTGTATTCCAAAGTGTTTGCGTGAAGAATCTCCACTTTCTTTTGCGACAGTGCAAGCAAAGTCGCAAAAACGAGAATCAATGTCAGCACAACACGGAATTTCATTTGCCGTTTGTTTGGTGAAACTTAGTCCTTAACCAGTTCGTCGATGATGTCCTCGATGGAAAGACCTTCAGCTTCGGCCTTGTAGTTCTTAACAACCCTGTGGCGCAAAACAATCTTTGCAACAGCCTGAACATCTTCGATGTCGGGAGAATACTTTCCACCAAGCACTGCCACAGTCTTTGCTCCGATGACAAGGTATTGCGAAGCACGTGGACCTGCACCCCAGTGTATGAACTTGCGGGTGATTTCGGGTGCAATATCCGAATCGGGACGAGTCTTGTTTACAAGGCGCACTGCATATTCGAGTACATTGTCGTTAATCGGAATCTTACGGATAAGGTTCTGGAAATAAATGATTTCCTCTGCGCTCAAAATCTGTTTGATTTCGAAATTCTTGTCGGCAGTGGTGTTCTTCACTATGCGAATTTCGTCGTCGAGGCTCGGGTAGCCGACATTTATGTTGAACATAAAACGGTCAAGCTGAGCTTCGGGAAGCGGATATGTACCTTCCTGCTCAATTGGGTTCTGGGTAGCCATGACGAAGAATGGTTCGTCGAGCTTGTAGATTGTACCTGAAGCGGTTACCGAACGTTCCTGCATGGCTTCGAGCAGTGCGGCCTGAGTCTTAGGTGGGGTACGGTTGATTTCGTCGGCAAGGATGAAGTTTGCGAAAATCGGACCCTTTATGAATTTGAACTGGCGATCCTCGCCAAGAATTTCGCTACCGATGATGTCGGAAGGCATAAGGTCTGGTGTGAACTGGATACGCTTGTTCTTCAAGCCGAGAACTTCGGCTATGGTGTTTACCAACAAGGTTTTTGCCAGTCCCGGAACACCAACAAGCAGGCAGTGTCCTCGGCTGAAAATTGAAATCAGCACTTCCTTCACAACCTGGTCCTGACCGTAAATCTTCTTGCCAATCTCGACAAGCATCTCGTCGTATTTCGACCTCAGGGCATTTGCAGCCTCCACATTGTCCTTGTATTCAATCATACCGATAAATTTTAGGGTGCAAAGATAAAAAAGATTTACGATTTACGAAGTACGATTGACGATTGATTTGAGGCTGTTCGAAATTTTAAAGATTCAAAGATATCCAGGTCCTCATTTTTGTCTATCTTTGTCACGTTTGACAATGACTTTTTTGATAATGAATAAAAAAATTAACTGGCTGGTTTGCATATTGATAGCTGTTGCATGCGTCTTTATGTCGGGCTGCAACAACAAGAAGAAGGACGTTGTTCCGGAAGGCAACGCCGTTTATTATTGGCGCACAACTTTTAGGATGAACGACTACGAGCGCAATTTCCTGAAGGAGCACAACGTCACCAAGATGTATTTGAAATTTTTCGACATTGTAGAAAATTGGGACGGGAAAATTATGCCTGTCGGAACGACAATTTTTATCGATTCCATTCCCAAGGATGTGACGATTGTGCCTACCGTTTTCATAACTTCGGAAGCAGTTGCCAAATATCCGGAGTTCATCGACAAGATGTACAAGCGGGTGGAGGATATGGCTTCGGCAAATGGTGTCAAGTACAGCGAGATTCAGATCGACTGTGACTGGACAGAAAGCACTTCGGAGCAATATTTCGCCTTCATGAAGCAGCTGAGGACAATTCTCGAACCCAAGGGAATTGACCTTTCGGCTACAGTACGTATGTTCCAGCTCGGCTACGAAGCTCCTGAAGCCGACTACGGCGTGCTTATGTGCTATAATACAGGTAATCTAAAGGGCTGGGAAACCGCCAATTCTATACTCGACATCAAGGATGTGAAGCCGTATGTAAGCAAGTTGTCAGATTACAAGTTGCCGCTTTCGGTGGCTTTGCCATGTTTCTCGTGGGATGTTACGTTTGGCGGAGAGAAGAATTTGCTCGGCATCGAGTACAACAGCTACGATTTTTCCGATAAGCGTTTCAGCAAGATTTCGGAAAACAAGTACGAAATCGACAAGGACAAGGAGCGCGACACATATTACGACTATTGGACACCCTGCTATGTCCGCCACGAGGGGGTTTCGCTGAAGGACATTCTCGAAGTCAAGGATATGGTTGTGTCAAAAATGTCGGACAAACCTTTGCAGATGGTTTTGTATCAGCTCGATTCTGTTAACCTTTCTAAATTTTCAAGCGATGAGGTGGAAAAGATTTATCGTTAGTGCGCTGCTTGTTGCGGCAGTTTCGTCGAGTTTCGCCTGCGGTTATTGCGAACCCGATGCGTCGAGTACATATATGTTCAAGACATACGACATTGCTCCCTATCTGCAATATAAGGAGGATGCCAATTTCTATAACGTTGGATTCTGGTATCAGTATGCAAACAAGGAAGTGCCACGTTCGGAAGTGTGGGCTGCACTAAATAAATGTCATGCTATTGATATTGAGGATGGTAAGAATGCATTTTTCGCTTTTCTGAAACGCAAGCACGATGTTGATGCGTTGACATACTGGGAAACTGTATTAGCTTTTCAGGACCTTACTGGCGACGAATGGGACTATGCCGAGAGTGTTGATAGCGCTGCTATGCGTGAGATGGCAAAAACGCTCGAAGTTGCTGGTAGAAAATGCGATGATGCTAGACTTAAGGAACGTTTTGCATACCAATATATACGTATAATGTTTGCTCTTAACGAGTACAAGCAATGCCGTCAGGCGTGGGAGAACGGTGGCGAGCAGTGGCAGGATACTGTGCTAAGAAAGCAAGGGCGTTTGTACTACGCTGGAGCATTGTTCTACACTGGTGAACTTTGCAAGGCTGCCGACATTTACGGCGAATGCAGCGACTGGAACAGCTTGCGCTTTTTCAAAGGGAAACTTGAGTTTATGCAGGAACTGTACAATTACAATCCTAGGTCGAAGGCATTAATGTTTTTCGTACAGAATTACGAAAATTCGTATCAGGATGGCAAGAATGTGGATGTCAAGAAGTTTACCGATTTTTGCAAGCAGGTTCTGAAGGAAAAGAAAACCGACAATCCGGCAATGTGGCAGGCTGCACTTGCTCACATTGCTTTTCTTGACCGCGACTACGCCAAGGCTATCGAAATGATTGAAAAAGCCTGCAGTATGGGTGGCGACCAGATTGTCAAGGATAATACACGTTTTCTCAGGCTTGTCTATCATGCTGCCGACACTAAGGCATCCAACTACGACGACCTGCTATATGTCGATTTGCCTTGGTTGTTGAAGAAAGTGAACGAAACCGATGAATATTATTCGAAAAACGGAAACGGATATGCACATTTTATCAATATCCTGCGTCGCGTAGTTTTTGTTTATGCATTCCCGCATTATGTTGATACTGGAAATCACAATATGGCGGCTGCAATACTCAATGCCTACGACGAACAGTTTTGCTACAACAAGCAACATCGTGCCGAGTTGCGCAGCAATCCAAACGAAACAGGAAGCTGGGACTATTCCACATTTTATTTCAATTATCTCGATACCACATCGGTGGAGAATGTTAAGGATTTTCTTGCGTTTGTAAAGTCGAAAGGCAAGACTAACTTGGAAAAGTCGCTTATTTCGTTCGGCTATGTGAACGAAAGTATGATGAACGAGCTTATCGGCACCAAGTATATGCGTTTGCACGATTATGCCAAGGCCATCGATTATCTCCAGAAGGTAAGTCCTGCCTTCCTCAAGAAGCAGAACATTACCGATTACTTGAAGCGCAATCCGTTTGAGGAAGATTGGATTACAGCAAAGACCGAAAAGGCTAGCATTTACGGCGATTTCAAACCGATGACCATGTATGCGACTTCTTCAACCAAGTTGCAGTTCTGCATAATAATGAAGATGCTGGACGACAAGATTCACAGTCTGACCGACAATGAGGAGTGCGCAGTGCTAAATTATGCATACGCTGTAGGTCTTGTGCAAGCCGAAAAGTGGTGCTGGGCACTAACACAGTATGCCAAGAGCAGCGACGATTGGAACGGAGGTTTGTTCCAGAGCATCAACAACTTGCAAACCGATGACAATGGCTGGGATTATTTGTCGTCGCGGTCGTACATGCTGCAGGAACGTTACAACAAGGTGTATGCAAGCCTCGGCAATGCCGAGAAACTTACAAAAAACAGCGAGTTGCTGGCTCGTTGCCAATATATGCGCGGATTCATCGATTTGGACGATTCGCACAGGTGGCAGTACTACCGCAACCTTGTCGGAGCCTACTCAAAGACCAAGTTCGTCGGCAGCGAGAAGCGTCACTGCGACCTGCTTCGCGACCACAGGTAGAATTGCTATATAAATAACATAAGGTATATTTGTATTAGTATTGCTGCCAATATTACTATTGGAGTCATAATCTTTGCAACTCTGAAAATAAATTCGTTTGTGATGCTTCTGTCCTCCAATGTGTAGCACGTGTGGAGAGATAGGGAGTTCTGTTCGGTAAGTTTTTGCAGGCAGTTTTCCACATCGGCTTCGGTTATGCCAGTGTTTTCCGGCATTTTTAGCACTTTGCCCAGCAGTACTGTCTTGTCGATGAAAATTTGTCCGTTGGCGGTTTCGAGGATGCGTCTTTCAAGTTGTGAATAGTTTCTGTCAATTTTTTTCATGTTTTTTAGTTTTTAATCCGGGAACAAAGTTCAGGTATAGTTGCGACATTTTGTGTCGTAGGTCGTCATGGCTTAGATATTTTTTGAAAAAACAACTGATTTTTCTAAAAAGCATTATCTTTGCGAAGTAAAATTTAAATTAATACGAATATGAAGAAATTACTTTTTCTTTTAGTTCCTGCATTCTTGTTGGTTGCTTGCTGCAATAACGAACCTAAGCAGGACGCCGCTGCAGAAGGCGAACAGAAATGCTGCAACAAAGAAGGCGAACACAAGTGCTGCAAGGATGGCGAACACAAGTGCTGCCACGAAATGAGCGAAGAGCAGAAAGCCGATATGGCTGCTTGGGAAGACTGGGCAAACCAGACCGACGAAAAGAAGGCAGAACTCCTTAACAAGCGTAAGGAATGCTACGACAAGATGGTTGCAGAAAAGAAGGCCAGAGAAGAAGAAATGGCTGCTAAGAAAGCTGCTTTCGAAGAAGGAATGGCTAACTGGGATAACTTGAGCCTTGATGAAAAGAAAGCTTTGTTCGACAATATGCCTTGCTGCGGCAAGTGCCACAAAGGTCACGGTTGCCACCATGGCGAACACAAGTGCTGCAAAGAAGGCGAACACAAGTGCTGCAAGGATGGTGAGCACAAATGCGGCGAAAAGCACGAAGGCTGCCAGCATCACGAAGGTTGCAAGCATCACAACGACTAAGGCGATTCTCGCAGAAAGAACATAAAAAAGCTTCGCAGTTGCGAGGCTTTTTTTTGTTTGGTTTTTCTATCTAACTAACAAAAAAACTCTACATTTGTACCCTCAAAATTTTATACGATGAAAGTTAGGAATACATTGATATTCATATTGATAATATTTGCAGTGATTGCAGGTGTGATGGCTGTTTTTCCGAAAGACGGCATTAGGATAGGTGATAGTTTTGTGCTTAAGTGCCCGTCGTTTGAGGATTTTTGGTCTTCGTCGGCAAAGGATGAGAGCTCGGTTGACCTCGACTCGCTGCTTTCGAGCCAGATAAATATCGACGAGCATATTCCCGAAAAAACGCCAGCCAAACTGAAGGATATGCCCGAATATGTAGAGCAGCCCGACCCGACTTCCGACAATGTCGTAACCGATGACGCATCCAACTACAACATCGAGGACATAAAGTCGGCTGTGAATCCGCTCGAAATGCCGGCAGGCAACAGTACTGCCCTCGACAATTTCTTCCGTAAGTTGGCACATCACGGAGAATACGAAAAAATCAGAGTTCTGCACTACGGCGACAGTCAGCTCGAAGGCGACCGCATAACTGCATATATAAGATACAAATTGCAGGGACGTTTTGGTGGTAACGGTGTGGGAATGTGCTCTCCAGTAGCCATTTATGCCCAGTACAGCATGAAACAGGATGCTTCCGAAGGTTGGATTCGCTGTCCGGGATTCGGAAAACGCAATCCCGCCATCACACACAGAAAATATGGTCCGATGATGGCATTCAACCGCTTCTCGCCAATACGCGACTCGCTGTGGGAGCGTCCCGAAGAGCCATACAAGGCTTGGATAAGCTTCACAAAGTCGTCGATGGGCTACGCCAACACGCGCAAGTTCAAGAATGTATATATATATTATGGTAATTGCACCGAGGAGGTAAATGTAACCGTCAAGGTCGGCGGAGCGGTAGTAAACGAAGGCCGTATGCCAATCTCGGAAGGTTTGAACGTATATGCCTACAAGTCGCCCGACTACATTAGCGACGTAACTCTTGAATTTGAGGCATTCGACAGTCCCGACTTCTACTGCGTTTCGCTTGAGGATGACCATGGCATACAAGTGGATAACATAGCGATGCGCGGCTGTAGCGGCGAGGTTTTCACAGGTACCGACCGTTCGCTTTTGTCGGCTTCGTACTCGAAACTCGGTGCCGATTTGTTCATTTTGCAGTTCGGTGCCAACGCTGTACCAAACACCAAGGATTCGAAAGGAGCATCGTATTTTGTGAACCTTTTTATGTCGCAGGTGCGCACCATCAGGGCAATGTGTCCAAACGCGTCGATTATGATTGTCGGACCAAACGACATGTCGGTGAAGAACAAGGATGTATATGAATCGTATCCAATCCTCGATACCATGGTCAATATGCTTCGCGATGCCGCCCAGCGTAACAACTGTGCATTCTGGGACACCTACAAGGCTATGGGCGGTCGCAATTCGATGCCCAAGTGGGTTGAGGCCGACCCGCCGCTTGCTGCAAAGGACTACACACACTTCTCGCCACAGGGAGCGCAGGTCATCTCCAATATGCTTTACAATGCGATAATAGTGGAATACACTAACTATTTGCAGAGAAATAAATAGGTATGACTTTCAGGGATTGCACGGAAAAGTTGTTTTTGATGCTTGTGCTAATGGGCATTTCGCTTGTCGGTGTAGCCCAGTCGTTGTCTTTTCCATATCCTGAACGCAAATACGACTTCGTAAACTACGATTCGTCGGTACTTTACACACCTGCTGGCAATCCCAACCTCGAAACATTCTTCGGAAAGCTCGATCATTTCTATTTTGATGGAGAAGAGGGGTTTACTGTGTTGCATCTTGGCGATTCGCACATTCAAGCGGGAGTGGTTTCGTGGTGTCTGCGTAGGCATTTCGAAAGTCTTTGCCACGATTCGCATGGCGATTTTGGACTACTTGCTCCGCTTTCAATCGCTCCAAAGAACAATCACCCATACTTTTATGTGTCGCGGAATTCTGGAAATTGGGAGTTCGAGAGGATAATAAAGAATGTAACAGGCACACCTATAGGACTTTCGGGATTTGTCGCTTTTACAAAGGATAGCATTGCTGGCCTCACATTTGCCTTTCCGAAGCGCTCTATGAAGGAGTTGCACGAGTTCACTAGGGTAAAGCTAATCCACGATGCCAACGACACCTGTTACGACATATTTACAAATGTGGATTCGCTGATGGTCGATTGCACAACCGATTTTACCGAAGGCTATACCGAGATGGTTTACTCGCATTCGTTCGACTCGCTGGTATTCAGGTTTGTGCGCAATGTCGATTCACGTTCTGCAACCCCAATACATATACACGGCGTGCTAGTTGATGATTCGTTGCCGAATGTAAATTTTGTGACAATAGGAACCAATGGAGCTTCAACCGAGTCCTATGTCAGGGAAAAGCTATTGCTCAAGCAGATGAATGCTGTAAATCCCGACCTCGCTATTGTTGCCCTTGGTGTAAACGATGCATCGGGAAAGAATTTTGACAAGGGAAGGTTTGTGCAGAACTACCGCAAAATAATAGATGCCATACTTGACGCAAATCCAGATTGCGCGATTATTTTCGTCAGCAACAACGACTTCTGCGGTTACCGAACCGGTCACAACCATAACCAGCCATTGGTTGTAGAGGCAATGAAGGAGCTTTGCAATCGCTACCATGCATCATTGTGGAACCTTTATGCCGTTATGGGCGGAAGCAAATCGATTTATACCTGGCAGAAGCACGGACTGGCCAATACCGACAGGATTCATTTTACTAGTGATGGTTATATTTTGGAAGGCGACTTGCTTTTCGGTGCGATACTTAGGGAGTACGAGAAGCATCTGAAAGGAGTAGCCGAAAACTAATATGAAAAATGGTGTAATTCGCTGCTTTTCAGAGATGTTAGTGCGCGATATTGGCTTTTGTGCAAAAAAGTGTTGAAAAATTTTTGCCATGTGGATAGAAAGCATTACTTTTGCAGTCCAAATTTTTAAGAAATAGAGAAATGTACGCAGTAGTAGAA
>JAEEGK010020756.1_pt1 | contig 13936 bp, 9 predicted proteins | sample 8958771 | NCBI WGS metagenome assembly JAEEGK01 (sample SAMN16246547, study PRJNA631951) | gut metagenome | biome: gut microbiome; feature: rumen; material: SC-attached | host: Bos | place: Iran: Karaj | collected 2018-10 | reverse complement strand
CAGGTAGTCCTCCTCGCCCGCCATTTCCGGCACCGTGGGCCGCTCGGGCTTCATTTCCTCGATGTCGCCGAACAGGGACGCGGCCGCATCGACCGTGTCGTTCCGGAACAGCTCGCCGTACCGGACGATCTCGTCGATGAACGGCTGCCCGCTGCGGCCCGGAAGCTCGTACTGGCGGCGCTTGATGCCGAAGCCGTCCAGCGAGCCGGCGTACAGGAGCGTCTCGAACGCCTTGCGGTTGATGACGCCGCCCATCCGCTCCACAAAGTCGTAAATGTCTGTGTATAAGCCGTTCTCGTCGCGGTCTTTCAGGATTAGGTCCACGATGTTGGCCCCGAAGCCCTTCATGCCGCCCAGGGAGAAGCGCACGTCGCCGTCCTTGTTCACGGTGTAGGTCGCGGAACTTTCGTTCACGTCCGGGCTCAGGATGCGGATGCCGTGGCCGCGGGCGTCGTCCATAATCTTCTTGATTTCCTCCATGCTCTTCGCATAGGTGAGGCAGGAGGCGAAGAACTCGGACGGATAGTGGCACTTGAGCCAGCCCGTCTGGTAGCTCACCCAGGCGTAGCAGGTGGCGTGCGACTTGTTGAACGCGTACTGGGCGAACTTCTCCCAGTCCTTCCAGATCTTGTCCAGGACCTTCTCCGGATGGCCGTTCTTCATGCCGCCCTCCATGAACTTGCCCTTCAGGGAGTTCAGGATGTCGATCTGCTTCTTGCCCATCGCCTTGCGGAGCTTGTCCGCCTCGCCCTTGGTGAAGTCGGCGAGCTTCTGGGACAGCAGCATCACCTGCTCCTGGTACACCGTGACGCCGTATGTATCTTCCAGGTACTCAGCCATTTCCGGCAGGTCATACTCGATGGCCTGCTCGCCCTGCTTGCGGGCGACAAAGTCCGGAATGTAGTCCATCGGCCCCGGCCGATAGAGGGCGTTCATAGCGATGAGGTCCTCGAAACGGGTGGGGCGGAGCTTTTGCAGCCACGTCTGCATGCCCTCGGATTCGAACTGGAACACGCTCACGGTGTCGCCGCGGCCGTAGAGTTCGTAGGTGGGCTTGTCGTCGATGGGGATGGCCTCGATGTCGATGTCCTCGCCGAAGCGCTCTTTGATGAGATTCAGGCTGTTGTGGATGATGGACAGGGTGATGAGCCCGAGGAAGTCCATCTTGAGCATGCCCACGTCCTCGATGTAATGGCCGTCGTACTGGGACGTGCGGACGTTCTCGCCCGTATCCTTATCCTTGGACAGGGTCATGGGCAGGTAGTTCGTCAGGTCGCCGCGGCCGATGATGGTGGCGCAGGCGTGCATGCCCACCTGGCGGACGCAGCCCTCCAGGGCCTGGGCGTACTTGAGGACCTCCTTGTTCAGTTCCGGCCCGTTCTTGAGCTCCTCGATGAACTCCGGCACCAGGCGGTAGCAGTTCTTGAGGGTGATCTTCACGTCCACGTCCTCCAGGCCCTTCTGGAAAGTCTTCTTCACCAGCACCTTCTGGCCGTCCTTCTCCTCCTCGACCTCCTTCTCCACGACCTTGAAGCCCGGCTTCAGCTCGTCCAGCTTCGGGTTGAAGGGATATTCCTTCTCCTTCTTCTCGCTCAGGCGGTCCGGGACCATCTTCGCGAGCCGGTTGGACTCGTCGATGGACAGGCGGCTGATGCGGGCGACGTCCTTGATGGCGCTCTTTGCGGCCATCGTGCCGAAGGTGATGACGCGGGACACGTGGTCCGCGCCGTACTTCTTCTCCACGTAGCTGTGGGCCTTCGTCAGGTCCTCGAAGTCCACGTCGATATCCGGCATCGAGATGCGGTCCGGGTTCAGGAAACGCTCGAACAGGAGCTGGTACCGGATCGGGTCCAGATTGGTGATTCTCAGGCAGTAAGCGACGACCGAACCCGCGGCGGAGCCACGGCCCGGGCCCACCATCGACCCCATCGCGCGGGAGGCGGCGATATAGTCCTGGACAATCAGGAAGTAGTCCGGGAAGCCCATGCGGGAGATGGTCTTGAGCTCGAAGTCGATACGCTCCTTCTGCTCCTCGTTGAGTTCCTCGCCGTACCGTTCATGGGCGCCCTTGTAGGTCAGGTGGCACAGGTACGCGACCGAATGGCAGAAGCCGTCGCCGCGGTAGTTGCCCTTCTTGTCGCACCGGCCCGCGTCGATGACGTCCTTGTACCTCTCCATCTGCGCGTCGATCTCCTGCATGAAGGCCGGGTCGATCTCGTACACCGGGAGGATGGGGTCGCAGTCGATGGAATAGGTCTCCACCTTGTCCAGCACCTCCAGGGTATTGGCAATGGCCTCCGGATGGTCCGGGAACAGGGCCAGCATCTCCTCCTCGCTCTTGAGGTACTCCTGCTGGGTGTAGCGCAGGCGGTCGGGATCGTCGATGTAGGAATTGGTGGTCAGGCAGATGAGCCGGTCATGGACGGGGCCGTCCTCCTTCCGGACGAAGTGCACGTCGTTCGTCGCGATGACTTTCACGTTGTGCTTCTCCGCCAGCTCGAAGATGACCTTGTTGTAGATCATCTGGTTGTCATAGACTTCCCGCGACAGGCCGGGAACCTCCGTCTTGTGGAGCATCACCTCAAGGTAGTAGTCGTCCCCGAACACACGCTTGTGCCACTCGATGACCTCGTCGACCTTTTTTATGTCGCCGGCGAGGATGGCCCGCGGCACCTCGCCCGCCATGCAGGCGGAACTGCAGATCAGGCCCTCGTGGTACTGCTCCAGCACCTCGTGGCTGACGCGGGGGCGGTAGTACATGCCCTCGATGTGCGCCGTGGACACGATCTTGACAAGGTTCTTGTAGCCTTCGTAGTTCTTCGCCAGGAGGATCAGGTGGTAATACCCCTTCTCCTTCACCCGGTGGTCCCCCACCGACACGTAGATCTCGCAGCCGATGACGGGCTTCACCGCCGGGTGCTTCTTCGCGTACTTGAAGAACTCCTTCACCCCATACATGTTCCCATGGTCCGTGATCGCCAGCCCGGGCATTCCGAGCTCCTCGGCGCGGTTGAACAGGTTGTCGATGGACGACTGGCCGTCCAGGATGGAATATTGGGTATGTACGTGCAGGTGGACGAAGGACATGGCGCTACGATCTTGGATAACAAAGATAGCACTCTGCCCCGAATTCTCCGAAAAAAGTTATCAACAAAAGCGGTCTTCCGCCCGCAACGAATTGATTTCTTGCTATCTTTGCAAGCAATATGCTCGGAACCATCGTCAATACCGCCTGCATCGTCGCCGGCACCCTGATCGGGACCCTGTTCAAGAAGGGCCTCGGGGAGAAGTATACCAAGACGCTGTTCAACGCGATGGGCCTGGCCTCCATCGCCTTGGGGGCGAACTCCTTCGTGGCGAACATGCCCAAGAGCGAGTTCCCGGTGCTCTTCATCCTGTCGCTGGCCATCGGCGGTCTCGCCGGCACGGCGATGGATCTGGACGGCCGCGTGAAGCGGTTGCTGGCCAAGAAGGGCGGCGACAGCTTTGCGAAAGGCCTCATCTCGGCCTGCCTGCTCTATTGCATCGGCACTTTCTCGATCGTGGGTCCGGTCCTGAGCGCCCTGCAGGGGGACAATACCTTCCTGTACACGAACTCCACGCTGGACCTGGTGACATCGACGGTGTTCGCCACCACCTACGGCATCGGCATGATCCTGGCGGCGCCCATCCTCTTCTGCTGGCAGGGGTCCATCTGGCTGGCCGCCACCCTGGCCTCCTCCAGCCCCATCTTCCAGGGCACCCTGGTCAACGAGCTCGCCATCGTGGGCGGCGTCCTCATCATCGCCTCCGGCCTCTCCATCCTGGACGTCAAGGACTGCAAGACGCTGAATTACATCCCCGCCCTGCTGGTTCCCGTCCTCTGGTTCCTGGTAAAGGGACTGTTCTAGGCCTCACCAGCCATACATCACCGAATACCAGACGGCCACGAACTCCTCGAGCGTGAGGGGGCCGTCGGTTGTGAAGCGGATGTCGGAGCGGTAGTTGGACGTTCCGGCGTAGACGGCGCCGTCGCGGACGGTGGCCAGGATGTCCGAGTTGTAGTTCGACGTGCCCTTGTAGACCTTGCCGTCCCGGACCGTCAGCAGAATATCTGAGTTGTAATTACTTGTCCCTTTGTACACTTTCCCGTCCCGGATGGTGCAGAGCACGTCCGAGCGATAGTTGCTGCGTCCCTTGTAGACCTCGTTGCCGCGGATGGTGCAGAGGATGTCCGACAGATAGTTGGAACGGCCCTTGTACACCTTGCCGTCCCGGACCGTACACAGGATGTCCGAGTTATACCGGCTGGTTCCTTTGTAAACCTTCACCTCCCGGCCGGAAAGGGACGCGAAAAAGAGCGCCATGCAGAGAATCCATTTCATCGCGACGATTCGGGCTGCAAATATCCTGCTAATTGGCTATTTAGAAGAAAAATCCGTACTTTTGCGAGGATAACCAATTCGATCATACCATGAAACGGAACCTGGCCGCCCTCCTGATCCTGGGCATCTTCTGCTTCCTCTCCTGCGGGGAACGCGAAACGAAACTCTTCAACGGCAAGAACTTGGACGGATGGACCATCCATCTCGCGCCCGACAGCGGCGATGTGCTTGAAAGCTTAGTGTTCTGCGCGAAGGAGGGCCTCATCAACATCTCCGGCCAGCCGTTCGGCTATATGATCACCGACAAATCCTTCAAGGACTACAAGCTCCACCTCGAGTGGCGCTGGTATGGGGAGCCCTCCAACTCCGGCATCTTCCTGCACGCCGAACCCATCGACGGAGTCTGGCCCCGCTGCGCCGAGGTCAACCTGATGGCCGGCCGCGCCGGCGACATGATCGCCTCCGGTGGTTCCTCCTTCGAGGAGCTCGCGGAGGGTCGCTTCCTGCGCAGCACCAAGGAGAGCGCCGAGCATCCCGCCGGCGAGTGGAACACCGCCGAAATCGTCTGCAAGGGCAATTTCATCCAGGCCTACATCAACGGCGTCCTCATGAACGAGGCCCATTTCGACCGCTCCGAAGGTCCCATCGCCCTCCAGTCCGAAGGCGGTCCGCTCGAGATCCGCAACGTCTACCTCACTCCGCTGAAGGACTAGTCCCCCCTCTTTGCTATGAAACTTCTCAAAAGCGCCCTGCTCCTTGTCTGCATGAGCCTGAGCGCCGTCGTCGGTACGGCGCAGACCCGATTCCTCGCCCCCAGCGTCGACCCGGAAGGCGACTCGCTCGCCATCGTCCGCGTCCGCGCGAAGATGGACTCCATCCGCCGGACCTGCCACCGTCCCACCGTGGCCGTCGTGCTGGGTGGCGGCGGCGCCCGCGGCATGGCCCACCTGGGCGTCCTGCGGTACCTGGAAGAGATGGGCATCCCGGTGGACATGGTGGGCGGCACCAGCATGGGCGGCCTGGTTTCGGGCCTCTACTCACTCGGTTTCGGGGCGCATTACCTGGACTCGCTGGTCCGCGCCATCGACTGGACCGTGATGATGTCCGACAAGATTCCGGACAGCTTCCAGACCTATAAGGTCCGCCGCAACAAGGAGCGTTTCGCGATGACGATCCCGTTCCACTATGACGACGAGGACATCCGGACCCGGATCGACCGGCAGACCCGCTACAACAAGAATTACGAGCAGAGCGACACCCGTACCGGCGACATGAGCCAGGAAATGATGGCCAAGGTCGGCATGGGCCTGCCGGACGGCTTCCTGTTCGGATACAACGTCCGGAACACCCTCAGCTCCGTCACCGTCGGCTACCAGGATTCCGTGGCTTTCGACAAGCTCCCGGTTCCCTTCTTCTGCGTCGCCACGGACATGCTGAGCATGAACGAGAAGAACTGGACTGCGGGCAGCCTTGTGGATGCCATGCGGTCCACGATGGCCATTCCCGGCTATTTCCGGCCCGTGCGTATCGAGGGAATGGTGCTGGTGGACGGCGGAACGCGCAACAACTTCCCGGTGGACCTCGCGAAGGCGATGGGCGCAGACATCGTCATCGGCTCGGAAATGCCCACGCCCCGCACCCTGGCCGACCTCGGCGGCCTCGCGAACCTCATCCTGCAGAACATCACCCTGATGTCCGTCGACATCTGCGAAGCCAACCGGAAGAATACGGACATCCTGCTCCAGCACGAGCTGAAGGGCTACACGATGCTGTCCTTCGACTCCGCGAGCGTGGATGACATCATCGCCCAGGGCTATGCCAAGGCGGTGGAGAACAAGGAGGCCTTCGAAAGAATCGCGAAGCGGGTCGGCGCCAAGCCGGGCGAGCCGGCACCGGCGCCGGAGCAGGAACACCGCCAAGCCATCGACCTCTCCAAACACAAGGTCCGGATCGGGGAAATCCGGTACGAGGGGGTCACCGAAAAGGAGTCCGACTACATCATCAGCCCCGCCCTGCTGCCGCGGGACGGCCTGTATGGCCGGAAAGAGATCGAACAGGTCCTCTCCGCCCTGTACGGTACGAAGGCTTTCGAGTCGGTCACCTACCGCGTCAGCGGCGCGGAGGAGCCCTACACGCTCATTTTCGACTGCCAGAAGGGCCAGACCAACGAGGCCGGCGTCGGCCTCCACGTGGACCTGGACGAAGCGATCTACCTCGGCGCCCACCTGGGCATCGGCACCCGCCGGCTGAGCGGGCTCCGTTTCGTTTCGGAGCTCAAGTTCGGCCAGGTCTCGCAGGTGGACCTGGACCTCTCCTTCAAGCCGCTTGCGCCGCTGCCCGTCCTCGGCATCGCCTTGAAGAACTCCTACCGGAACTTCACCTACCGGATGGACGACGACGTCGCCAATACCCGGGTGTTCTCGAAGGCCCGTTACAACGGGGTGAACTCCCGCCTGGAACTGTATGCCGAAGACGCCCGGATGGTCTATGGGAACGTCCGTTTCGGCGCCGCCTACGAGATGGAGCCGTACGAGAACTATCTGGACAACGAGATGCACTGGGAGGGATGGGACTTCCGGAGCCGCTGGCTCTCCACCTTCGCCTCCCTCCGCTACGACACGTTCAACGAAAGCTATTTCCCGACCCGCGGCTTCCGGTTCAAGCTGGACACCCGCTACGTGTTCGACGGCTATTCCATCTATCTGGAAGACGACGGGATGGAGGCCGGCGAGCACTATGAAGGGGATGTGCCTCCCTACAGCGTCGGAATGGCCCAGCTATCCGCGGCATGGCCCCTCGGCCGCGTCGTCGTCCTGCAGCCCACCGTGTATTTCGGCTGGCAGACGGAGCAGCCCGGGCACATGAATTTCATCCACACGCTGGCCGCCGGCGGTACGCTGGCGAAACGGTACATCGACAACCAGCTTCCGTTCTTCGGATTCAGCCAGGGGTTCTTCGTGTGCGACAATTTCGCCGCCACCGCCCAACTGGACGTCCGCTTCCGCCTGAACCACAAGAACTTCCTCACGGTGCGCGGCGGCGTTTACCAGGACAAGAGCCGGATTGCGGACCTGTTCAAGACCCGCCCCACGGCGTTTGCCGTCGGCGCGGAGATCGGACAGAAGACGATTGTCGGCCCGATGAAGCTCGGGGCGCAGTGGTGCGACAAGACCGGATTTTCCGTCGCCCTGTCGGTGGGATTCGATTTCTAGAAGCGCTTGCCCAGCCGCAAGGCCAAAGAATACCGGGCAACCCGTCCGGATGTCGCCACCTTGTCGGCGATGAAATCGCCCACGGACATTTCCGAGTTTCCTTTGTAGGAGAAGCTGTCCATGCTGACCGAAAGGTTGGCCGTGAACAGGTCGTATGACCAGCCGATGCCGACGCGGGCGACGTAGTTGACCAGCAGCTTGCCATTCATCACGCTCTTGTGGAACTCGTGGTACTTGCCGTCTTCTCCCTGGCGGAACGCCTTGGAGGTGAACTGGTTGAACAGGGTCACCATGGGCAGGAACGTCGCGTTGATGGTCACGTTGCGGAGGCCTTTGTCGCGGTCTCCCGTCGGCTGCCGGTGGTACGGAACGAGGTTGTAGGAGTAGCCGCCGCCGAAAGCCACCTGCGCGGAAGTCTGCAGGGACTGCTGGCCGGCCCAGCCGGCGATGGGCTCCGACGGGTCGATGCCGTAGTCCCCCAGGATCAGCTTGCTGCCGAACATCCAGCTGCCGGCGCTGCGGCGCTGAAACAGGTTCCCCTTGTAGGCGGCGGAATAGGCGAACGTCCGGCGGTTGAACGCATAGATGGCGTCGACGATGAACGTGCGCAGATTACCGGGGTTTTCGGTCGTTCCCGTCTGGTCCATATAGGCCCAGTGTCCCTCATCTCCCACCGTATACTGGTAGGTAACCGGCTGGAGCAGGTTGAAATATTGCACCTGGACACCGAAGCCGGCGGCGACGTAGTCGAAGGAGAAATAATCGTCCTTCCCTTTCCCCTTGATTTTCTTGCTGAGGGACAGGCCCAGATTCCCGTAGCCCGCCTGGATGCCCACACCCCAGTCGATGTCGCTGGCCATGGAGGATGCGATCCGGGCAGGAACGATGTCCTGGACAATATTATACCCGTCGAAATGGCCGACTCCCACCTCGAAACGCTTTTCTTCTTTCATGACGGCCGCACGGACGTCGCCCGTCAGCGCAAAATGGAAACGGGGCTGGGGCTGATAGATGGCCTCCGGGTCCAGCTCGGGGGAAGGACCGGCGATCCGGTCGATGAAAGCGCGGAATCCGCGCTCCTGCGCCCGGGCGGGAACAAGAAGCGTAACGGCGGCCGCAAGGGTCAGTAAGATTCGGTTAAGTCGCATCTCGCAAGTGTTGGAAACAGACAAATATACGGAATCTTTCCCTAAGGACGGTCATTCTGGGACTTCTTCTTCGCCGCGGAGGCCGCGGAGCGACCGGATGGATCTATTCGGTTTTCCGGAGCGGATGATAGGGATTGTCGTAGTCTACCAGGCCGGTAGGGTCGAAGAGTTCCCGGAACCGGATCTGCACGATCCGGCCTTCCTCCACCTCGAAATAGATCTGGTCGAATTCCTCGGAATAGGCATAGTACAGCAACTTCTCGTCGCTCGCCAGCTTGAGGCGGTTGCTGTGGTTGCCGCGGCCGTACGGGGTGTGGACGAAATCGAAGGCGCTGAGTTTCCCGAAGCTGTCCCCGACCCGGAAGCCGCCGTCCAGGAAGTCGCTCATGACGCAGAACTTGCCGGAGGAGAAGGCGATGTCGGTGCAACGGTAGTTGCCGGCCTTTTCCTTGTAGGAGAAGACGATGTCGCCGTAATCCATCGTGAGGGCGGTCGGATATTTGGCGCCGCGGTCCGTTTCCTGGGGCTCACCGTACAGGGCGATGATCTCTTCCGGCGTCTTTTCGACAAGTTCCTTGATGTCCGTCACCTGCGCCAGGCACGGAAGGGCGGCCGCAAAGGCGGCCAAAACAAGCATGATCCTTTTCATAGCGTGGCCCCTGGGGGACTTGAACCCACGACCCACGGATTATGAGTCCGCTGCTCTAACCAACTGAGCTAAGGGGCCGGCCGGCGGGCGGATGGCATATGGCCAGCGCCCGTTTTGCGCTGCAAAATTAGCAAACTTTCGCCAAATTACGAAATGAACAGCAGCTCGCGGTACTTCGGGAGCGGCCAGAGCTTGTCGTCCACCACTTCCTCGAGCGCGTCGATAGGCTTGCGGAGGGCGAAGAGCATGTTCGCGATGTCGGCGAAGGCGCGGGCGCGGGCATAGGCGTCCTCGATGGCATCGGCCTCGACGCGGGCGTCCTCGACCTGGCGGGCGCGCTGGCGGACTTCCTCCACGTAGCGGGTGATGTCGTCCAGGATGGCGAGCTCGGTGGCGCAGCCGTCCGTGTCGTCATAGACCTCGTCGTACAGGGAGACCTCCTTCAGGAGGGAGGCCTTGTAGGCGATGGCGGCGGGGATGATGTGGTTGATGGCCATGCGGACCATCACGCGGGCCTCGATCTGGACCTTCTTCGCGTAGGTTTCCCACTTGACCTCGTTGCGGGCCTCCAGTTCCTTCTCGGAGTAGACGCCGGTGCGGGCGAACATCTCCACGGAGGAGGGCGTCAGGAACGCCTTGAACATCTCCGGGACGCAGGCTTCGGTGTCCAGGCCGCGGCGGGCGGCTTCGGCCTTCCACTCGTCCGTGTAGCCGTTTCCGTCGAAGCAGATGGTGTCGATGACGCTGGCGATGATGGGCTTCAGGGTGTCCATTACGGCCACCTGCAGGGACTTGCCGGCGGCGAGCTCCTGGTCCACGGCCGCCTTGAAGTCGAGCAGCTGCTCGGCCACGGCGGCGTTCAGGGTGGTCATCGCGCCGGCGCAGTTGGCGCTGGAGCCCACCGCGCGGAACTCGAAGCGGTTGCCGGTGAAGGCGAACGGCGAGGTGCGGTTGCGGTCGGTGTTGTCGATGAAGATCTCCGGAATCTCGACCAGGCCCATGCGGGAGCCCTTCTTGCCGGCGATCTCGATGGGCGTGTCGGACGGGACCTCGAGGAGCTTGCGGAGCACCTGCGTCATCGTCCGGCCCAGGAAGGCCGACACGATGGCCGGCGGCGCCTCGTTCGCGCCCAGGCGGTGCGCGTTCGTCGCGCTGGCGATGGAGGCCTTCAGCAGGGCGTTGTGCTTCTGCACGGCCGCCAGGACATTGACGAAGAAGGTGATGAACTGGAGATTGCCGAGGGCGTCCTTGCCCGGGGCCAGGAGCGGCGTGCCGGTGTCCGTGCCCAGCGACCAGTTGTTGTGCTTGCCCGATCCGTTCACCCCCTCGAAGGGCTTCTCGTGCAGCAGCACGACGAACCCGTGCTTCCGCGCGAGGTTGTGCATCAGGTTCATCAGGAGCTGGTTCTGGTCGTTCGCGAGGTTGGTTTCGCCGTAGATGGGCGCGAGCTCGAACTGGTTGGGAGCCACCTCGTTATGCCGGGTCTTGATGGGGATGCCCAGCTTGTGTCCGGCGATTTCCAGGTCGCGCATGAAGGCCGCGACGCGGGAAGGGATGGCGCCGAAATAATGGTCGTCCAGCTGCTGGTCCTTGGAGGAGTTGTGGCCGAACAGGGTGCGGCCGGTGATCATCAGGTCCGTGCGGGCGGCGAACAGGCCCTCGTCCACGAGGAAGTACTCCTGCTCCCAGCCCAGGTAGGAGAAGACCTTGTTCACAGCCGGGTCGAACAGGCGGCAGATTGGGAGCGCCGCGTCCGTGACCGCCTTCAGGGCCTTCTTCAAAGGCGTCTTGTAGTCCAGCGCCTCGCCGGTGTAGGAGATGAACACCGTGGGGATGCAGAGGGTGTCGTCCTGGATGAAGACCGGGGAGGTGGGGTCCCAGGCGGTGTAGCCGCGCGCCTCGAAGGTGGCGCGGAGGCCGCCGCTGGGGAACGACGACGCATCCGGCTCCTGCTGCGCGAGGGCCTTTCCGTCAAAAGTCTCGATCACGCCGCCCTGGCCGTCGTAGTCGATCAGGGAGTCGTGCTTTTCCGCCGTGCCTTCGGTCAGGGGCTGGAACCAGTGCGTGACATGCGTCACGTGATGTTCCAAGGCCCATTCCTTCATGCCCTTCGCAACGCCGTCGGCCGTCTTCCGGTCCAGCGGCTTGCCGCCCTCGATGCACTCGAGCAGGGCATAGAACGTCTTGGCGTCCAGATACTTCTGCATCTTGTTCCGGTCGAAGGTCAATTCGCCGAAATACTCGGACGGCCTCCCCTCTGGAGCGTCCACGGGCCGCGCCTTCTTCATGAAGGATTCCCGCACCAGACTAAATCTGTCCATCTATCCAGTTCGTTTTATGATTTGCAAACAAGTTACGAAGAAAAACCCTTTCGGGCAATGTTTATCGGCAAAAAATAGTTGTATCTTTGCAAGGAACGGCATCCCCATGAACAAGTTCCCGGATACGGACGGCGCGGCCCTGTGTCTGACGCTGGTCAACGATCTTCGGCAGGTTTCCCTCCTGTCCGGATTCGTGGACCGGATCCGGAAGGAGAACAACCTGGCGCCCGCGCTGGCCGCGAGGATCCACCTGGCGCTCGAGGAAGCCGTCAGCAACGTCATCATGTATGCCTATCCCGAAGGAACCGCCGGAAACATGGTCCTGGACGCCGTCCGGGACGGGAACCGGCTGCGATTCACCCTGGTCGACCGGGGGAAGGCCTTCGACCCCACCGCCGCCCCCGAGGCGAACCTCGAAGCGCCCCTCGAAGAGCGCCTCGTCGGGGGACTCGGAATCCACCTGGTCCGTTCCATCATGGACAGCATCAGTTATTCACGCTTGGACGGGAAAAACGTCCTGACCATGATTATCTGTCTCTAAGCCATGGAAATGACGATCTTTCCTCCCCTGCTTGCCGTGAACCTCCTGTCGGAGCACCTGCTCCTCCTGCTTTCCATCCTGATCTTCGCCGCCGTCCTGGTGACCAAGGTCGGATCCCGCTATGGCGTCCCGTCCCTGCTGCTGTTCCTCCTGCTGGGCATGGTGGCCGGCGAGGACGTGCTGGGGGTCCGGTTCGACGACTTCGAACTCGCGGAGAACATCGGCCATTTCGCGATGACCATCATCCTGTTCACGGCCGGCCTGGAGACGCCCGTCCACGAAGCGCGTCCCGTCCTCCGTCAGGGCGCGCTGCTTTCCACCGTCGGCGTGCTGCTCACCGTCCTGTTTTCCGGGATCTTCATCTGGCTGGTCGCCGACTCGGCCATCCCCGTCAGCGTATCCCTGACCGGCTGTTTCCTGCTTGCGGCCGTGATGGGCTCCACGGATTCGGCGTCCGTCTTCTCGGTCCTCAGGAGCAAGAAACTGCACCTGCGGGAGAACCTGGGGTCGATGCTGGAGCTGGAATCCGGCAGCAACGACCCCATGGCCTATATCCTCACCATCGTCCTGACCCAGGTGATCGCGGAGACCCGGGGCGCGATGGGCGCGGGGCATCTGGTCATGACCGGTTTCGGCCTCGTCTTCCTGCAGGTCTTCGTGGGCATGGCCGTGGGCTTCGGCGTCGGTTTCGCCAGCCGGTGGCTCCTGGGCCGGCTGCAGCTCGCGAGCAGCCCCCTCTATGCCATCCTCATCCTCAGCCTGGGCTTTTTCGCCAACGGCATCGCCGGCCTCCTGATGGGCAACGGCCTGCTCGCGCTGTATGTCACCGCCATGATCATCGGCAACCGGACGGACCTCCCGCACCGGAAAGAAATCCTCCACTTCTTCGACGGCATGACCTGGCTGATGCAGCTGGTGATGTTCCTGATGCTCGGCCTCCTGGCGAGCCCGGCCAAGATGCTGCCGATGCTCGTTCCGGCCCTGGTGATCGGCCTCTTCATGATTTTCGTGGCCCGGCCCGCCAGCGTGTTCCTGTGCCTGCTGCCTTTCCGCAGCCTGTCCATCCGGGCCAAGGTGTTCACCTCCTGGGTGGGCCTCAAGGGCGCCGGCCCCATCCTCTTCGCCCTGTGCCCCGTGGTGGCCGGGCTGGAGGGGGCGGACGACATGTTCAACATCGTCTTCCTGATCACCCTGATCTCGCTGCTGCTGCAGGGCATGACCCTGAGCCCGGTCGCCCGGATGCTCCGGCTCAGCTACGAGGAAGATCCCCAGGTGGAGACGTTCGGAATGGAGATTCCGGAGGAGATGGGCATGCTCCGCGACCATACCGTGACCGAGGAGGACCTGAAGAAAGGGCCGACGCTCCGCGACCTGGGACTCCCCCACGGCATCCGCGTGATGATGGTCCGCCGGGGCGACTCCTACCTGGTCCCCCACGGCAGCATGCCCCTGCAGGTCGGCGACCGGCTCGTCATCATCATGGGCGACTCGGACGACTGATTCCGGCCCCGGCAGATACGAAAAACCCCGCTGTACCTCAGTACGGCGGGGTTGTCGCGTTTAAGATCGATTAGGACCTCAGACCTTGATCTCGACTTCGACACCCGAAGGGAGTTCGAGCTTCATGAGAGCGTCGACGGTCTTCGCGTTGGAATCGTCGATGTCCAGAAGACGGACATAGGAGTCGAGTTCGAACTGCTC
>JAEEGK010020755.1_pt1 | contig 13937 bp, 12 predicted proteins | sample 8958771 | NCBI WGS metagenome assembly JAEEGK01 (sample SAMN16246547, study PRJNA631951) | gut metagenome | biome: gut microbiome; feature: rumen; material: SC-attached | host: Bos | place: Iran: Karaj | collected 2018-10 | reverse complement strand
CTGGACCTGACCGGCAGCAGCACCGCCGGCCGCGCCGCGGTTACCGCCGCGGTTTCCACGGGCGCCGCCGCGGCCTGCGCCGCCGGCACCCTGCCCCTGGGCGAAAGCAACACTGCCCGTGAGGGCGAGTGCCAGGATAGCAACTGTCATTTTGTTCATAATGTCGTTCCTTTCAGAAATTTGTATTGGTTGATTTGATTTGTTTTGATGCGGAGCATCGTTACAGATTAACGAAATGTTTTTACGATTTATTGTGCATCCAACAAAAAAAAGAACGTTTTTTGGAGCTTTTTTTCGATCTCGGCTATTTTCCGATCCTGTTTCATGCCTTCGTTAATCCGGTGAAATGCCCGGGGCGGGACTCGAACCCGCATGGAAAATCCGACAGATTTTAAGTCTGTTGCGTCTGCCATTTCGCCACCCGGGCGCGATTTACTATAAATGTAGCATCGCACAGAGAAAAGTCAAGAGATTTCACGGAAAAAAATCATTTTGTTCTTTGAAATACTCAATTCTCGTTAGATTTTAAACGATTTTCCCTCATATTTCCGTCGTTTTCGGGCTTCCCGCCATCGCTTTCCCGGCTTTTTTCCGTCCGAAGGCTTGATTTTCCGGCTTTGCGACTTTATATTTTTCGAAAACCGTTTCCTCTTTCCGAACCTTTCCGCACCCAAAACCGATCCCGTTTTTCCGTTTCCCATGCACGATACCCGCACAGAACTCAAATCCGTCCCGAAACGCCATGACTTCCTGATCTGCATCGACAGCGACGGGACCGTGTTCGACACGATGCCGGCCAAGCATCGGTGTTTCCGCGACTGCCTGATACAATATTTCAAACGGAACGGACTATCCGCCGGGCGGGAGGTGGCCGAAGTCTGGAAATATGTGAACCTTGACAGCATCCACCGCGGCGAAAACCGGTTCCGCGCCCTTCTTCTCGCACTGGACCTGCTGCGGGGGCGCGGCGCGGACGTTCCCGACACGCCGCGTTTCCGGGCCTGGGTCGCGGCAGAGCCGTGTCTCGGGAATCCGGCTCTGAAATCGCTTCTGGAACGTGATTTCAGCGAAGAAATGTCCCTGATCTGCGACTGGAGCATCGGTTCCGATGAAGCCATCGCGGCGACCGTCCGCGGGATCCCGCCGTTTCCGCATGTCCGCGAAACCCTGGCGCGCGCATCGGAGTCCGCCGACCTCGTGGTCGTCTCGAATACGCCATGCGCTACGCTCAAACGCGAATGGCGCGAACATGGCGTCGACCGGTTCGTCGCATGGATCGCCGGACAGGAATACGGCTCGAAAAAAGACCAGATCCGGCTGATTTCCGAGGGCAAATATCCGCCGGGACACATCCTGATGATCGGCGATTCGTCCGGTGACCGGGTTGCCGCCGAAGCCAACGGCGCACTGTTCTTCCCGGTCATCCCGGGACGGGAAACGGAATCCTGGCGGGAGTTTTCGGAAGCAGGTCTGGAGCGTTTCCTCGGTGGGATATACGCGGGCGCTTATCAGGAACATCTGCTGGATAGTTTCCAGTCTTCCCTGCTCGCAACGCCCCCCTGGGAAGCGGAGCCTCCACTGTCGTAGTGCTTGGCTGCGCTCAAGCACAAGGACAAGTCCTTGACCGCAGCAGTGCCCGGCTGCGCTCGGGCACACGATCTTACCCGTTTTTCACCAGGCTTTCCCTCTCGACTTTTTCTTCGAGATATTCCTCGACGGTCTTTCCGCCGTAGTCCGGTTCCTTGAACGCATCTTCGTCGCTGCCGGTCTCGTTGCCGTTTTCGTCCAGGTCGCTCATGTCGTAGCCGAGGAGCGCCTTGGCGTCGCGCTGGCCTTTCTGCGCCGCGGATTTCAGCAGGATCGCCGCCTGCGCCACGTCGCGGTCCGTGCCGCGTCCGTACAGATACAGCAGCGCGAGTTCATACTGCGCGTCCGGGAAGAAATTGGTCGTCTCGGGGAATTTGGTCAGATGGCGGAACGCCTTCCGTTCGTCTTTGGCGCATCCGAGGCCGCGTGCGGCGCAGAGTCCGAGGTACACCTGGACGTCCTCGTTTTTCGGGTCGATCTCCGCCAGCGAGAAATTGATGTACGCCACCGTGTACTTCTCGTTCGCCTGCTGGGCCGTCGGCGCCTGTCCGGCTTCGGCGAACGCCGTCTGGCCCGCCTCGTAATACTCCTGCGCCTTCGAATAGGTCACCTGGTCGGAGATGCCCCAGCCCGTCAGATAGATGACATACGGGATGATCAGGAACGAGCCGTAGAAGCACGCTTTGGCATATTTCGGCAGCTTGTGGACGTGTTCCGGCACATGGTCCGGCTTCTGCCCGGCTTTCCATTTCGAGCGGATGTAGCCAAGCTGGTTGTGCGACGGCGGATCCGATCCGAACAGGATGTCGTTGTACGTGATGACGAGCAGGCGGATGGAGACCAGGATGGAGACGAGCCAGCCGATGAACGCGCCGATGTTCGAGCCCCGGACCATCTGGATCATTTGCAGCACGCCGCCGACGATTTCCAGGACCGCGAAAACGCGGAAGAGCCATTTTGCCGCGTTGGAACGCCATTTCCGGAGCGTGTACCCGAACGCCGGCAGGATCACGACCAGCGGGAGCAGGGCCCACGTCAGGATCGTGATGACGGTTCTGATCTCCCGCGGGAAGCCCGGCAGATGCGGCCATGCGAACAGGATCAGTTCCACGAGCAGCATGAGCCCGCCGAGCACGTAGAACACGATGCCGAGGCGTTTCAGCGTGCGGGAACCGTGCAGCGCCTTCTTCGACTCTTTCGCGTCCATTGCCAGGAGACGGCTCTCCAGCGAATTCGCCGGCTTTTCTTCCGGCTTCGGTGCGGCGGATGAAACTGCCGCGGAGAGTTCCGTCGTATTCGGCGCAGGCGTGGCCGCAGGCTGGTCGGCGGTCTGTTTTTCGGGTTCACTGCTCATGAAATCGTGTTCCTCATGAAATAATGAAAAACGGGAAAAAAGTGGTTTGGAAATAATATAGCACGCAAAAATGTGTTTTCACAATCTGTTTTTACATTTTTTGGAAAAAATCCCCGGACAGGCTGACATTTCACAGCTGCCGGCGCATCGTCACTCCAGCCAGCCTTTGTTCGCGGCCACCACAAGCCACAGAAAGAACAACGGCAGGTATATGAGGCCGAACGCCGCGCCGCCCGTGATCAGCCTTTCGGCAAAATCGGGTTCGCGAAACCTGGCGGGCGGCGGGATCTTGTCCGGTTCCAGGCCCGCTTCCCGTTTTTCCCGGACGTATTTGATCTGGGCATAGGTAAACCGCCCCGTGCCGAACAGATTCGGATTGAACGTCGCCATGCAGGTCAGCGGTGCAAAGATCAGGCCGAATACCCCCAGGGAAAAACCGAGGAAATGCCCATTATCCTTCTCTATGATCTCGCCCGGAGTCAGACGCCGGAACCCGCCGTCCAGCGCGGTGCGGAACAAGTCGGACAACACATAGACCAGGATGACGGTGGCGAAAACGGCCGCTTCGACCGACCCGATCCGGATGACCTGTTTCGCAAACGAGGACTGGAAGCCCAGAAACGTCACGAGCAGGCAGACAAAGGAAAGATCGAACAGGCCGCCGAACAGCAAAACGGAGAAAGGACCAAGAGAGCTGTTGGCCAGAATGATAAAAACAAGAAACGGAAGCATGCCCATGGACCCCAGAAAGGCGGAAACAAGGATCGCACCGAGGATTTTCCTCGTATAGACCAGAAATCGGGCATCGCGGCATGCCTTTTTCAGCTCGTCCGGCGGCATCTTCGCGAGTCGGTCCTGCGCGGAACCGGGCTCATACCGTCCGGCGGCCGGCTCCGCCTTCGGGTTTGGAAGGGGAGACGCGGCGGCTTCGGCGAATGTTTCGAATGCGGCGTTCTGTTCGGATTCCTGCGTCATGGTTCGAATTTCCGTTTCGCGGCAAGTTGTTGTTCTTCCGCCTAATATACCATGTTTTTCGTGAAATGCAACCGGTTTTTCGGAATTACTTATAAAAAAACTATCTGGGCTCGCGAAGCCCGTAGAGGCGTTCGATCAGGCGGTCCGCCGCGGACTGTCCGCCGCTCCGGTACGCCCGCAGCACGGCGCACTGTTCCGACCGCGTGGCGCGGCAGACGGGCAGGCGTTTCAGGATCGCGATCTTCACCTGCGGGAACGGCTTGCCGGACTCCGAGGCGACGAGGCGGTACCAGCGGTCCACGGCCGCGCTGTTCATGACGACCGCCAGAAAATGCAAGGAAAACGTTCCGGGGCGCGGCGCCGTGCCGTGCAGGGTGTTCGCGTAGTAGTAACGCCCGGCGGGGTCGCACGCGGCGACGATCCGGTCGGCGGTTTGGCGCGTCAGGATCTTCGGACGTTCGAAGACCTCCGGCGAGCGCATCCGCAGGCCGTTTGCGCGGTTGCCTCGCCTAATTTCCTCCAGCGCGTTCATGCGGACCGGGTCGTAGTCGATCCAGCGCGAACGCGGCGTGATCTTCATGTGGGAAACGTCGCGTCCGGTGAGGAGCGGCTTCGGGTTCGTGGCGCGTTTCGGCGAGCTCACGAAAAGCTCGTTGCCGACCGTGCCCTGGATCACGCCGTCGCGCACGTCGGCGACCTCGCCGAGCGGAATGCTGTGCGCCCGGACTGTCCGCAGAAACGCGCTGTCGGCGCAAAGTCCGGCAACGATGCGGCATCCGGGAAACGCGAGGATGTCGGCGGCGGGCACGTCTCCCGCGTCGTCGATGCGGACGCAGCCGTCCGGCGGCATCGGTTCGCGCCGGAAGATGACGGCGGCGGAATCCACCACGGCTTTCCCGAACAGGCGCGGCGGCAGCGCCGAGGCGGAGACCAGGCGCTGTTCGGTCAGAAGCCAGCGGCGCATGGGTTCGCCCTGCGTGTTCAGAAGCAGACGGTCCGGCGCGAGCCATCCGCACACGCCGCCCTCGCGCGCCAGACGCGCCCCGAGCTCGATGAACAGCGAAAAGAGGTTGAAACGTCCGTTCGTGAAGCGGTAGTTTGCACGCAGACGGCTTTTTTGCTCTTCCGGGATCATGCCGACCGGCACGAACGGCGGATTGCCGAGCACGAAGTCGAACGAGTCCGCCGGAAACACGTTTTCCCGCAGAGCGTCGGCGCAGACGATCCGCGGCGCGCCGGGGCGTCCGGTCAAGCTCAGATACAGCCAGCGCAATCTCAATTCGGCGACCTCTGCGGCGAGCGGCTGAAGTTCGATCCCGCAGATGTTTTCCGGTTTCGGGAGCACGCCGAAACGTCGATGCAGCACGCGCATGGCGGCGGCAAGGAACGCTCCGCATCCGCACGCGGGGTCGATAATGCGGAGCTGCGGGACGTTTTTTCTGTTCAAATTGGGCAGGGCGTCCAGCGCGTCGGACACGATGCGTTCGGCAACAAGCCGCGGGGTATAATAAATGCCGTGTCGTTTGCGGACCGGAGCAAGAGCGGCGGCACAAAGCGTTTCGAGGTCGTCTATCTTTAAGACATGTCTGTCCGGGCGGGAGCGCGGCATGCTCAATCGGCTTCCTGGAACGCCTGGATGATGGCGAGGAAATCGTCCGGGATCGGCGCTTCGAACTGCATGCGTTCGCCGGTCACGGGGTGCGGGAACGAGATGCGACGTGCGTGGAGCATCTGGCGCGGCGCGGGCGAGGAGCGTCCGCGGTTGTAAAGCTTGTCGCCGACGATGGGGTAGTCCTTGTAGGACAGATGGACGCGGATCTGGTGCGTGCGGCCGGTGTGGGGGTGCATCTCCATCACGGCGACCTTGCGGCCGTCCCAGACGCCCTTGCGGATGAGCTTCCACGTGGTGACGGCTTCGCGGCCCTGCCCGTCGCGCGCGATCGCCATGCGTTTGTGGTCGGGGTGGCGCATGATGGGCGCATTGACCACGTTCACGGGCGGCGACGGCCAGCCGTGGACAATGGCGAGGTAGGTCTTCTGCACGTCGCGGGCGGCGAACGACTGCGCGAGCTTGCGGAGCGCCTTCGCGGTCTTCGCGATGACCAGCGCGCCGCTGGTGTCCTTGTCGAGGCGGTGCACGATGCCGGGCCGCATGGCGTCGAAATCCTCGTCGTCAAGCCCCGGTTCGCGTCCGAGCAGGGCGTTCACCACGGTGCCGTGCCAGTTGCCGGCCGCCGGATGCACCACCATGCCCGCGGGCTTGTTGATGACCAGCAGGACCTCGTCTTCGTAGATCACATCGAGCGGGATGTCCTCGCCCTCGGCCTTCAGCGGGACGGCCGGCAGGTCGTCGGTCAGGACGACGGCGGTCCCGGCGGGGAATTTGAGGCGGGGCACGTCGCAGACTTTGCCGTTGACCGTGAGCTTGCCGTCGCGGATGAGCTTCTGGATGTGCGTCCGCGAGAGGTCGGGGCAATGTGCCGCCAGCGCCTGGTCGATGCGATCGAGCGCGTCGTTTTCGTCGAGCGTGAACTCGTAGACCGCGTTGTCGGATTCGTCAGGCATCGGCGGATTCCTCTTCCGTTTCCTTTTCCGCGTCGCGTTCCTTCTTCTTTCCGAGCTTGCGGGCCGCGAGGCACACGATGACGCCGCCGGGGATGGCGATCGCGACTGCGATGAACTGCGACGGCGTGAGGCCGAGGATGGAATCGGTGTGGTCGCCGCGCATGAATTCGATCAGGAAGCGCATCACGCCGTACAGGATCAGGTACACGCCGCCGACCATCCCGGCGTACTTGCGTTTCCGCAGCAGCAGGAGCAGAACAATGCACATCAGGACGTTTCCGGCGGACTCGAAGAGCTGGACCGGGTAGACCGGCGCGGACCCGTCCGTCAGGAGCGAAGGATAGCGGACCGCCGCGAAGGAGCCTTTCGGGAACTGGACTGCGAGCGGGAACCCGTTCGGCGCGGGCTTGCCGAAGCAGCAGCCCTGCATGAAACAGCTCACGCGACCGAACGCGTGGGCGAGCGCCATGGCGGGGCCGAGGACGTCGAGGAGCGCGAGCAGGCTGATGTTCTTCCGCGGTTCGGCGCCGTCGGCGGTCTGCTTCTCTTTCAGTCCGAGCATGCGGCGGACAGTCGGCCATTTGGCGTAGACACATTCGGCGGTGAACGCCAGGATAAACCCGCCGTAGAAGACGAGCCCGCCCTCGTGCACGTTCAGGATCGCCAGCAGGCCGCGCCCCCGGAACTGGTCCCAGAACTGGATCACGTAGAACACCCGCGCCCCGATCACACCGGCAAACAGCGCGATCATGGAGATGTTGTAGACCTGGTCGGTCGTGAGGTCGGCGTATTTCCGGATCTTCAGCAGCAGGAGGAACGACACGAGGAAGCCGATGCCGATGAAAATGCCGTACCAGTGGACGGCGAACGAACCGATATGGAAAGCGATGGGATACATTTTTTCTCCGTTGTCAGTAAAAAAATGCAAAAACCACTGGAAAAAACAGGGTTTCGCGGGTACATTAATTCATCACATTTTTCCGGCGGATGGCTCCGCGGGAAAAAAAGCATCTTAAAGTATAGCATCTTCCGCAGAAAATTCCAGTACAAAACGCACGGCGGATGCGAAAAAACCGGAAAAATACCCCGGGAGAAAGGTCCCCCATGACAGAAGCCATCGCCAGCCACATCGAATACTTCGCGAATTTCGCCCACACGGCACCCCTGCTCTTTTTCTTCTTCATCTTCCTCTTCATGGCCATCGAAAGCTCGTTCATCCCGTTCCCCAGCGAAGTGGTCATGATCCCCGCCGGATTCCTGATCTGGCGCTATCCGCTGACGCCGTCGCACGTGCTCGACGTGCTGCTTGTGATCGCGACCGGGCTCTGCGGGTCCATGGCCGGGGCCTATGTGAACTATTTTTTGTCCAAATGGCTCGGGCGGCCCGTGCTTCACACGCTGCTGAAGAAATACGGCAAGTACATCCTCATGTCGGAACAGTCGCTTGACCGCGCGGAGGAGATCTTCCGCGAATACGGCGAAGTCGTCACGTTCATCTCGCGTCTGCTTCCGGCGATCCGCCAGCTCATTTCCATCCCGGCGGGCCTCTCGCACATGAACCTCTTCCGCTTCACGCTCTTCACGGCGCTCGGGGCCGGGCTCTGGACGGCGGTCCTGACTCTGCTCGGCGTGTGGTTCGGCCACGCGACCGGCGACATGACCTATCTGGAGATGATCGAGAAGGGCAAGGCGCTCATTCAGGAGCATTATCTGGAAATCTTCCTCGGATGCGCCGTTCTGCTTGTCGCATACATTTTCGTCCACCGGAAGATCATGGGCTCGAAGAAGAAACCCGCGACCGAAGCGGAAGTGAAACCGGAAATGCCGCAGACAAAGGAGTGAACCGATGCTCACGGGAACATACTCCGCCACGCTCATCGGCATCGACGCCGTCGCGGTCGAGATCGAAGTCCACGCGTCCGGCGCGGGCGAGGGAGTCAATGTTTCCATCGTCGGCCTGCCCGACGCGGCGGTCCGCGAGAGCAAGGAACGCATCCGCAGCGCACTCTACGCCGCCGGACTGCGCCATCCCGAGGGCTTCACGCTCGTGAACCTCGCGCCCGGCGACATCCGCAAGGAAGGCACGGCGTTCGACCTGCCGATCGCGCTGGCGCTGGCCTCCGCGGCAGGGGCATTCCCGAAGGAGACGCTGGAGGACGCCATGATCCTCGGCGAACTCGCGCTCGACAGTTCGGTCCGCGCGGTAAAAGGCGTGCTCCCCGCCGCGCTCCTCGCGAAACAGATGCCGCAGATCCGAACGCTGATCGTCCCGGCGGACAACGCCCGCGAAGCGGCGACCGTGCTGCCCCATGTCCGCGTGTTCGCCGTCAATTCCCTGACCGACGCCATCCGCGCCCTCGCCGGCGAACTGCTGCCGCTCTCGAACAACGACGGGGCGGTGTTCCTGGAACCGGACTGGGACGGCGTGCCGGATTTCGCCGAAGTCAAGGGACAGGCCGCCGCCAAACGCGCACTGGAGATCGCCGCCGCGGGCGGACACAACGTGATCTTCATCGGGCCGCCCGGCTCCGGCAAAAGCATGCTCGCCCAGCGCATGCCCGGCATCCTGCCGCCCATGACCGAAGAAGAAACGCTTGAGACGAGCAAGATACACTCCGTGCTCGGCCTGCTCCCGCCCGACACGCCTCTGCTCCGCAAACGTCCGTTCCGCGCGCCGCACCACACGGTCAGCGACGCCGGACTCATCGGCGGCGGCACCAATCCCCAGCCCGGCGAGATCAGCCTGGCGCACAACGGCGTGCTCTTCCTCGACGAGCTGCCGGAGTTCAAGCGCAGCACGCTGGAAGTATTGCGCCAGCCGCTCGAAAACGGCGAAGTCTCCATCAGCCGCGCCGCGGGCAGCTTCATCTTCCCCTGCCGGTTCCTCCTCATCGCCGCCATGAATCCGTGTCCCTGCGGCCACCTCGGCGACCGCCGCCACCGCTGCTCCTGCCGTTCGCTTCAGATCCAGCAGTACCGCGCGAAGATATCAGGTCCGCTGCTCGACCGCATCGACCTGCATGTGAACGTGGAGGCGCTGTCCGACGACGAGCTCGTCTCGACGCGTCCGGCGGAATCCAGCGCGGCGATCCGCGCCCGCTGCATCGCTGCCCGAAACATCCAGACGCAGCGCTACGGCCGCGACAGCCGCGTCCGCTGCAACGCCATGATGGGGCCCGCCCAGCTCACGAAATACTGCGTGCTGGATCCTCAGCTTCAGACCATGATCCGCCACGCCATCAACGAATTCGGGCTGTCGGCGCGCGCCTACGACCGCATCCTGCGCGTCGCCCGCACCATCGCCGACCTCGCGGGCTCCGAGAACATCCGCCGCGAACACCTCTTCGAGGCGATCGGCTACCGCGCCCTCGACCGCAAGAACTGAGGCTTGAGGCTGTTTACTTGTCTTCCTTTTTCTCCTCGTCCGGCTCCGGTTCGGCGCCGGGGGCATGGTCGCGCTTCATCTGCGCCTGTTTTTCGCGGCGCAGACGGTCCCAATAGTCCAGCCGCTTGCGGATCTCGCGCTCGAACCCGCGGTCCGGCGGATCGTAAAGCTTCGTGCGGGGCATGCCCTCGGGGAAATAATTCTGCCCGGAGAACGCGTCCGGCAGATTCTGGTCGTACTGGTAGCCGTGCCCGTAGCCGAGCTCCTTCATGAGCTTCGTGGGGGCGTTCAGGATGTGCGCGGGCGGCGTGAGGGAGGAATATTTCTTCGCGGCCCGGAGCGCGTTGCCCCACGCGATGTAGGCGCTGTTCGACTTCGGCGCGGTCGCGAGGTAGATCACGAGCTCGGCGATGGCGATGTCGCCCTCGGGCGAGCCGAGGCGTTCGTAGGTATCCCAGCAGGACACCGCCACCTGAAGCGCGTTCGGGTCGGCGAGGCTCACGTCCTCCATGGAGAACCGCGTGAGCCGCCGCAGCAGGTAGAGCGGGTCCTCGCCGCCCTCGATCATGCGGGCGGCCCAGTACAGCGCTGCGTCCACGTCGGAGCCGCGCAGGGATTTATGGAGCGCGCTGATGAGGTTGTAATGCCCCTCGCCGTTCTTGTCGTAGACCGGGGCGCGCTGGCGGACCAGCTGGAAGAGGCGGTTCGTGTCGATCTCCTCGCCCTCGGCGGCGAGGTCATACACGGATTCCATGAGGTTGATGAGGTAGCGGCCGTCGCCGTCCGCCAGTCCGGGCAGCATCTTCCGCGCCTCGTCGGACAACGGCAGCGGCATGCCGGAAAGCTCCTCGGCGCGCTTCATGATCTTATCCAGCGCCGCCTCGTCCAGCGGTTTCATGACGAAGACCTTGCAGCGGGAGAGCAGGGCGCTGTTCAGCTCGAACGACGGGTTTTCGGTCGTGGCGCCGACGAGCGTGACCGTGCCGTTCTCCACGAACGGCAGGAAGCCGTCCTGCTGGGCGCGGTTGAAGCGGTGGATCTCGTCGACGAAGAGGAGCGTGCCCTGCCCCGCCGCACGGAGTTTCGCCGCCTCGTCGAACGCCTTGCGGAGTTCGGCGATGCCGGAAAACACGGCGGAGAGCGCCACGAAGTGCATGCTGGTGGTGTGCGCCATGATGCGGGCGACGGTGGTCTTGCCGCATCCGGGCGGACCCCAGAGGATGAAGCTGCTCAGGCGGCCGCTTTCGATCATGCGGCGCAGCGGGGCGTCCGGCCCGAGCAGATGGTCCTGCCCGACCACCTCCTCCAGCGTGCGCGGACGCATCCGGTCGGCCAGCGGCGACTTCAGAAACGCCGAAAAAAGACTGCCCTGTTCGTCGTCCATGGGACAAGCCGTCCGTGTTTGAGCTTTGCGGTTTTCAGCAGGAACGGAGGGTTACAGGACGCCCTTCGTGGACGGGATGCCCTTCATGCGGGGGTCCATGGAGACGGCGTCGGCGAGGGCGCGGGAGAGGCCCTTGAAGATCGCCTCGAACACATGGTGCACCTCGCCCGAGGACAGCATGCGGATGTGGAGCGTGAGGCCGCTCTTCACCGTGAACGCCTGGAAAAACTCCTTGAACAGCGCGGTGTCCAGGTCCTTGATGTATTCGGCAGGCGGGTTCACATCGTACACCAGGAACGGCCGTCCGGAGAGGTCCAGCGCCACCAGCGCGAGCGATTCGTCCATCGGCAGCAGGAAGCTTCCGTAGCGGCGGATGCCTTCCTTCGTGCCGACCGCCTGCGTCAGGGCGTGGCCCATGGTCAGGCCCAGGTCTTCCATCGTGTGATGGCAGTCCACGTCCAGGTCGCCGTCCGCCTTCACTTCGAGGTCGAAACCGCCGTGCCGGGCAAAAAGCGTGAGCATGTGGTCCATGAACGGGATTCCGGTGTTGATCTGCCCGTATCCGGTGCCGTCCAGGTTCCATTTCACGTAGATGGAGGTTTCGCTTGTGTTCCGTTCGATTTCCGCGATTCTCATGGCGCTGTCTCCTTGTGGATTTATTGTCTTTATCACAATACTTTAGCACATGCGGCTTTCCTTTTCAAACGTTTTTGCGTTTTTTTGCGCCTTTTTCGCCCATGTTTTCCGTTTGGCGTTTGCATTCTCGCGTTTCAAATCTATATTTAACTGCGTGTTTTTTCCGCACGGCGTTTTGTGCGGGCCAACTTCTTTTCCGGTGTATGACCATGAAACAATTCTGCATTCTTCTGATCTTCTCCATGACGGCGGTCCTTTCCGCCGCAGCGACACAGCCCGCCACGGCCGCGAAGCCCGCGGAGGCCAAGCCTGCCGCGACTGCCACCACCGCAGCGAAACCCGCAGCAACGCAGCCCGCAGCGACGGCGACGGCGAAACCCGCCGCAAAGCCCGTGTCCGTCCTGACCTCCATTTACCGCACGAATCCCGAGCCGTCCGCGTTCGCCGACCCGGAAAAGGCAGAACAGCTGCTGAACAGCCGCGCCGAACTGGTCCGGAAGATCCAGAACGAGCGCAAACGTATTCTGCAGGAGGACACCGCGGCGAAGAAACTGCACGACGAGATCATGCTGCTGAACCGCAAGCTCGCATCGCTGCTCGAGACCAAGAAATCCATGATCGAGCTCAATTCCCAGCTGCTCGACCTCGACCTCGCCATTTCCAGGCTCAAACCCGCGCCCCCGCCGGAGCCCGAACAGAAAACCGAAAGCGACGCCAAGGCCGACAAAGACACCAAGATCGACAAGGATAAAAAGGAGTGACCGAACCATGTCCGCAAATCTCATCAACGGGAACGAAATATCCAAGGCAGTCAATGCCGAGACCGCGGCCGAAGTCGCGGAGATCGTCGCGAAATACGGCGTCCAGCCCGCGCTCGCCGTGATCCTCGTCGGGGAGGATCCCGCCTCGCAGGTGTACGTCTCCCGCAAGGCGAAGAAATGCGTCGAGCTCGGCATCCGTTCCGAGAAGATCGTGCTTCCCGCGGAAACATCCGAGGCAGAACTCCTCGCCGTGATCGCGAAGCTCAACGCCGACCCGTCCATTCACGGCATCCTCGTGCAGTCCCCGGTCCCGAAGCACATCAACGAACAGAGCGTCGTGCTCGCCATCGACCCGAAAAAGGACGTCGACTGCTTCCATCCGTTCAACGTCGGGAAGATGATGCTCGGCGACTTCACCGGATTCCTGCCCTGCACCCCGTGGGGCGTGACCGTTCTGCTCGAACGTTCCGGCGTCGTCACGCGCGGCAAAAACGCCGTCGTGCTCGGCCGGTCCAACATCGTCGGCAAACCCATGGCCGCCATGCTCGCCGCCAGGGCCCCGTTCGGCGACGCCACCGTCACCGTATGCCATTCCCGCACCGCCGACCTCGCCTCGACCACGCGTCAGGCGGACATCATCGTCGCCGCCCTCGGCATCCCGCGGTTCCTGAAGGGCGACCAGGTGAAGGAAGGCGTCGTGGTGATCGACGTGGGCATCAACCGCATCCCCGATCCGGCGGCCAAAAACGGCTGCCGCCTGGTCGGCGACGTCGATTTCGACTCCGTGGCGGAAAAGGCGTCCCTCATCACGCCCGTCCCCGGCGGCGTCGGCCCCATGACCATCGCCATGCTCATGAAGAACACGCTCCGCGCCTGCCGCGCCTCGCTGAACGCCTGATCCTCCGTCCGACAGGAGGCTTCCGCCATGCCTTTCCTCTTCAAAATCGCAGCCATCCTGATCGGCATTTTCATCTGGAAGACCGTCATGGCGTCGTTCTCGAAGGCAAAAGCGGCCATGCAGGACGACGAGGACGGCGATGCCGGTTCCCGGGCGCACCTTGACCTGGAGGCGCAGTGGCGTCAGGCGGCGGAAGCTCTCACCGGCACATTCGACTCCGGCGAGGGGCCGAATATGAAAAATGCCTCCATCACCGGCAACGTCTCCGGCCACTCCTTCACGATCAAGCGTTTCGGGCGGAACTACGTCCGGTATTTCGTAGGATTCCGGAACGCCACCCGGATCCGGGTCTGCGTGGTCCGCGACATGCAGACCATCGCCGAACGCATCCT
>JAEEGK010020754.1_pt1 | contig 13938 bp, 9 predicted proteins | sample 8958771 | NCBI WGS metagenome assembly JAEEGK01 (sample SAMN16246547, study PRJNA631951) | gut metagenome | biome: gut microbiome; feature: rumen; material: SC-attached | host: Bos | place: Iran: Karaj | collected 2018-10 | reverse complement strand
TGACCTCCTCCATGTATTCCGGGGTGGACATGCCGCCCACGCAGGCCACCAGGGACTGCTTGATATGCTTTTTGATCTCTGCGGCGAAGTGGACGTTTCTGCCCTCTTTCTCGAACATATTGGGATAGGATTTGAAGAAGCCGGGGCCGATGCCGGAGCCGTGGAGGCCCACGGAGACATGGATGATGTCCGCGTGGCCGTCCAGGGCCATGGCGTACTGGATGCCCTCGTCCACACCGTAGCCGTCCTCAAACTCCGTGGCGGAGATGCGGAACTCGACGGGGAAATCTTTTCCGCAGCGCTCATGGATGGCGTCGCAGACGGCGATAGCGAAGCGGGTGCGGTTCTCCAGACTGCCGCCCCAGCGGTCGGTGCGCTGGTTGGTCCACTCCGCGAAGAACTGCTCCGGCAGCCAGCCGTGGCCGCCGTGGACGGTGACCATGCCGCAGCCCGCCATCTTGCAGTTGGCGGCGGAGGCGGCGTACTTCTGGATGGTGGCCAGGATCTGCTCCTCCGTCATGGCGTAGCAGGGCTTGCCGTGGTCCTCCCCCTCGGAGGGGCCCAGGGCGGCCACGCCATAGCGCCCATGGTGCTGCAGCTCCGGGGAGCACACGGCCCCGGCGGCGGTGATGGCGTTTGCCAGCCGCCAGAGCCCGGCCACGGTGCCGAAGCTACTGAGGTCCACGCAGAGACCGGTGCTCTTGCCGCCGCCCTTGGGGTCGATCTCACATTCCCCGATGGCCACGGCGGCGGCCCCGCCCTGGGCCTTGCGGGCATAGTAGGCCACGGCGGCGTCGGAGAAGGCCCCGTCGAAGCTGTAGTCGCTGAGGCCGGTGGCGGAGGCGAAGATGCGGTTGCGAAGGACCGTATTGCCCAGGCGGATGGGCTCAAAAAGATGGGGATATTTCATTGGCTATTCTCCTTATCGGCATGCCCCTGCCGGGAGGCAGGGGCATGCGGTTATTTACTTGGTCGTCACGAACCAGTCGGTCTCGAAATTCTCCGTCCAGGGCCTGGCCCCCGCATAGAGGCTGCTGCCTGCGATGACCCGGAGGATGCGGCTGGCGCAGAGGCGAAGGGAGGCTATGCTGAGGGGATGGTCCGTCTTCCCCTCCACGGAGGCCACGATGTCCGCTACGTCGTTTTCATTGCCGGGCTCGATGAGGTCATTGCCCGCGGCGATGCAGAGGGCTGGGACAGAGTCCTCCCCCGCCTTCTCCATCAGGTTGCCGCCCCCGGTGGTGCCCCAGTCGGTCATCACCAGGCCGCCGAAGCCCCACTCGTTGCGCAGAACATAGGTCAGGGTATCCCGGTTCATGGCGGCGTGGACGCCGTTAATGAAGTTGTAGGAGGTCATGAGGAACATGGGCTGGGCGGAGCGGATGCAGATCTCGAAGCCCCGGAGGTAGATCTCCCGCAGGGCCTGCTCGGACACGATGCTGTCGGAATAATTCCGGTCGTCCTCCTGGTTGTTGCAGGCGAAGTGCTTGGGGGTGGTGCCCACGCCGGGGGTCTCCTGGACGCCCAGGGTGTCCGCCGCGGCCATCATGCCGCTGAGAAGGGGATCCTCGGAATAATACTCGAAATTGCGGCCGCAGAGGGGATTGCGGTGGATGTTCATGCCGGGGGCCAGCCAGCTGTGGACCCCGAATTCCGCCATTTCCCGGCCCACGATGCGCCCCAGGCTCCGGGCCAGGTCTACGTCCCAGCTCTGGGCGATCATGGTGGCGATGGGGATGGCGGTGCAGAACTGGTAGTAATCCAGGGCGTCCGCCGGGACCTCCTCCGCCTCCTCCTTTCCGCCGAACATGGCGAAGAAGCCGCCGGAGGAAAGGATCTTGCCCTCCTTGTCGGTCCGGAAATGCTTTGTCAGGCGCAGGCCCGCCGGGCCGTCGGCCAGCACCAGGCTGCCGATGCCCCGCTTTTCCCAGAGGCTGTCGATGGTCTGCCCCGCCGCGCCGGGCACGGCGTCCCCCGCCGCGCCGATGGTGCTCTGGTCCCCGAAGCGGCCCACGCAGAGCTTCGCCAACTCCTCCACGCTGAGCTGGGCGGCCAGCTCCTCCACGGTATGCTTCCCGGAAAGAACGTCCTGCATGGTGACGAAGTCCGCCGGGGCGGGGGTGTCGAAACGGTCCTCGTCCGTATACACGTGGGTCTGGGTCTCGATGGAATCGCAGTCCAGCTTCAGCACAGGGACGTTATCGGGCTTCGGCCAGGTATCCGGGTTCCCCACTCTGCCCAAGACGCTGCTCAGCTTCTGAGGATCGAACTTGCGCAGGTTGCGCAGCTGCTCCAGGACGACGGTCTTCTCCACCTCCACGGCGGCGCAGGTCTCATAGTCCCGGGAATTGCGGCCCACCTCGATATAGTACTTCCCCGGCAGCAGCACCCAGGCGGCCAGGGCTTCGGAATAGGAGGCCATGTTTTTCAGGGGGAAGGAGATGTCGATGACCTGGCTCTCCCCCGGCTCCAGCAGCCGCGTCTTGGCGAAAGCGACCAGCTGATGGCGCACGGTGCGCACCCTCCCCAGAGGCGGCGCGGCATAGACCTGGATGACCTCCCTGCCGGGACGGGAGCCGGTGTTTACCACCTTCACCTTGCCGCTGACGCCGTAGGCGTCCGCCTCGTCGAAGCGGGGCTCCATGGAAAACGTCGTATAGCCCAGGCCGTAGCCAAAGGGATAGTTCACCTCGAAGCCGTGCCCGTCGAAGAAGCGGTAGCCCACGAAGATGCCCTCCCCATAGGGCTCCACGAAGGTATTGCCGTCGTTTTTCCCAAAGGTGGTGGAGGAGGGATAATTCTTGTACTTCTTGGCCCAGGTGTCCGTCAGCCTGCCGGAGGGGGGCGTGACCCCCAGGAGGCAGTCGGCCACGGCGTCGCCGGTGACGGCCCCCGCCTGGCTGATGAGGAGCAGGGCTCCCAGGTTCTTCATGGTCTTGAAATAGCCCGCGTCGATGACGCCGCCCACGTTCAGCAGCACCACCAGCCTGGGATAGTATTCCGCCAGGACGGCCAGGTCCGTCTTCTCCTTGTCGGAGAGCTCGTAGTCCCCCGGCCCGGGGTCCCGGTCCTTCCCCTCGCCGGAATTGCGGGAGATCACGTAGATCGCCAGCTCCGCGGGGGCCTTCTCCGGACGGATGAAGGGCCCCTCCGGCTCATGGAAGGGCGAGCCGAAATAGACCGCGACGGGGTTTTCCCCGGCCTCGATCCGCGCCTGCATCTTCGCGGCGCGGTCCTGCTGCGCCGCCTCCCACAGCCGGTCGTATTCGTCCAGCCAGTCTTCGGTGACGACGCGGAAGCCCGCGTTCTTCAGACCCTGCTCGATGTTCACCACGCTGCGGGAATTCACGTCGCCGGAACCGGTGCCGCCCTTGACGGTACGCCGGGCGCCCGCGCCGAAGAGGGCCACCGGGCAGGGAGCGGACAGTGGCAGGGTCCCGTCGTTTTCCAGCAGCACCATGCACTGGGGGGCCAAAGAACGCACCTGGGCCAGATGCTCCCGCTCCCTCGCGCTGACCGCGTCTGTTCTCGCTGCCTTGTAGTTCGCCATGATCTGCACTCCTTTCCGAAAAAAGGGGCGGACCTGCGCCGCCCCTTTCGGTTATTTACTCTTTGATCGCTTTTGCCTGGGCCGTGACGCCCTTGCTGCGCCAGTTGCCCCAGATGTAGTAGGGTATCGTCACCAGAAGGCCCGCCACCATGCCGAAGGCGAAGGTCTGGAACAATCCGAAATAATGCCCGTTGCCCACGCCGGCGGCCTCCGCCAGCTGGCGGGTGGCGTAGAGCCCCTGCTCCACGGCGGCCTGGCAGTCCCGGTTCAGGGGGACGATGGCCAGGAGGTAGCCCAGGGGGAGGCGGATGGCGGTGTTGATGATGCCCATGAGGGCGGAGGCGGCAGAAGCGCCCGCGCCGCGGAGGGCGCCGCCCAGCACGTTCTGCACGGCCATGAACACATAGAAGAAGCAGAGGAACCTCAGGCCCCGCACGCCCATCTCCAGGGCCCGCTCGTTGACGTTGAAGGCGGCCATGAGGTACTTGCCGCAGAAGTAGAGGATGAAGCCCAGGATGATGGAGAAGCCGATGGACATGCCCACGGTACTCCGGATGCCCTGGTTGGTGCGCTTCACGTCCCCCGCGCCGATGTTCTGGCCCACATAGGTGGTGATGGCGGCCTGGAGGCCCATCATGGGCATCATGGCAAAGCCGTCCACCTTCATGATGATGGCGTTGGCGGCGATAAAGTTGGTGCCGAAGCGGTTGGCAAAGCCCTGGGTGACCAGCATGCCGGAGGCAAAGGCCGCATTCTGGATGGCGGCGGGGAGACCCAGCCGGACGATCAGGCCGGACATGTGCTTATCAGGCTTGAGGTTGCGGAAATTGATGGTCGCGCCGTATTCGCCCTTGCTCTGCCACCAGAGGAGCAGGAGGCCGGAGGCGAAGTGGGAGATGATGGTGGCCCAGGCCACGCCGGCCACATCCCAATGGAAGAGGATGACGAAGACCGCGTCCAGAATGATGTTCATAATGGCGGCGATGATGAGGGCATACATGGGTTTCTTCGCGTCCCCCAGGCCCCGGATCAGGCCGTTCATGCCGTTGTAGACGATGTTGCCGCAGGTGCCGATGAAGACGATGCGCAGATAGGTGGCGCTCTTGTCCAGGATCTCCTCCGGGGTGCCCAGCAGTTCCAGCAGAGGACGGGTGAACAGGAGGCCCAGGACCGTGATGACGATGCCGGTGAGCATGCTCAGGGTGAAGGTGGTGGTCATGGCCTTTTCCAGGTTCTCATGATCCTTGGCGCCCTTGTACTGGCTGACGATGATGTTGGCGCCCATGCTCACGCCCATGAACAGGGAGCTGAAGAACATCATCACGGGGAAGCTGGCATTGACGGCGGCCAGGCAGGCCGTGCCCTCCCTGGCAAAGTTGCCCACGATCAGGCTGTCCACCACGTTGTAAAGCTGTTGGAACAGGTTGCCCGCGATGGTGGGCAGGGCAAAGAGCAGGATCTTCTTGGTGATCGGCCCCTGGGTCAGGTCGTGGTTTTCCTGCGCCCGCTGGGCCCTTTCTTCTTTGGTCATTGTATCACGCTTTCCGGGTCAGATTTTCATGTACCTTAAAACTATTAAATTATAATGTTATATATCGCTTGCGTCAAGTTCTTTTTTGTGTAATAAATCGCCGCTTTTACGGCGGAAAAGCGGCGATTTTCACAAGGGCCGGGGGTTTATCAATGGTTGGGGTTTCACGGCTTTGGTTTTTCGCTACCCCCGCCCTTCCTGCGGCGGAACAGGGCGAAGGCGGCCGCGACGGCGATGATCCCAAGGGCCGCTCCGGCAAAGAGGTCCAGGATGGCGTGCTGCTTCACGAAGACGGTGCTGGAGGCCACCAGCAGGCTCAGGACCGAGTGGGCAGCGCACACCCATTTCCGGCGGATAGTGGGGGTCGCCCAGATGCAGGCCACCGCCACCGCCGTGCAGGACACGTGTAGGGAGGGCAGCACATTGGTATTGGTGTCGATGTTGTAGAGCCCGCCCAGGAGCCATTCAAAGAAATTTTGGGGCTGGGAGAGGTCGGGCCGCAGGTCCTGCCCGTTGGGCCAGAGAAGATAGACGATCCCCGACGCCGTCATGCAGATGGCAAGGGCGAACATATAGCGGGGGAAATTGAGGGAATCCGTGAGCATCAGCCAGAGGCCGGTGAAGAACATCAGGGGGAACCACAGCACATAGAACACCACCGCCGGAGAGAAGAAGGGGATAAGATCGTCGAAGGGGATGGCGGTGGAGGTATAGCTGTCGATGATGAGCTTCTCCGGCAGGATATACACCGCAATCAGGTAGAAGAGCACAAGGGCCCACCAGCAGTGGGGATTGTCCTTCACCCATTTGATTACCGTCTGGATCATGTTCCATCTCCCGGAATATCTGTTTCCTGCATGGCCAGGAGCAGGTCATAGGTCTCGAAATCCACCCGCCCCTCCTGCAGGGCCACTGCCGCGGCGGTCTCCAGGTCGGTGAGCCAGTGAAGGCGCACGTCCGCCCTGTCCAGCCTCCGCCGGGCGGAGGAAAGGCCGAAATTGAAGAGGGCCGCCGCCGCGATGCTGGCGCCTCCGGCGCGGATGGGGGCGGCCAGATCGAGCAGACCGGCGCCGTCGGCGACGGCATCCAGTACCACCAGGGGGCGCTGGGGCATTTCCGCAGGGTTCAGCGGCAGGGAGAGGCGCTGCGCCAGAAGGGCGGCCCACGGCCCGCCCAGCAGCGCCTGAGCGGAAGCGTAGTGGTCCCGCACCATGGCCTCCAGGGCGTCCAGCAGGGCGCCGCGGGCTTCCGCGTTTTCCAGGGCGGCCTCCGACGCCCAGACAAGGGGCGGCTCCCCTCCCGTCAGGCGCAGGGCGCCCGCTTCCCAAAGGAGCCTGGCAAGCTCTTCCTTCTCCGTCATGGCTGCCTCCTTCTGCCGGTGTGTTCCGCATTATCATAACAAAACCCAGGGGGAAATACAAGGCAACCCATGAGGAATTCCCAGAAAGCCTATCCTGAATTAACGGATTATTAACACGAGGTTCAAGCATTGTTCAAGAGAGAGTGCTAATTTAGAGGCGCAAACAAGAGAACACAGCGAAGGAAGGTCCTGCATATGAAGAAAACCATTCTGGCCGTGACGGCCATCTGCCTGGTAGCGGTGCTGCTCTGCGGCGCAGGCTGCTATGCGGCGGTGAATTATATCGACAGGCACGCCGCCGGGGCCGCACCCAGCCTCAGCGCCCCTGCCCCGGCCCCGGAAGACAGCGGCAGCCTCAAGGCTTCCACCCTGGCCCGCGCCTCCACCGGCAGTGAACTCAGCGCCACAGAGATCTATCAGCTGGCCTGCAAACAGGTGGTGGGCATCTCCACCACCGTCACCGGCTACAACATGTTCGGCCAGCTCACCAAAAACGCCGTCAGCGGCACCGGCTTCATCCTCAGCGAGGACGGCTACATCCTCACCAACAACCATGTGGTGGAGGGTGCCAGGGACGTGACCGTGAAGCTCTATGACGGCAGCGAATACGCCGCGGAGGTCGTCGGCACGGAAGGCCGGGACAGCGACGTGGCCGTGCTGAAGATCGAGGCAAGCGGCCTCACCCCCGTGACCCTGGGCAACAGCGACGCCATGGAGGTGGGCGAGAAGGTCTACGCGGTGGGCAACCCCTTGGGCGAGCTCACCTACACCATGACCTCCGGCATCATCTCCGCCCTGGACCGGGAGATTGCCACGGATCGGAATGTGAACGTGAACATGTTCCAGCTGGACGCGGCGGTGAACGCCGGGAACTCCGGCGGCCCCGTCTATGACGCCTATGGCCGGGTGCTGGGCATCGTCACCGCCAAGTATCAGTCCACCGGCATTGAGGGCCTGGGCTTCGCCATCCCCATCAACGACGCGATGGCTATCGCCAGGGAGCTGATCGACCACGGCTACGTCACCGGCAAGGCCTACTTCGGCATCGTCGTGACCAACATGAGCGAGGCCGACGCCCAGCGCTATAACTCCAAAGCCGGGGTTTACGTCACCAGCGTCAACGATGGCTCCTGCGCCGAGAAGGCGGGGATGCAGCAGGGCGACGTGATCCTGGAGCTGGGCGGCAAGGCCGTTGCCAACACCTCGGAGCTGGCCTCCGTGAAGAAGGATTACAAAGCCGGGGACAGCTGCGAGGTCACCGTCTGGCGCAGCGGCAATACATTGAAACTCACCGTCACCTTCGACGAGGAGCCCGCCCAGGTGGAGGACGTCCCCGCCGAGGGGCAGGAGGAGCCCAGCCGGGATCCCGGCGACGAATGGAGCTATGGCGGCGCCGACAACTGGGGCAGCATGTGGGACAGCTTCTTCGGTCGCTTCTTTGACTATTATGGCGGCTGGGAGGACCCCGGCCAGGACGACAGCGACGACGGCTCCAGCGGCAGCTACCATCACTTCGGCAGCTGAGCTTCGACCATCTTTCGACCATCTCTTACTCCTTTTCATATTCCATACTACCCCCTTACCCCCTTAGCAGCAAGCAGCGGTCCGGGACTTATATCCCGGACCGCTGCCTTTTCCCCGTCTTGCGGCGAAGGGCGGGGCGGGTGTATAATCTGCCTACAGATAAGGAGGGACGGACATGCCGCTGATCCTGGTCCGAAAGGACATCACCACCATGGATGTGGACGCCATCGTCAACGCCGCCAACGAGACCCTGCTGGGGGGCGGCGGGGTGGACGGGGCCATCCATGCCGCCGCGGGGCCGGAGCTACTGCAGGAATGCCGGAAACTCGGCGGCTGCCGCCCCGGCGAAGCGAAGCTCACTCTGGGCTACCGTCTCCCCGCCCGCTACGTCATCCACACCGTGGGACCCCGCTGGCAGGGCGGAAACGCCGGGGAGGAGGAGACCCTCCGGGCCTGCTACCGCAGTTCCCTGGCCCTGGCCCGAAGCAAGGGCTGCGAGACCCTGGCCTTTCCCCTGATCTCCGCCGGTATTTTCGGCTACCCCAAGGGGGAAGCCCTGGCGGTGGCGGAGGAGGAGATAAGGCGCTTCCTGCGGGACGAAGACATGACCGTGTATCTCACCATCTTCGGGCGGGGTACCCTAGAGCGGGACCACTACCCTGAGCTGAAAGCCCTGCTGGCGCCGCCCCCGGCCTTCGCTGCGACGATGGGCATGGCAACAGCCGACGCAGTCCCCATGGCGGCGATGGAGGCGGAGGCCGCCCCCGTCCCGCGGGAGAAAAAGGCGAAAGCGGCGAAGCCCCTGGAGAAGCTTTCCCGGCTGCGCCCGCTGAAAAAGAAGGAACAGAGCTTCCGGGACGAAGAAGCGGCGGCCCTGAGCGCGGATCACAGCGCAGCCGAGGCCTCCGCCGAAAGCCTGGAGGAGGCCCTGGCGGCCCTGGACGAGAGCTTCAGCCAGATGCTGCTGCGGAAGATCACGGAAAAGGGCATGACGGACGCCCAGTGCTACAAAAAAGCCAACATCGACCGGAAGCTGTTCAGCAAGATCCGCTCCGACGAGCGTTACCGCCCCAGCAAGCCCACGGTGCTGGCCTTCGCCGTGGCTCTGGAGCTGGGGATCGGGGAAACCAGGGAGATGCTCATGAAGGCGGGCTTTGCCCTCTCCCGCTCCAGCGAATTCGACGTGATCGTGGAATACTTCATCCGGCGGGGGCAGTACGACGTCGATCGCATCAACGAAGCCCTCTTTGCCTTCGACCAGACGCTTTTGGGAAGCATGTGAACAGGAATCGCCGCCGCGGTCAGTTTGACCGCGGCGGCGAACTGTCCAAAGAAACTCAGTCGTTCTTTTCGGGGATGCGCAGGTTGCGGAAGCACTTGCCGCAGATATTGCAGCGCTTGGTCTTGTCATAGCGGCAGAAGCGCACGTTGTCGCCCATGTAGACATAGGTCTTGTCGCTGGCGAAGAAGCCGTTGCCCCCCTTGCCCGGCTCGGCGGGACGGGAGACGATGGTGCCCCAGGTACCGGACATGAAGGCCGCCTGGAACATGACGGGCTTCTTCATCTTGCGGAACTTGATGGGGCAGTGCCACACGTTGGCGGGGATGCGCACCACGGTGGGCTTGGTGATGATTTTGGATTCCATATGCTCCGGGTCGTCGCCGAAGGTCATCTCGATCTCCGCGTCGAAATCAAAGAAGTCCATGGGGTTGGCGCCCATGAAGAAAATGTATTCCTCGCAGCCCTGGTGGAAATGGGTGTCTTCGGTGTCGTTGGCCCCGGCGAAGATCTGGAAGCCCACATGGTAGGTGGCGCCCTCCATATAGGTCTCGCCCCGGAAGTAGGCCTGGGGAGAGGGGCACCAGTCGCCCCAGGAGGTCTTTTCCTTGGGGATGGCCAGCACGTTCTTCCGCACTTCCTCGCTGAGGGCGGGCTTGGGAGCCTTCAAGGTGGTGGCGTCGGAATAGGGCTTAGAGGGATTGGTGGGGGTCACCACGCACTCGGTGGAATCGGGAGCCTTCTCCGGGTCGTAGGCGCCGGTGTCTGTGTAGGAGGTGACGCCGTCCTCGTTCACCACGGTCCAGGGCACGAAGGTATAGGGACGGGGGGGCACCTTCTCGGGATGGGCGAAGCAGGTGCCGCAGTAAGAGCACTTCTTCCCCGGCTCCAGCACGCAGTCGGCCTGGCACTCGTCCCCCATATAGAGATACTGCTTTTCGCCGGTATCGTTCCGCTGGACATACTTCACGAGGCCGGTGCGCCCGGACTGCATGACCGCCTGGAAGATGAGGGGTTTATCCACCCGGACGAAGTCCAGGGGGCTGTGCCACCAGCCCTTGGGCAGGTGGATGATGGTGGGCTCGGTTATGACCACCTTCTCCATGGTATCCAGGGTGGGGCCCAGGTAGAAATGGACCTCCGCGTCCCAGCCGGAGAACACGTCGGGCAGCTGGGCGCCCAGGAACACCAGGTATTCGTCCTCCCTATGGAAATGGGGCTCGGTCTCCAGGCGCACGGGCTTCTTGAAGACCTGGAAGCCCACGTTCAGCCCCGCGCCGGGCATATCCCGGTCGCCCCGGAAATAGGCCTGGGGGGAATGGCACCAGTCGCCCCAATGGGTCTCCTGGGGGACGAATTCATAAAACAGTTTCTCGAATTTCTCCTGCATTGCGCTGTCTCCTCTCCGTGATGATGATTCTGATGGTATCACTATACACGCTTTTGGCTCTTGGGACAAGAGAAAAGTAGGGGGAGGGGCGGTTTTCCCGGAGGGGCCAGCCTCGGCGGGACGGGGCGGTTTCTTCCGGTTGAAGTCCGGCGCAGGTCTTGTTATAATGGATGACAACAGGAAGAATACGAACAGGAATGGAGTGATAAAGAATGGAAGCGAAAGCGGCGGGCATCTCCTTCAAGGATGCCTGCGCCCAGGCCTCGGCCCGGATCGCCGCCATGCCCGTCAGGCAGAAGGTCGTCACCTGCCCTCTGTGCGGTGAGCAGTTCCTGGGCTTCGGCGACCTGACGGCCCACTACCTGGCCGCCCACCCCGACAGTGTGGCTCCCGTGGAGGTGCGCATGACCGTCAACGGCAAGGCCTGTCAGCTCATCATCGAGCCTCAGCAGACCCTGAAGGAGGTGCTCCAGTACAACCTGGGCCTCACCGGGGCCAAGCAGATGTGCGACCGGGGGCAGTGCGGCTCCTGCACCGTCATTCTGGACGGGAAGCCCACCCTCAGTTGCAACACCCTGGCCGCCGACTGCGACGGCAAGACCGTGGAGACGGTGGAGGGCATCGCCGTGGACCCCAAGTGGCAGCCCCTCATCGACGCCTACTGCAAATGGGACGCCATGCAGTGCGGCTACTGCACCCCCGGCTTCCTCGTGGCGGCCAAGGCCCTGCTGGACCGCAACCCCACCCCCACGGAAGGGGACATCAAGGAGGCCCTCAGCGGCAACATCTGCATCTGCGGCACCTATCCCCGCCATAGCCAGGCCATCCTGGAGGCGGTGACCTACATGGTGAAAGGAGGTCAGCCAAATGCCTGATACCACCGGCGTGAACGGCATGCGGGAGGATTTCCGCGTTGTGGGCAAGGCCAACCTGCCCGGCCTCACCTCCTATGCCATGGCCACCGGCGTGGCGAAATACGGCACGGACTTTACCGTGCCCGGCATGCTCTTCGCCAAGATCATGCGCTGCCCCTACCCCCACGCGAAAGTCCTCAGCATCGACGACAGCGCGGCACTGGCCATACCCGGCGTGCTGGACGTGGTAAAATGGGACGACCCCATCTTTAATGAGCTGGGCGCTAACCCCATCAACGGCGGGAACCGGGACCTCTATCTTCCCCAGGAGGCCCACTATGAGAGCCAGGAGGTGGGCTGCATCGTCATCGCCGAGAGCGAGGCCCTCTGTGAGGAAGCCCTGAAGGCCCTGAAGGTGGAATGGGAGGTCCTGCCCTTCATCACCGACATCTTCAAGGGTGCGGAGCCGGACCACCCCCTGATCCGGGGCCCCGAACTCATCGCGAAGGAAGCTGCGGACTACCGCCCCGGCGGCATGGCCACGGCGGAGGGCCACGTCCTCATGACCAAGCACTACCCCACCGACCCGCCCAGGGAGGCCAACGTCACCTGGAACATCAAGGTGGAGGGCGACCTGGACGAGGGCATGAAAAAGGCGGACTTCATCCTGGAATACGACGTGAACATCCCTACTTGCATCTCCACCATCCCCAATCCCCCGGCCAGCGTGGCCTACTGGGGGGACAGCATGTACAAGGGGCCGGGCCAGAAGATCTACATCGAAGGCGCGCCCCACCGCCGGGAAAGCATCATGGCCATGTACCACAAGTCCTCCGACGAGGTGGTGCAGGAGGGACTGTTCCAGGGCGGGAAATACTGCGACTGGGGCCTGCGCATGAGCCAGGAGGTCACTCCCCTGCTTTCTAAGCGCATGGGCGGAAGGCCCGTCCGCTGCTGCAACACCCGCGAGGAGACCTTCGACCTGAACCGCAACGAGCGGCACATGCACATGCGCCTGGGCGTCACCAAAGACGGGGTCATCACCGCCGTGGAGGACAACACCCTGGTGGACAACGGCGCCCCCGGCTCCAGCACCATGGGCTCCGTCTCCGACCGGGACTGGGGCGGCTACTACACCCTCCGCTGCAAGGACATCACCCAGCGCTTCAAGGTGGTGGACTCCAACATCGGCTTCATGCACACCTGCGCCCAGTTCGTACCCTACAACTGGGACAGCATCACCGTGGCCTTCGACCTCATCGCCGAGAAGCTGGGGCTGGACCCGGTGGAGGTGGCCCGGCGGAATCTCCACGGCCCGAGCAGCCAGGACGACCCGAACCCCGTACCCTCCTTTGAGGCCAGCCTGGAAACGGGCAAAAAGCTCATGGACTGGCATTGGCACCCCGCGGGAACGAAGCGTCTGCCCGACGGGCGGCTCCACGGGGCCTCCTTCCGCTACGCCATCTGCCCCCGCCACTCCTTCATGGACTATTTCTGCAAGCTGGAATACCGGGACGGCGTGGTCCACTTCCCCACCCAGGGTCCCATCGCCGGCTGGTTCAGCACCGAATGCTTCGCCATGATCGCCGCGGAGGAGCTGGGCCTCAACTATGAGGACATCTGCGTGGACTACGACTACCGGGAGAAGCACTCCGACCAGGCGGGCGGCTCCGACGGCGTCACCGGCCACGGCTGGATCGTGAAGGAATGCGCCAACAAGCTCAAGAGAAAGATCCTGGAATCCGCCGCCCGGCAGGCCAATCCCGAGCCGGGGGCCTACCGGGGCGTTTTCGGCTTCCCCGCGCCCCCCAGCCCCCTCAAGGGCGCCTCCGCCGACGACCTGGACATCGTGGAGGGGAAGGTCATCGTGAAATCCGACCCCAGCCGCTTCGTCCCCTTCAGCCGGGCCACCAGAGAAAACGTCACCGCCGAATTCGGGGGCTACAGCCCCAAATCCGCCTGGGTCACCGGCTTCGGCCGCATCCTGGACACCATGAACACCAGCTGGTGCGAGGTGGCGGTGGACGATGAGACCGGCGAGGTGGAGATCCTCAAATACTGCGTGGTGCCTGACGTGGGCAAGGTGATCCGCCGGACCTCCCTGGAGAGCCAGATCGACCAGGTGGTGTTCTTCTCCCAGGGCTGCCAGCTGCTGGAGGACGTGGTGCACGACCCGGAGACGGGCATTCGCCTGAACTCCAATTTCCTGGACTACCGGGTTCCCACCGCCATGGACGTGCCTGCGGTGACCAAGGAGATCCTGGAGCTTCGCAGCGGCAACGGGGCCTACGGGGCCAGCGGCATCAGCCACAACCTGGCCAATTCCCACCTCATCATCACGGCCATCCACAACGCCACCGGCGTCTGGGTGGATCCGCCCGCCACGCCGGACCGGGTGCTGAAGGCCCTGGGCAAGTGCGAGATCGGAGGCGAAGCATGAGACCCTTCAA
>JAEEGK010020753.1_pt1 | contig 13939 bp, 14 predicted proteins | sample 8958771 | NCBI WGS metagenome assembly JAEEGK01 (sample SAMN16246547, study PRJNA631951) | gut metagenome | biome: gut microbiome; feature: rumen; material: SC-attached | host: Bos | place: Iran: Karaj | collected 2018-10 | reverse complement strand
TCATTGTACTTGTGATAGGTGCAAACGAACACGGCAGGATGGCCGCTGCGGTAATCATACTTGTGGAAATCCAAATCGACCTCCTCAAGCTCTTCGCATTCATTGAGATTGGAGGAGCTGAGAGAGCCTTTTACGATTTGCTCTTGAACACTGGTGCTGTCAGCACCGCTTGCAGGATTGAAAGAAATTGAATTGTTGTCCATAACAGTAAAAATTAAAAAGTTAAACATTCATTGATCTTGTTCTCGCTTCGATCGCCTTTACACTGCCTGCAAAGTGCGGCTGGAGCGCACTGAAAGCAAGGCTTGCCCGGGAATTACTACCCGAAGGGCTGGAGAATTTCCGAAGGCAACTCGTCTTGGCCTTGCGTGTGGGTAAGCCGCAATACCTTTGCAGGGTAAAGGCAACGAAAGCGAGGATGAACAAGTCATGGATGTCTTGGTGATTTTTACGGACAACAGGCTATTTCTCCTGCAAGCGGTTGCGCCCAAGACCGCTCCAGGGTCAAGAGCTGATGAAATAAGAACCATCATTTTTCATTTTCAAAAAAACATACAGTTTTGAGCCTCCACACGTTCCACACATTCCACATCGCTGATAACCAATTGTTTGACGAATCAGCATTTTGTGGAAATGTGGAAAATTTGTGGATGTTTTGTAGTCCTGAAACAGGTCTCTCAAATTTTGTGGAAAAGTGTGGAAGAATGTGGCAGCATTTAAGAATGACTAACTTATTGATATTCAATATTGTGGAATATGTGGAAATTGTGGAAGAAAATGTCTGCTGAAAATTTTGCGGCTTAACGGCCAATAAAAATAGGCACCGACTTTCCCAAGCCAGTACCTACGTCCAATTTGAAACGTCATTTGCGTTTCTGGAAGAATTTAAATTAGGGTTCGTTTACAGTCGTGTCCTCAAGGTTGACGTTGTACGCCTCGTTCAACTTGTCGTAGTCGAAGCACATCACCTGATCGAAACCGTATTTCTTGACATACTTGACGTACCCGGTCATCGGGTCGCGTCGTTCTTCTGTCTGTTGTTCACCGTTGATGATGATCTTGTAACGCCAGGAACGTTTCCTGCCTAGATACGCATTCGAGTTCTCGAGGTAGTAGATCAACGATGCTGGAGGTATCAGTACCTCATTGACCTGGCGTCCGTGCATCTTGTAAAGCTGGAAGATGCGGCTGTAGCGCAGATAGAGGATTCTCTTCGTTGTGGGGAACACCATCTCACCGTTTCTGTCAGAACATTTGAGGCGGTCTTCCCGGTCAATGCGGAAGTCGCAGCCGTCCCATATCTTGCCCTCCTGGTGGAAGTATGATACGATGTTCCAGAAGTTGGCCAGTTCGTTGTTGGATTTTGTCTCGTTGTTCTGGGCACGGATGCCGCTGATGACGACGTTACGGAGATCATCAAAGTCAAACGGCAGGTCAATGACATCCCTCAGGGCATGGTATGCCGCCATTGGGATGATCCAGTTGCGCAGCGTCCTGTCCTCAATGTTCTCCATCTCAAAGACTTCGCTGATGTCCGCAAAGCAGGAGTCATAGCTCTGCTTGAACTCCTGGATGAACTTGGCACGATACCTCAAGAGCTGGAGCGTGATGTGGGAGCACCCACGTTTGCGGGTTTCGACCAGGTCGGCGAACTTTCGCTTCGCCTCCTGCGAGAACTGGCTCTTGGAGTATGACAGGAAGATGAAGCGTGAGAACAGGGCGATGTCTGCAGTAGCCATCTCCTGGCCACTGACTATGACACCGCAACTGACCTTGGTCACCTCGCGCTTCTTATCCCGTTCCATGTTCATGCGGTTGCGGCCGGTGCCGTCCCATAATCCTTTCAGAAACTCACGCTTGTCTATCTCAATGCTGTTCTTGAACTCATCGAGGTGGACAAGGGCGTTGGCGCACTGGGCGACAGCATCGGCGAGTGCAGGCAACGTGGAGTTGCTGATATTGGGCGGGATGTTCTCGATGATGAAGAACGACATCAGCGAATGGCCCAGTTCGGACTTTCCCGAGCCTTTAGGCCCGAACAGATTGAGGATGGGGAAATGCTTCGTGTAGCCCACGATGACGTCACGGAACAGCGTGGCCAGCAGGAAGCACAGTCCGACTTTGGCGTTGTCGCCGAACACATCGATGAGTTTCACGGCGTAGTCGTGGAACGAGATCGTACCGTAGTTCATGTGGACGAAGTTCCTCTCAAACTGGAAGAACTGGGTGTCATCCCTGTAGATAGAAGAAAATGCAGGCAGATAGTAGTTGCCCTGTTCTCCCAGACGCACGATACCGAGGTCATCCACCGGATGCCATTCGGTGTCGAAAATACCGTTGCCGAAGGCGAAGAAGCCTTGGCGCTGCCACCCGAGTTGGCGTATCTCTACAGCCGTCTCGGTGGTGAAATAAAGAAACCGTTTCAAAGCCATAAGCTGATCGTCCTTTGCGAACCAAAGGTAATTGCCGAGTCCTTCTATGCGTTGTTTGAACTTCGATACCGAGACGAGTTCCTCGGCATGGAGTTCAACGATTTCGGACTCATGGTTGACGTTTGTGATCTGATACAGGCGGATGGGCGACACCATGTCCTTGATGTGGAACAAAGGTTTCATGGTGAAGTTCGACCATTCGCGGGTCTTGCCGTCGCTGTTGACCGAGATATAGCGGTTTCCCTGCTCCTGGAAGCCGTATTTCTCAAGAAGGTCAAGGCTTACGGTCACACCCGAGTTCTTGATGTCCGTCTCGGCACGCTGCCGCTTGGCACCCTTGATGGCATTGCGCCACATGGGTTTGCCGGGCATGATCTTGTTGAGCGTGTCGATATACATAGAGAGCTTGACCTCATCCTCCACATGGGCGACCAGCCTGGCGATGTCGGTCACGGCGTCACTCTTGTCAGCCTGAGTCGCCTTGTCGTCGATTCGCTTGCCGGCATACCAGAGGATGAAGTCCTGCTCGTCAATGGAGTCAAGGATCTGCTTGCTGGTGCAGAAGCTGTCAGGGTCGTTCTTCTGCCCACTGGCGGTCAGGGGAATCTCCTTGACAGTGACCTCAAAGCCATTCTCCAGGGCTTTCAGCCCGTTTGTGATGACGGCTGAAATTCCTGTGCCGTACTCCTGGTCAGCACTGGGCGGGTCGGCATCGGGAATGAAGCAGAGCTTTGTGGTCAAGCGTTTCAGCACCTTGAACTGGTTGTCAGTCCATTTCGAACCGAGGGAAGCCGCGACGTTATTAACGCCGATGGCCTGCAGCCTCAGGACATCCGGGGCTCCCTCGACGAGATAGCACTTGTTCTCCTTGACTGACGCCCTTGAGGCTATGTGGATGCCGAAGACCGAGTTGTCCTTGTCGTAGAGCAATGAGGTGGACGAATTGAGGTACTTCGGCGTATCTGGTTTGGCACCTATATAACGGGCAGTATAACCAATGATACGGTTGTACCTGTCCCGTATAGGTATCATAATACGCTCACGGAAGAAGGCGTACAGACCACCGCCTTTTTCCGATTGACGAAGAAGATCCATATCCATCAGCAGACTGGTGGAGATGCCGTTCTTCTCGGCATACATGATGAGCAGTTGGCTGTTCCTCGGTGCGTATCCAATGCCGCACTCTTCAATGAATTTCTGGCTCCAGCGCTTCGTTGCGTAGGAATGGGCACTGACGCATTCGGCGTCACCACCCCTGAGCTGGGCGACAAAGAAGCGCTGGATGACCTCATAGGCGATGAACATGGCCTCACGCTTCTTATTCTTCTGCTCCTGCTCGACGGTCATGCGATCATGGCTTTCCTCTATGGTCACGCCGTACATGCCAGCCAACTCCTTGACAGCTTCGGGAAAGGTGGCGTTGGTGTATTTCATCACGAACTTGATGGCGTCGCCTCCTTCATTGCAGGCGCCGAAACAGTGCCAGGTGTTGCGGGACTTGTTCACATAGAAGGACGGGGTACGCTCATTATGGAAGGGGCAGCAGCACTGGTAGTTGCTGCCCTTCTGCTTGAGCTCAGGCACATAATGGCGTACGACTTCGACGATATCCACCCGCTCCAGAACGCTCTCTATGGTCCTTTCGTCAATCATCGAAGATTATGTCATACTCTGGCAACGCCTCTTTACCGGCAAAGCATCTGCCATCGCTATGCCACATGACACAGCGATGGCCTTTCTTGCCGTTTTTCGTGTCTATTTCTACTATTCCCGTCACATGGTCCAGGACGCGTTTGCCCATGACGTAATAGACCGCGTTGAACGTGATGCGCTTGTCTTTGGCAGCGGCATCCTCCCACTCCCTGACGGTGTGGTAGCTGTTGAATATGCTGCTCATGGCCGTCAAGGAAGGAAAGCTAAACAGATATCATGAACCGCCTGCTTCTCGAGTTTCGAGAAATTGTGGTGCTTCAGCTTGTAGTAGAATGTGCCGTAGGCCCAGCCGCATTCCTTCATCATGATTTCACGGAAACGACATTTTTCCGATCGTTTCAGCCGACTATAAATTTCATGCATAATCTTATTTTTTTAGTTCAAAGTTTGTACAATTCAAATAAAAGACTTAATTTTGCACAAAAGTAATACAAATATTTTGATGAAATCTTATAAATAAATAAGATTTTTATCTAATTATTTTAACGTCCAATTTGAAATGTACAACGGAAGCATTATTAAAGAGCTGTTAGACAGCAAGAAAATACCCTATGGCGATCTATTGAAGGCATTGGGCATGAATCCGAAGCAGACATCAGTTAATACCCTTATCAGGGGGAATCCGTCTGCCAAGCGGCTCGAAGAGATTGCGGACTTCTTTGGCGTACCGATCGACACATTATTTATAAGAGAAGGTGTCGAACTGTCTGCCGAAGATGAACTGAAAAGCATGAGCGTAACAAGTCTCAGGAACCAGGTTGCTTACCTACGTGAGCAACTGAATTTCCGTGACATGATGCTCAAAGAAAAGGAGGAGCATCTCAAGGAAAAAGAGGCAAGAATCATCCTCCTAGAGAAGTTAAATTCTGTTTATTCTCAGCAGATTAAATAGGGTTTGTCCATAGACAGATTATAGACAGTAGCTATTAAAAATCGGCACTTATCCAAAAGCCAAATATCTGATAATCAACGATTGTTTCTTAGAAATAATTAAGCAGAGATTCTTGTCCTCTCCGCCTTTGAACAACCGACCGCTATCAGCGGTTGGTTGTTTTTTTATAGTCCACCGCCAAGCTTGCTTGAGCGATGGGCTATAAAAAAAATAACCAATAGATTGCGCAGCAATCGGTTGTTCAAAGGCAGCGCCCCCGCGGGAGCGAAAAGATGCACGAGCGAAGCGAGTGAATCTTGTAGCCCCCGCTGCTCGCGCACTCCCTTTCCAATCCCCACTCCAGAATCCCGCGCACTCCCTTTCTAATCCCCACTCCCGAATCTCGCGCGCTCCCCTTCTACCGTAAAAGAAAATCGGTTGGGTTACCACAAAAGTAATCCAACCGACTGATGCCTTGAAAAGACGCAACGATAAATTGGAATTGATTTATTGCAATAGATGATAGACCTATTTTTCTAACGTTTTAAGCCACTCTGCGCATTCATCGGCTAGCAGGGCGATAAGTTTCATGTAGTATGTAGTCAGCTCAGCTGTTTTTTTCTTATTCAAGCCAGCCATGTTATGCTGCAGTGTAAGCAGGATGCGGAGCATACGGCGTGTGAACTGCTCGTCTTGAAAATAATTAATCAGGGCGATGATATGCTTGTAAGGACAAAGGCGATGCCCACATTCCCATGCATTGTAGGTGGCTTGAGATATTTCCAATGCAAAGGCTATCTGTTCTTGCGTTACCCCCTTATTCTGGCGGGCTTGCAAAAGAGCCGACGAGAAATCATACAGGATATTCATTTCTCACCTCCTTTCAGATAATAGGGCATAAACTCATCAGGATCATTCACGCTTATCGCAACCGGTTTCCCTTTCTTGCGATAAATCAAGAAAACATTCTTTTCATCGGTCGCATAGGAGAGGAATGTGCCTATTCCTTTTGAGCGAAACCAACCGATATAACCGAATACTCCGCCACTACCAAATAGCCTTATCGTAGAAATACATGAAAAGAGCGGTTGCTCATTGACTCGCACAATGCGGTCAATGTTTTCATACGGTATATGCTTTGTTCGAGCCAGAGTCCGTACACCAACCCCTTCATCGTCGGCAACGATGTACACTGGGAAAATGAAGAAACTCAAAATGGATGGAATCAGAATGAGAGCCATAATGACCCATGCGATTATGATATTATAAATTCCCCTCGCTACGAGGTACATCATAACGAAGACACTAAGAATAACAATAGAGTATAAAATGGCACTTACCCATTTTACCGATTTGCTTTGCAAACATTCATAAATTGTTTTCATAATTACTTTTGTTTTAGTTAATAATTTTAATCACGTTGCAAAGCTACTGCTCATCTCATCTCGTTATTATCAGTTTTGCTGATAAAATAATTATTTCGGTGATTTAGGTGTTCATGAGACGCTGGTATTCGCCCCGTCTTTTATCATTTTGGTATAAGTGCTTCAACCGACTGATGGCTTTGAAAAGACGCTGCTGCACTAATGCTGCGCTACACGCACAGGTCGGATGCTTAAGCCAAAACTGCGTTCCTGTTTGTCCCAACCAGGGCTGCTGCCCGAAAAGAAAAGATGGTTGTAAGCATAAAGCGACATACCATAGTACAGCGAGTGTGACCAATAGTAACCGAATTCACCTTCACTGACGATCCTGGTCCCATCTTTATAACCTGCGGCCGGCAAGAACAAAGTCTTTCCGCTGGGGCCAGTGCCCAAATACCCATTCACGCCGTTCATCGTCGTCCACTGCCAATTGCAGTGCTCGTGCAGTTCGTCCTGTTGGGCCTTGGTCGGCATTTGCCACGACAGTCCCCAGTTCGCTTGGGCGGCATCGTCGGCAGGTTCCAGTTCATTCTTATTGTCAACTGTGCCATAATAGTTCTGGAAATTATACTTCGTCAGTGAGTCCCATGTGCCGTTACACCACTTGTAAGTTTCCCATGTATAGACCTCCTTGGGAACGGTCTCGCCCCAGGCGAAATAGTCGCCGTACTGCTCTGGGCTGTTGGCACCCACGTTACAAGTTGCCCATAGCGTACCACTAGGCAAGCCAAGGTCAACATATTCATGATTATCTTGAGGTGCACCGCCTCCCAGGATGAGGTCGATGATGGCATTGACATCGGCAATGTTGATTTCACCGTCTTTGTTGACATCGGCAGCCGTGAGATTACCACTACCGCTCAAGATGATGTCAATGACAGCATTTATATCGGCAATATTGACCTCGTGGTCACCGTTGACATCACCAGTTATGCTACCACCATCTCGTGAAATAATGATGTGAGTGGCACGATTTCCATCTCCCTGGGCGATGAAGTAGCCATATTCTTCATGTTCGATATAGGCATCCACGGGAAAAGTGATAGCGCAGTTCAAGAAAGTAATGGATTCACCGAATCTTTCTACTACACCATTGATGTCTGCTTGTACGTTGTCAAACTTAAGCGCACACAGCACTGCATCTCCACAATTAATGCCTTTGGTTGTCTGCAAAGTGATGTCTTTGATGGTCAAGCGAGTGCATTTGCAATAAATGCCACGCATAATGCTGGAGAGGTAGAGGCTGCCATCGCCTTGAATGGTCACGTTTTTACTATTAGTGCCTTCAAAACCTATAGCCACAAAGCCCGTTGTGGTCAGCCGGCATTCACCCTTGATCACAATGGTGGCATCTTCGGTAATACGGATCGGGTAAACGTAGTCGTAGGGCGTCTCGCTGCTGTGTTCTACAACAGCCTTGTTCAGCGTCAATGTGTGGCTGGCAGCATCCCAGGTGATAGTTCCGCTCTTGATGAAAGAGCAGTTGAAATGGCCATTCTTATCAGGAGACACCTCACAAACTGTTACTTCTGCTCTAGCACTTATGGCTACGAGAAGTGCAATGAGCAGTAATAGGAAATTCTTTTTCATAAGCAGTTACATTTTTAGTTTATGTTTCAATGACAGGTTACTCAATTCATCCGCTATGAGGAGGCGCCATCATTCGCCTCGCGGTTTTTAATCGGCCTGACGGCCGAGAAATTAAACAAAAATTTTTATAAAAATTAAACAATGCAGTATATTTTTTTAATTTTATTAATAATTTTGCTTAATTTCTCCGTGCGAAGCACGGACATTATAATGAGCTAGAATGATGACACCGTCTTCACTGCATTTTGGTAATGCCTGACGATTGGAGACGCAAAATTTTGCGTCTCTTCAGGCCTCAGCAGGCTAACCAGTGGAGTTCAAAAGTATAAGTTCGTTGAACTCTCGTTTGGTTATTTCTGGGTGAGGGTCCCAAGCATTTCTACCAATATGTCGAGTGCTTCGTTGGCGCGACTGAGCGGGCACTGGATTGATCCAGAAAAGCCTTGCGGTTCCTTGGTGATCATCAAGAACCACACGACTACCGTTTGCGTTTCGTCGTCCTCATCGGTTTCTATTGACCGCACGAGTGCATAGTCGTCTTTCACCAGTTTCTGGTCCACCTGGTGGCCATGGCTCTCTTTCATGTACACCCAATTGTCAACGGCCTCTTGCAGCTGATTTTTCATTGGGCCACATTCATTGTAGGTGACATCAAAACGAATCTCATCGTCGTCGGTAGCCACGTTCATCCAATCATCACCATAAAAGGTCACCTCCCAGTCGGCAGGATAGCTGATGGTAAACATCTCGTTCTCAAAGGTTTTAAAGTCGGTAGCCATCGAAACGATGTTCACCATCAACGCCATCAGTAAAATCATCAATGCTTTCTTCATAATAAACAGTATTTGGATGGGTACAAATATAGTTATTTTTCCGCTATGCACAAACTTTCTTCTGCATTTTAATAAAAAGGCAGTGCGTCATATTGGTTATTAATTTCACTCTTTAGGCAGACGGAGGTTATTTCTTCTCAACGAGTTCTCGAAGTTGCTCTATGATATCCATATCTTTCCTATACCACCAAGGGCCACCGCTAGAATAAAAGCATAATACAACAATTCCAATTCCAAGAGCCATAACCATAATAGCCCAAATATCAAAACCAGCCCCGACTAACATGATGCCAAAAATACATACACACCCAAGAATCCAAAATATCATATTGTATCGGTGTTTCTTTTCGAACCAATGCAGTAGCCGTTCTGGCGTGTCAAGGCTGTCAAAATTCTTGAGTGACCTATAATCGTACAACAATGACCATCCCCCAAAGCAAAAAATAGTTATCCAAAGCATGAAGTAAAAGATATTCTTGGGATCACCTAGTTTTTGCAAAGTGAAAAACAAGAGCGGTATGACTAAGATCAAGACGATAAAACCGTAGAGGTCACGTTTTACAATTGATTTACACTTACCCTTGAGCTCCTCGAACAATTCATTTCTGGTCTGGTTATTTAATGTATTCGTTTCCATAATGATTCGCATTTTATTGGGTTAATCATTCTTTCAATCTTTAGACGCACAGCAACGCCCAAAAACTACACAAAATCTTAAGTTTTTCACCTAGGGATGAGTAATCCCACCGCCCTAAGACAAGACCAGGCATTAAACAGCGCTCTCTTGATGAACCAAATCTCCAAGTTCTTCAACGTCGGCACAGAAATCATCATCAAGATACCAGTTATGCGACCAATCACTCCAAATCTGGCTTACCGCCATAACGATACCCAAAATAATCATGAATGGCCATAAATCTGATCCATAGGTAACTGAAAGTGCACAAACTATTGCGATGACGAGTGGAATCCAGTGTCGTACTTTGTAGGTTATTAAGAACTGCTTTACCGCCCAATAATGCTGTGGAGCAGTACCGGCGTTTTTCATCTGTGTGTGAAAGTGTCGCATAATCCTGTACATGACAAAATATCCAATCAGGTCAACGACGATGAAAGTATTTAATCCCCAAAAATAAATACTACCATAGGAATCCACTTCGCACCATACCAAAAATGCGAACAAAATGACGCATACAGCAATAACTGCAATACGTTTCCAACGGGACACTTTTTCAGTTTTCAATCGCATTTTGAGCAAACTCGCTGCCTTTGCGTTGATGCGCTGTCGCAGTTCCTGCAAGTGCAGTTCCCCGTTCATTTCCAGAGGTTCTTTAAAGTCTTCCATAATAAAACCAGCATTTAATGTCCAAAACTATATCTTATCTATTGATTAGAAGCGACTTGTCCGTGAGCAGATTATTTTTCCTCCTCCCATTCAACTTGAGGTAAATAGGGTTTTAACGGTTCAGTTCCAAACTCGTTAAGGCCGTCTATACTTTTTTGAAAGAACAAGAAGAAAAAGGCTACGGCACCAATCATTAAAACAGCAAGGCCTGTGGCAAAGATAAGCAGTATCGGAATAATCGCATACCACCAATCGACACCCGCATCATGGCAACGTTTGAGTCCGGCAAAAACGACCAACACAGCTGCCAGAATGAAGGAAACGATAATAATTACACGATTAATCACCTCGTTCTGCCCATAGGTCTTGTCAATGATGGCGACTACTCCATATGCCAATAGCGCAAAAAAAGCGACAGCAATTAATACGGTTACCAGATATTGTACACGCCCGATACGCCCTTTAGGGCTGAAGAAATTACTAAAGAAATGACTATTATCAATCGGGTTCACATAATTACGACATAAGCCAACATGATCCTTATCGTAATAAGGACATTCACTCAGACTACGTCCACAATGATTGCATTGTTCTATAATTGCCATAACGATATCGATATAATCATTTAACTTAAGTGCCCCATGAACAGGCGGCTTTATTTATTCTCAACGAGATCTTCCAGTCGGCTGAGAATCTCCTCGTCGCGGCGAGTCTTATATGGCACAAAATCGCCTTTAAAATACGAGTAGATTAAGATTGCAAGATATGTGACTGCAAGCGCCAAAGCCGCCCACATCCATACCCTGTCACGATAGAACTCTGGAAAGGGACTAATGATTAGGCCAAAGAGTACCAACCTAGTCAGGTAATCAGGATTGCGTTGATCACTTAACCTCTTTTCAAAACAGTGCAACAACTCTTCTGGAGTTTCAAGGTTGTCTAACCTCTGTAGAAACCGGTAATTAATCACAGCGGACCAGACAAATGAAATAACAAAAAACAGTAACATACATGTAGGAATTACATGTACACGATTTAGCACCACCACAGCGATAATCAAAAAGGCTATGAAAGTGAGCGTAAACACCGCATAGAGCCTCAGCCTACGTTTTGCTTGTGAGCGACACTCGGCCTTGATCAGTTCAAAGCGTTCACTTCTGCTCTCGATGTCTAATGTATTCGTTTCCATAATGATTCGCATTTTATTGGGTTAATCATTTGATTTCACTCTTTAGACGTACACCAATGCCCAAAAACTACATCAAAACGGAGATTTTTTTTGCAATCCACTGCATTTTTTCAGTTCTCCGCATGGGGACACGCCGTGAAGTCATTCAGGGCGATTGTTGTGTATAAGCAGGTCGAAGGCCTGCACAAGGCCAGCGGCCTTGACTTGCAACAACCCTAGGGTGGAAGGTGTTGCAAAACTAATGCCTCAAAAAAAATCGCGCTACGCGCGAGAACCTTTAGCTCGGCGAAGCCAAATTAAACAAAATTATAATAAAAAAATACTTTGTTTAATTTTTATACAAATTTTTGTTTAATTTCTCGGCCGTTAGGCCGATTTAAAAATCTAGAGGCGCTTTATGATAGACGTTTACTTTTTGCGTTTTTTCAACTCATAGATTAGTGCAACGAACGCGATCAGCACACCAATCATGCCGACGAGCAGGGAGACCAGGTCGTAATTCTCTTTGAGCCAGGTTGATATTGAGTCCATAGGGTAGCAGATTTTTGTTATTCTTTGTCTAACTTGAAGAGTTGATCGACAGCGTCCTTGAGGTTGGGTGCCAGGGGCGGAATGTGGTGGACCTGCTCGAGGCGGCGCAGTTCGTTGATGTCCATCTCCACCTCGTTCTCCTTGCGGGTCTGCTTGAACTCCTTCTTGTCGATGTAGTCGCGGCCGATGGTATAGGTCTCGAGCAGGATGATGTAATCCTGGTCAGTCCTGTCAAAGTGGCCCGATACAAGAATCTGTTTCATCACCAGGTCGTCAATACGTGACTGCCCGTTCTCGTTGATGTTATAGACCTCATAGTAACCACGGTTGGCACTCTTATGCATTTTCACTTTTTGCTTCTTTCCGGTCTTTGCCTCCTTGGCTGCCGCCTCGGTCGCCTTGACGTGGTCGCTATAGTCCCAAATGTCGAAGCTGGTAGTGCGCTGTCCTGCCTGCAGGTCGTCATCGATATATCCCAGGACCGAGATGGTATCACTCACCACACGACGTCCCGAAGGCTCATCGGTGAGGAACAGGCTACCCTGCTCGACACCCTTGATAACCTTTTTGTATTGGGTTGTCGTGTCAACGCGGGCCCACTTGTCGATGTAACCACCGACGAGTGTACTCAGGAGAAAGCGCAAGAGACCGTTTTGGCCCTTTGCGACACTGCGGGTCTTAGCCGAAATCTTCCGCTTGGCAATCTCATAGGTGTTGTCCACCACGCCGGCACGGAAGTAGAGTGGTCCCTCATCACAGACATAGACGCAGCGGAAGTAGGTCTGCACATAGAGCAATTCCTTGGGCTTGACGACCAGTTCTGACAGTTGGAAGTCCTCTTCCTCCATGACCACGCGCTGGTCAATGATAGCATCCACATCAACCTGCATCGCCTTGAATGCCACATGTGAGAAGTAAAGACGCTTCACGCCCTTGGCATCGTCAAGCCAGCCGTCTTGGTCGGTAGTACCCACCAGGGCGCCTTTCTCGTTGGTCACACAAACGGCACCAATGGGCATACCATCGGTGTCAACGACTTGAATCCTCTGGGCATGGGCTACTATCGCCAAGAGCAAGAACAGCAACCAAAAGTAAAGTTTTTTCATCTTGTATTCCAGTTAAAAAAAGAGACGAATAATCGTCCCTTCAGTAATCATTATTCATTATTTGAGCAACTCGCCGATCGAAGTGGTGAGGTTGAACATAAACGTCGTCGCTCCCGTGTGGGGACGCGCAAAGGCGGCACCGATACCGAATGCCCTGACCTTCAAGCCGCCGCACACCGACAGGCCCGACATGAAGTCGCGCTTATAGGTCGCCATGTCGCTGCGCGTGCGGTAGTTGTAACCGATACCCAGGTAGATGTTGTCGGTGGGCAGGATGTCGGCACCGAACACCAGGTGACGCAACAGGTTGCTGCCGAAGGAGTCCTTCTTGATCAGCCCGCTGTTGGGGTTATTCACGTCTTCTATCTTGTAATAGGGCGAGTTCCAGCGCGTGAGTTCATAGGCTGTGAGGTGCAGGCGGATGGGCGCCTTGCCCAGCATCTTGCTCATACCGAACTGGATGTCCCAGGGCAGGTTGTCTTTGTATTCGTTGAACTTCTTGACCTGACCACCCAGGTTCTTGGCCACGAGTGATGCCGAGAACTCATGATCGGGGTCGTAGTAATTGATACCCAAGTCGGCAGCAACGGCACCAGCGGAGTAGTCCTCATACTTGGAGTAGAGATACTTCACCGTGATACCGCCACGGAATCGCTCGCTGATGTCGTGGCTATAAGTCAGATTGAAGGCGATGTCACTGGCGCTGAATGTGCCCGTGAGTGTACCGTCGATAGCAGCTCCCTGAATGTTGCCGTAGCCGAAGTATTGGATACCCACAGCAATGGCTCCGTGCTCGCTCACGCCCTGACCGTAGCGCAGGCCGGCAAAGTTGGTCTCGCCGATGTACTTCATGTAATTGAGACCCACCTGGTGGTCAAACTCCGGCCCCAGGAGCGCAGGGTTCT
>JAEEGK010020749.1_pt1 | contig 13942 bp, 11 predicted proteins | sample 8958771 | NCBI WGS metagenome assembly JAEEGK01 (sample SAMN16246547, study PRJNA631951) | gut metagenome | biome: gut microbiome; feature: rumen; material: SC-attached | host: Bos | place: Iran: Karaj | collected 2018-10 | reverse complement strand
TCGTCCTCATCGGCCGCGGCATCTACGCGCTCGATAGCTGGGGCTTCAGCAAGGGCACTGTCGCAGATATCATCACGAAGATTTTAAAGAAAGCTGGCGACGAAGGCCTTAGCCGCAAGGAAATCGTCAAGCAGGTCCTAAAAGAGCGCAAGGTCAAGGAAACCACCGTTCTCTTGAACCTCCAGAACAAAGCACTCTATACCCGCGTCGGCAAAGATTGCTACAAATTAGCCTAACAAACCAAGAATGGCCTTCGGGCCATTTTTCGTGCTAAACTGAAGAAAATAACCATAAGCAAGGAGTTATACCTTATGCCAGAAACAAAAAAATCTAACAAAGGCCTCATCATCGGAATTGCAGCCGGCGCAGTTGCGGTCGTCGCAGCCGTAATCGTCATTCTCATCATCATTCTTGGCGGCAGCCCATCTCTCGAAGGGAAGTGGCATATCGTCGGCGCCAAAGAAGGCGACATCGAGCTAAGCATGGATAAGCTAGCGGGCTTAGGTATGGAAGGCTACGCATTCGAGTTTAAAGGCGACGGCAAAGCCGTCATGACCATACCGGTACAGGGCGAAAAGAATGTCACTTATGATGCAGAGAAAAAGACCATCACCGACGCCGCAGGCAAATCGATGGACTACAAGATTGAGGGTAAGCAGCTCTACGTCGGCGACGACGGAGAGATCTGGATGATCTTCGAGAAATAATCTGTTACTTCAAAAAAATATCCCCGACTACCGGGGATATTTTTATTTGTCGTAAACCGATTCGAGGATCTTTACGGTTTCCTTAATATCGAAAGCCTTCATGCCGGGCTGCTTCACGGCCATATTGCGGTTCTCGGCGCGCTCAATCGACTTCAGCCAGTCGCCATTTAGTGGGATGAATTCCGTCGAATCAAGAATCTTCACTTCCTGCGGGACCTTGTCGCTAAATAGGCACTTCATTCCGCAAGCCTGCGCCTCAACGCCGACATTCGGGATACCCTCGAACAGGGAAGGCATCACAAAAACATCCGCCATCATGAAGTAGCGCTCGACTTTGTCTTGCGACGGGAGCAGAGTAACGCCATCGCCCAATCGCTCGCTCGCAATCTTTTCTTCCAGCTCTTCCTTCAGCGAGCCATCACCAATAATCAGGAGATGCGCATTCTTGTGCTTTCTCGAATAATCGCCGAAGATATCGATGAGCTTCTCGTGGTTTTTTACCTTCTCATAGCGCCCGACGTTCAAGAGAATCATATCGTCCTCATCAAAACCGCACTGCTCGCGCATTTTATGGCGCGTATTCGCATTGAAGCGGAAACGATCGAGGTCGATGCCGTTATGGATGACCGTAAACCTCTGCTTTGCGCCAAATAGGAACTTCCCGGCATCCTCGCCGCAAGCCACGCGGTCCGTCGCGACGCGGTTCAGCTTCTTGCGGAGCATGCCGCTCACTACCTGCATCGGCCTTGAATTAATCTTCATATTGTTCGTACTGTGAGAGTGCGCGATGCGCTTCTTTGCGCCACCTTTCTTCGCGCCAGTCAGCACCAATGCCGACATAAAATCGATGTGGCTGTGGACGGTTTCGTATCCGTTATCTTTCACGAGTTTCGCGATGTCATTCTCGAACTTCAGCGGGTTTTTAAAGCGATTATCCGCCACATGATATAATTTCACGCCCATTTCTTTTAGCTCGTCTTCAAAGTCAAACTTCTCGCCGTTCTTCGGTTGCATAAAAGTCACAATACCAAACTCATACTTACTGCGATCAATAAATCGCAACGCGTTCATTAAAAATACCTCAGCGCCACCATGGTCTAAGCCGCCAAGCACGTGCAAAATCTTCTGTTTTTTCATCCTAAAATCTCCTCATAAATCGCCTTCATCTCGCTCAGGGAATTGCTCAGCGTGTAGCGTTTTGGGAACGCCAATTTGTATTCTTCCGGATAGCGAATTGCCTCACGCAATTTCTTCGTCAAAGCAGCCGTATCGGCCGCCGAAACGAGATACTTCTTGTTGCCATCGACGATGTCGCGGTGACCGCGATTATCCGTCACAATAATCGGCAAACCGCAATAGAGCGCCTCAAGCACACCGAGTCCTAGCCCCTCGCGAATACTGAGGGAAGTATAGAGATTACAACTCTGGACAAGCGCGGCATATTCGTCGCGAACATAGCCCGGGAAGAGGCATTGTTTACTTACGCCGAGATTCTTTGCAAGCTCTTTTACTTCATCAAGACATGGCCCCTCGCCGAGGAAGAGCAATTTCAACTTCGGGGTTTCTTTCATAATTGGCGCCGCCGCCTCAACAAGCATGCGCTGGTTTTTATTCTTCGTAAATTCCGCAAGGTAGCAAATCACTAAATCGTCTGCGCCGAGTCCATACTTCGCTCGCGCCTCAGCCTGCGCTTTTTTCGTCGTCTTCGCAAAGCGCGCCGTATCGACGCCCACACCATCAATCATCTCGACCGGGCACGCAAAATCCTTCTTCGCCCGCTTATAATCCTCACGATTAATCGTAATAAGAAGATCCGTAAATTTCGCCGCTTGGCGCTCTGCGCGATAGTAGATCAACCAGTTTTTCTTCGGCGCGCCATCATAAAAATGAAAGCCGTGGCAGGTATAAATCACTTTTGTACCATGCTTTCTCGCCTTTTTGGCCGCCCAACGCGTCACAATCGAGCCGACCGGCGTGTGGGTATGAATTGCGTCGTAATGATTCTCGTTAATTAGCTTCTTGAGCTGTCGATAAGCCTTAATATGTTTACCGAAGCTTAGTGGGCTACGCGCAAAATCAATCTTATAGACGTTATCTGCGTCTTTTACCGGCTCTTCATTTGCCGAGGCATAGTCAACCTGCCAGCCACCGATATTCAATTCTTTGTATGGCTCCTCGAGCGTTCCGCGGAGCATGCGCATCAATGGGCGATTAAACTTACTAAAGTTCGCCGTGTGGGACGTAAATAGAATCTTGCGTTTTGCCATTACCTTAAATTATACCGCATTTCTCGTCAGAGAATTAGTAGCGATAATGACGCGTTTATGCTAAAATAAAGCTATGGAACACGTAATCCATTTTTTTGCTACGCCGATCGTTTGGATTTCCATCGTTGCTATCCTTGCAATCTTAACTATCCGCAACTATAGGAAGATTAATCGTCTCAAAGTCCTCAACGTGGATTCCGTGCTTTTAATGCTTGAAATTCCAAAAGACAACGATAAAAAGGAACTCAGCGCCGAGCAGTTATTCGCTTCGCTTCATGGTATTCTTCGCGACAAGAACGAACTGAAGCACTCCGGCGGCATCCAGGAGCATCTCTCTTTCGAAATTGCCTCGACTGGTAACCAAATCCGCTTCTTCGTCTGGGTTCCAAAGGTTCTTCAGAGCTTCGTCGAGGGCCAGATTTATTCTCAGTACCCAAGCGTTCAGATTTATCGCATGAAGGAAGATTACGTCGATCGCCGTACGCAATATCCAGTCACTTATAGTTCAGAAATCTCTCTTATTTATGACGACGCTTTGCCGATTAAGACTTTCGAATCATTCGAGGTCGACCCACTCGCTGGTATTACTGGTACACTCGCAAAGCTAAACCCAGACGGCGGCGAAGAGCTTTGGATTCAAATTCTTACTCGTCCAATTGCTGACGACTGGCACACGAAGACCGATCGTTGGATCCAGAAAGTCAAAGCCGGGAAGGGCATTAGCTTTGGTAATATTGATTTTGCTTGGTTCGCCCAGCTTATTGCGGCGCTTTGGAAACCACCAGAGGGCGGCACGAAGTCTGAGACTACTGTCGAGCTCAGTGAACGCGCCAAGACGCAAATTGCCAAAGCCGAAGAGAAGGCTACGAAGCTTGGCTATGAAGTAAAGATTCGCCTCGCCTACGTCGGCCAAGACCAGGTCAACGCAAAACTTAATATGCAAGGCCTCGTCGGTACTTTCAAGCAGTTCAACTCGACTAACCTCAATGGCTTCAAGATGATTGGCGGCACTTTCGACAAGAATGCGCTCGACGCTTACAAGACTCGCCAGTTCACTAATCATGGCTTCATTTTGAATATTTCCGAGCTCGCTAGCGTTTACCACCTTCCGCACATGAACGTGGAGACGCCAAACATCGTCTGGGCCTCCAGCAAGACCGCCGAGCCACCAGCCAAGCTTCCAATGCTCACTGGTAACTCGAGCTACGATGAGAATCTTTCCGCCTTCGGTCTCACGGACTTCCGCGGCATCAAGCACCAGTTCGGTATGTACCGCAAAGACCGTAGCCGCCACGTTTATATCATTGGTCAGACCGGCTCCGGTAAGTCTGGTCTTTTGACGCTCTTCGCGCTCAGCGACATCTATCACAACCAAGGATATTGTATTATCGATCCGCACGGCGACCTCGCGATGGACAACCTCAAGTTTATCCCAGAGAACCGCATCAAGGACGTCGTCTACTTCAACCCAGCCGACACTCAGTATCCAATGGCTTTCAACCCGCTCGAAGTTTACGACCCAGCCCGCAAGCCGAACATTTCTTCTGAGGTTATTGGCGTGTTGAAGCGTATGTTTGGCGACTCTTGGGGCCCACGCCTTGAGCATATCTTGCGCTACACCCTACTCGCACTCCTCGACCGCCCAGAAACTACACTTCTCGATATTTCGCGCATGCTTACGGATAAAGAATTCCGCAAGGAAACTCTCGAATATTGTAAGGACGTAACTGTCCTTCAGTTCTGGAAGCAAGAGTTCGGTTCTTGGGGCGACAAGCAGGTCACTGAGTCTGTCGCGCCAGTACTCAACAAGGTCGGCGCCTTCACGGCAAACCCAATCATTCGTAATATCATCGGCCAACCGAAGTCTAGCTTCGACGTTCGCAAGATTATGGATGAGGGCAAGATTCTCGTTGTGAACCTCTCGAAGGGTCTTATTGGTGAGGACAACGCTGCTATTCTCGGTAGTTTCCTCGTTACAAAGATTCAGCTCGCCGCGATGAGCCGCAGCGATATCGCCAATATCGAGGACCGCCGCCCATTCTATCTCTACGTAGATGAGTTCCAGAACTTCGCCACCGATTCCTTTGCGGTCATTCTTTCTGAGGCGCGCAAATACGGCCTCAACCTTACTGTTGCTAACCAGTACACTAGCCAGATGACCGACGCAGTCCGCGACGCCGTCTTCGGTAACGTCGGTACGACTATTAGCTTCCGCGTTTCTGCCGATGACGCGCCAATCCTCTCGAAGCAATTCGAGCCAATCTTCGAGGCACAGGACCTCCTCAATCTCAACAACCGCCACTTCGTCGTCTCGATGATTATCAATGGCGAAAAGACGCCTGCATTCTCGGCAACGACACTCAGCATCCCGAAGGCGCCAAACGATCTCACGCCAGAGATTATCAAGTATTCCCGTATGAATTATGCTCGCAGCCGCTCGATTGTCGAGGAGGAAATCCGCGAGAATATTGAGGCTGCCGAAAAATGGAAGAAGAATCTTTCCGACTCCGGTCGCGAAGCCGGCGAACGCGGCTCCCAGATGCAGGCCGCTGCCACCAAGAAAGAAAAGCCTGTCTTCGAATTTACGCCACAAGCCGAATTCCGCAAGCAAAAAATCTCCCCAAGTAAGGCCGAGGGGAAAGAAATGGGTCCAAGTCTAAAAGACCTCGGTCGCATTGTTGCCGAACAGAGAAAAAAGACTGAGCCACAAGACGACAAGCCGGCCATCCAAAAGAAGGGCCGCGACATCAGCTACCACAAACATACCGAGGCCGAGAAGCGTCACAATCAGCCTATTAAATAATTATCTCTTTTCGAGAAAGCTTGCGCAGGCTACGGCCGAGCACGAATCGCGGCCGCCCGTAACGACGGGCCGGCCAGACGACGGTCTTCCCGCAAGGACGAAAACGGATGTGCTGTGATATAATTATTAAGCTATGAAAAGTACACTTTTATCTACGCGCGGCCTGAAAAAGGCCTATGGAAAGCGCGACTCATTATTCGAGGCCCTGAAGGGCATCGATCTAGATATCGAGAGTGGCGAATCTGTCGCAATCGTCGGCAAATCCGGCTCCGGTAAGTCTACATTGATGCACCTCTTAGCGCTTCTCGACAAGCCGTCCAAGGGCGAAATTACACTCAACGGGCGCAATACCAGTAAACTTAAGAACCGCAAGCTCAACCGCCTCCGCAACAAGGAATTCGGCTTCGTCTTCCAGAGCTTCTTTATGAACGCGAACGATAGCGTGCTCAACAACGTTATCCTTCCGCTCAAAATCGCCGGCATCGGCCGTCGCGAACGTCGTCGCCGCGCCCTCGAAGCGCTCCGCGTCGTCGAGCTCGAAGACAAGGCAAAGAACAAGGCCAAGGATCTTTCCGGTGGCCAAAAGCAGCGCGTCTGTATCGCTCGCGCCATCGTCAATAACCCGAAGGTCATCTTCGCCGACGAACCAACCGGCAACCTCGATTCCACTACTGGCGACAAAATCGAAAACTTGCTCTTCGGCCTCAATAAAGAAAAGGGCATCACGCTCATCATCGTGACGCACGACGAAGAACTTGCCGCTAAATGCGGGCGCCAAATCCGCATCGCCGATGGCAGCATCGTCGAAGACGCCAAGGTCAAGAAAGGAGGCAAAAAATGAAAGTTCTAGACATCATCCATGACGCCAACTCCAATCTTTGGCGCAACAAAATCCGCAGCGTTCTGACTATTCTCGCGATTTTCGTCGGTAGCTTTACAATTATCCTCAACTCCGCCATCAACGCCGGCGTGAATGACTGGATGAACAAGCAGATCGAAAACATGGGTGGCGACGGCTACCTCGAAATGATGCCAACCGAAGCCTACGACACCATGACAAGCATGCTCGGCGGCAATGGCCCACAGGAATACACAGAGGACAAGGACAACGCCAACGCATCGACCTACATCAAGGACGAGCAGATTGAGGCCGCCAAGAAAATCGACGGCATCAAAGTCTTCAACGCATTGCCAAACTCTACCGCCGACTACGTTACGAGCAAAAAGACTGACAAGCGCTATCGCATCAACCTCAATCTCGTCGTCGAAGGCATCAACTTCGATATGAGCAACGGCGTTTCGCCAAATACCGACAAGGACGCAGGCTACGAAATCGCAATCAACGAAGATCTCGCTAAAGCACTTGGCTACGAAAACGTCGCAGATATCGTCGGCGAAACCGTCCAGATTGCAGTTCCAAGCAACCTAACTTGCTATACCGCAATCAAGCGCAGCGAATGCCAAACTATTCTCGACGTAAAGGTTTCCGGCACCCAGGCCCCAGGTATCCTTTCGATGGGCGGCAGCCGCGCCAACCTCGCATTCTGGAACCGCGTCAACGAAATCAACTACGAAGGCATGCCAGCCGAAACTAACCGCAGCTACCAGGCAACCGCTGACGTCGATCCAGACAAAATCGATAGCGTCAAAGCCGAGCTCGAAAAAATCGGCCTCAAGGCCATGTCCGTCGACGACGAAGTTGGCATGTTCAAGGTCTTCTTCGACGCAATTCTCATCGTCTTTAATATCTTTGGCGGCATCGCACTCGTCGCAGCTTCCATCGGCATCATCAACACTTTGTTTATGTCCGTCCAGGAACGCACGAAAGAAATCGGCCTCGACAAGGCTCTCGGCATGAGCAATGGTCACGTCTTCGCAAGCTTCAGCTGCGAAGCAATCCTTCTCGGCTTCTGGGGCTCCGCCGTTGGCGTCGTCGTCTCGATGATTATCGGCAACATCGTAAGCAGCATCGCGCGCGAAACCTTCCTCGCCGATTTCCCGACCTTCCAACTCACGATCTTTGAGCCGCTCACGATGATTACAATCGTCGCAATCATCATGTTCATCGCCTTCCTCGCCGGCACCTTGCCAGCTAGAAAAGCTTCAAAGAAAAACCCAATCGACGCATTGCGTTACGAGTAAAAATATCCCCGGTTCAACCCGGGGTATTTTTTATGCAATTTTTTGTTTCTTTTTTGATATGTAATTTGTTATCAGTGCGAAGCCAATCGCGAAGGCCAACACAGTTGCCATATTGATTAGAATCGGTAGCAGAGAAGCGAAGCTATAATCTTCTAGCGCCATAATCTTATTACTGGCGTCGATGAAATAGTAGCTTGGCATAATATGCGCAAAACCAAGCACCGCGCCCGGCAAATACTCAGCAGGTACAAACGCGCCGCATAAGAAGCTCGATCCGAGCGCAATCACATTCATCATGCCGCTCACCGCGCCCTGGCTAGTCACGAATTGACTGACTAAGAATGCCACAGTCGTTGCACAGCCTGCAAAGATCAAAGTATTCACAATATAAAGTAGGCCATGGATGCTCCAAAGCACATCGAACCCGAGCACGAAGAACCCAATAATAACAAACAGCGCCCAAACGCCAAACGAGTAAATGCAGCAGTTCTTAAGCAAGGTGCGGTTCATCTTCGAAATCTCGATACTACTCACGAGGTTGCGCTTCCTAACTTCCATGCGATTGAAGGACATCATGATGAGACAAATAATCGTAATTACGCAGGCTAGAATGCTGTAGTTTGCAAAGCTAAAGTAGCGCGTCGCCGTCGAATACTTTGTCGTGTCCGCCTTCGTTTTTAGCTCAACGTCAATTTCTTTTTCGAGCGATTTCTCGACTTTGCTTGCGAGCTCATCATCATTCAAGCCTAGCGTCGAATAAGCCTTCGCAGCCGTCAAATAGCGGCGGACGATTACCTTCGCGAGCTCGGCACTATAACCGGCCGAGGAGCGCATCTTTAGTTCCGGATCATGGCCCAAAGCGAACTCCTGATGGTACTCTTCTGGAATATCAATCACGAGCGTCACTTGCTCATAGAATAGCGCATCCTTCAAGCGATCATCGTCAGCATAGTCCTTCGACACCTCCGCATTCTTATTAAGATATTCAAGGAAGCCCTTTGTTACGCCCGCTTCTTTGTCATGATTAAATACGACAACCGTCGGCTTCGCGGCCTCGAATTGCGCCGTCGTCGAACCGGAATTAATATTCATCGTACCAAACAGCACGAGCATGTTGGTATAGAGAATAATCGTCCCGATATTCTTGAGCGCAATCTTCCAAAAAGCTCTAGACACTGTCATAACGCGCCCTCCTCAAGTTCCTAACCGACAACACGAAGAATATCGCCGCAAGAGCAACCAGGCTCAATGCGTTCACGATAAATCGTGTCATATCATCATAATAAAGTAGTGAATAGAAGCCATCCGTGATAAGGCCGACTGGGTTTATTTTATTCATCCACGGGCAGGCCTCATCGAAGAAGATCTTCATACCGCCGAACATACCGGCAAACAAACAGCCAACCATCGTGATAATTAGCACAACGACCTGCTTCGCATTGTCGCTCATCTTAAACATCACGGCAAGCAGCATACCAAACATCGTCGCAGTCAGCGAACCAATGCCAGCAAGCAACATGATTAGTCCCATGTTGTCGCCAAAATCAACGCCGAGCACGAAGCGCATAAATAGAATCAGCAAAACCACTGAGCCGAGCAGCATCGTGTAGCCGGCTAGCAAGTTGCTGAGCACGACGACGCTCTTTTTTGTCGGCGCGATTGCCACACGCTTGCCGCGATGCGACAAATTCGGTAAACAACGATTTAGCATTTCGGAGCTCAGCATCGCGCCCTGCATGCACGCCATCGCGATGAGTGTAAAGAATTCAATCGAAACCACATTCATCACATGCGAATCGTCGCTAATCTTCGGCTGCGCGTTCTGCACAATTTCCGCCGCTTTCATTTTAACTTCGATTGGGTTCAGCGTCCCGCCCGCGCGTTGCTGTTCGGCGTCCGCAATATCGTCAATCATCCCGGACATCTGCGCAACTTGCTCAGTCGTCATTTTTAGCACAGTCTGATTCGTACCATTGCCTTTAATCTTTACGTGCGCCTGGCCGTCTTTGACATACACGATACCTTCGACTTTTTCTTCATCGAGCATCCTATCAGCTTCATCAAAGTCGACATATTTCGCCTTAAACATTCGCTCATCGCCAGCCGTTAACGTTTTAAACGCAGCAGCGAATGTTTGTTCATTATTATAAGCATCATCGCGCACAATCGCGATATTAAACGGCTCGAACTGGTCATAGTCATGCAACCGCGCAAACGCCAAATTGAAGAAAATCGCGAGAATAAAAGGGAAAGCCAGCGTCCAAAACACCAGCGCCTTATTCCTCAGAAGCGTCTTCAGCGCGTATTTATAGTTATGAAAAAACATTAGTCGCGAAGCTCCTTGCCGGTGAGTTCGAGGAACACGTCGTTGAGCGTTGGACGCTCAGCAAAAATGCGGCTATAGTTAATGCGGTTTGCCTTGAGATATTCGATCATCTCGGCAAGATTATTCTTGCCTTTACCGAACACGACCTTCAGCGCGCCCTCTTCGTAGCTCACAGAGTCGACGTTCTTGATCTTTTCAAAACCAGACAGCTGTTTTGGCGAAAGCTCCGCCACCTCAACTGTTACTTTTTCTTCGATCTTGGCAAGCGCCTTAAGCTCATCGTTTGTACCCTCGGCAATGATTTTGCCATGGTCGAGAATAATCACGCGATCGCAGAGAATTTCAACCTCCTCCATATAATGCGTAGTGTAGATAATCGTCGCGCCATCATCGCGCAGCTTCTTGATGCCTTCGAGAATATTGTTGCGGCTCTGAGGATCAACTGCGACCGTCGGTTCATCCAAGAAAATGAGTTTCGGTTTATGCGCAATACCACACGCAATATTTAGACGGCGAAGCAAGCCGCCTGAAAGCTGCTTTGGATACTGGTTCTTATTTTCTTCAAGTCCAACGAGCTTCAACGCATCTTCGACATACTGCGCGCGCGTCGCTTTATCTTCGATGTAGAGCCCGCAGAAATAATCAATATTTCCATAGACCGTCAACTCATCGAACACTGCGACTTCCTGAAAAACAACGCCAATTTTTGCCTTAGTGTCATAGACGTCCGGCGCCATGTCTTTTCCAAAAATTTTAATGTCACCAGCATCGTATTTGAGCAGAGAAAGAATGCAGTTCATCGTGGTCGTTTTACCCGAACCATTTGGGCCAAGGAGACCAAGAATCTCGCCTTCCTTCACCGCGAGGCTCAAATCATCAACGGCCTTGTTTTGTTTGTAGCTTTTCGTCAAATGCTTAACTTCAATAACGTTCTTCATAGGCGCCTAATTATTAATATTTTTAATACCAACTTCCGGGATCATCACGTCGGCCGGCGTTTCGATAATGAAGCGAATGAGGCGTGCGACCTGTTCTGTATCAACACCGTTCGCCATATTCTTTTCGATATCGAGCTTCTTAAACATATTAGTACGCATCATACCCGGCATCACATTCGTAACGCGGATGCCATACTTTGCGAGTTCGTCCTGAAGTGACTTCGTAAAGCCAACTACCGCCCACTTCGTCGCGTTATAAACAGCGCGCTCGGCCTTATGGTTAATACCGGCCTGAGAGCTATTATTTACAATCAAACCGTCATTCTGCTTCTTCATGTACGGAACGGCTGCCTTCGAGCAATTCATGACGCCAAGCACATTTACGTCAACGACCGCTTCGATGCGTGCGGGATCGTTCGCATCGAGCTCTTCCTGGATCCAAAGACCAGCATTATTAATAAGCACGTCAATGCCGCCGCATTCTTCGGCGATTTCAGCCATTACTTTTTCAACCGCCGCGTATTCACCAACATTGCAGACTTTATATACGCAGCCATTCGCCTCAGCAACGGCCTTTAATTTTTCTTCGGTCGTCGCGACGATCACGACCTTGTTATCTTTTGCCAAATCCGTAGCGAGCGTCTTGCCGAGCCCATCGCTGCCACCAGTAATAACAATTGTTTTCATATCTTTTATTATATAATAATTAGATATGTTCGCCCATATCATGAAACTAGTTCCTGGCGGTCAAGGCCTTGGCGTCCTCGAAGACGGTAAGAAGGCTTTCGTTTGGAATGCCTTGCCGGGCGAAAAAGTCGAATTTAACGTTACAAAAGACAAGCGCAGCTACTGCGAAGGTGTCGCATATCACGTCTTTAACTGCAGCGAGCATCGCATCGTGCCGAAAGATAAATGTTTCCTCGCGACCAGCCCATGGCAAATCATGGACTACGCATATGAGCTAGAGCAAAAGCGCGAACTCGTCCGCGAATGTTTTCTCCAAAACCACATCCTCATCGAACCAGAACCGACCAAAACCGACAACAAAGATTTCTTTTACCGCAACAAAATGGAGTACTCGCTCTACTGGAATAATGACGACGGCAAAATTTATCCTGCCTTCCACGAACGCGGCACGCACCGCAAAGTTCCAATTGAGCAGAGCAGCATTGAGTGCCCAGAAATTTGGGCCAAAGCCAGCGAGATCATCGCAAAACTAAACGCCGAGCACGCCGAAGCGCGCAAATACCAGTCCCTACTCATTCGCTGTGACCAGCAGGGCAATACTAGCGGCGACCTCTTCGTTAATGGCCAACCGCACCCAATCATGGCGAACCTCACCGACAAACTCTGCGGCCAAGAATATAGCTATTCGCCAAACGGTTTCTTCCAGATCAATCTCCCAGTCTACGAAATGGTCCTAAATCACATCAAGCAGCACATCTCGACCAACAACGTTCTCGACCTTTATTCCGGCGTTGGCAGCATCGGACTCACCGTCGCTCGCGATAAAGAACTAACTCTCGTCGAAGTAAACGGCGCCGCCTATGAAGAAATGCAAAAGAACGCCGAAGGCACGAACGCCAAGTGCATCCTCGCAAAGTCCGAAGACGTCACCGAATACATCGCACCAGACCAGACCGTAATCCTCGATCCGCCACGCGCCGGCTGCGACGCAAAGCTCATCGAAAAGCTCAATGAGATTAAGCCGGAATCCATCATCTATCTTTCCTGCAACCCAATCACTCAGGCTCGCGACATTGCAATGCTCCAGGGGAACTACGCCATCAAAGAAATCACTCCGTATAATTTCTTCCCGCGCACGCCGCATATCGAATCGCTCGCCATCCTCGTACGAAAATAATTCGTATATAATAAGGGTATGGATTTCGAACAAGCATACAATAGCTTAAACGACGAACAGCGCGCCGCCGTCGACCATATTGATGGCCCACTTCTAGTAATCGCCGGCCCAGGTACCGGTAAAACCCAGCTGCTTTCTGTCCGCGTCGCAAATATCTTGAAGCAGACCGACGTCCTGCCGGACAATATTCTCTGTCTAACCTTCACAGAAGCCGCCGCAAGCAACATGCGCCACCGCCTCGCCAACTTCATTGGTCCCGAAGCCTACAAAGTCCAGATTCATACCTATCACTCATTCGGCTCTTATCTCCTTCAGGAGCATCGTCCAGACCTCCAGAACAGCATCGACGAGCTCGACCGTTTCTCGATGATCCGCGAGATTCAGGCTCAACTCAAAATCACTTCGCCACTCCGCGGCGATTGGGCAACCAAAGACATTATTAGCGCCATCAGCAATCTCAAGGCCGCCGCACTCGATGCCGACGATATTGCAAAAATTATCGCCAAGAACGAAGCGGACAATACCGCCATCCTCGACGCCATCAAAGACGACCTCGTCGCTACCGGCGAGAAATATCCGAAGAATCTCCCGGCCTATGAAAGCATCCTCGAAAAACTCAAAGAATTTGTAGACAACAGTGGCGGCTATATTACCGATCGCGTCGAGCCAATTGCAAATATCTACTACCGCTCGCTCGCGCAAATCTTACTCGACCGCGACGAAGACGTAAGCGTCGCCAAGCCGCTCTACGAATGGCGCAAAAAATACTTCGAAAAAGACGGCGACAATAACTATATCTTCAAAGACATTGCCGCAACTCTGAAGCTCGCCGACCTCGCCTTCATTCTTCCCCACTATAGCGAGGCGCTCGCGAGCAAGGGTCTCTACGACTACG
>JAEEGK010020744.1_pt1 | contig 13943 bp, 12 predicted proteins | sample 8958771 | NCBI WGS metagenome assembly JAEEGK01 (sample SAMN16246547, study PRJNA631951) | gut metagenome | biome: gut microbiome; feature: rumen; material: SC-attached | host: Bos | place: Iran: Karaj | collected 2018-10 | reverse complement strand
ATTACGAAAACGATGCGGATTTTGTCGACGAATGGGTAGCGACTAAAAAAGACTCTAATTGAAAAGAGGCCCGCTAAGCGGGCCTCCTTTTTTTCGTCTAATTGTTTTTCATCTATTGGGCGCAAGCTCGTTTTGAATTAAAGTTTCATATCGGAGAGGCGGGTGCGTTCCACCTGGTCGAACTCGTTCTGAATTTCCTTGCTCGGAGTTTTGGTGCAAAGGCTTACGATAACGATGGTGGCAAAGCTCAAAACGAAGCCGGGCACGAGTTCGTAAATCTGGAAAATCTCGGCGGAGAATCCGGAGAGGTAGAACTTCCACACGAATGTCGTGATGCCGCCGACGAGCATGCCCGCAATGGCGCCCGGAAGCGTGGTACGCTTCCAGAACAAGGCAAGCAGCATGATCGGGCCGAAGGTCGCACCGAAACCGCCCCACGCAAAGCTCACAAGGCTCATCACCACATCGAGGAAGCTCTTGCCCTGTGCAGCGCCGTCGGCGCCGGGCGCCCCCTGCATAGCGACAATCACCGCGATAACCGTAATGAGCACGACCACGCCACGGCTCACCCACATGACTTCCTTGTTGCTCGCATTCTTGCGGAACAGGTGCTTGTAGAGATCGTTACTGAAAGCAGAAGCGGAAACCAGCAGCTGCGAGTCGGCCGTACTCATGATGGCAGCGAGGATGGCAGCCATGAGGATAGCGGCAATCGCCGGATGGCAGAGTGCCTGGCACAAAATCATGAAGATGCGTTCCGGGTCGTTGACGGTGATGCCGTGCGCTTCCACGTAGTAGCGGCCGAGCAACGCAATCATCACGACTGCGCCGAGGCAAATCGTCACCCAGGTCATGGCGATGCGGCGGGAATCCTTGATTTCTTCGGCGTTCTTGATGCTCATGAAGCGCACCAGGATGTGCGGCATGCCGAAGTAGCCGAGGCCCCACGCGAGGCTAGAAATCAACGCAATCAGGCCGATGGACTTGCCTGTAGTGGCGTTGGTGAACAGGCTCATCAGGTAGGGGTTCTGCGCGTTCACGGCATCCATCGTCGCGGCAAAGCCACCCGAGCCGCTCATGATAATCGAAGGAATCGCGATGACGGCGATGAGCATCATGATGGCCTGGATAAAGTCGGTCCAGCAGACAGCGAAGAACCCACCCATAAAGGTGTAGCTCACCACGACGACCGCACCGAGAATGAGGCCCGTAGTGTAACCCATGCCGAAAATCGTGCCGAACAGTTTGGCACAAGCGACGAAGCCCGACACCGTGTAGAACAGGAAGAACGCGAGAATGAAAATCGAAGCAATGACGCGGATGATTCCCTTGTTGTCGCGGAAGCGGTTCGAGAAGAAATCCGGGAGCGTAATGGAATCGCCGCAGAAATGGCTGTACTTGCGGAGCCTGCGGCCCACGATTTTCCAGTTGAGGTACGTACCGATTACAAGACCGATGCCTATCCACGCTTCGGAAAAACCGCTCACGAACACGGCGCCCGGGAGGCCCATCAAAAGCCAGCCGCTCATGTCGGAGGCCTGCGCGGACATCGCGACCACCCACTTGTTCATACCGCGGTTGCCGAGGTAGTAGGCGTTCAGGCTGTTCGCCTTCTTGGAAAAGTAGAACCCGATGCCGAGCATCATCAGCAGGTAAAGGATAAAGACGGTCAATACCATTTGATATTCTCCCTGAAGTGTGATATATTCTAAAATAAGATATTTTACGTCGCGATTCCCCACGAGAGCGTTATTTTTTCTAAATAAATGAGCCAAGATTGGAACATGCAAGAGATATCCTTCAAAATCATCGCAAAAATCAAAAGCGATTTCGACACCAAGTTCGGGGTGCCTAGGCAAAGTGGCCTGGTTCCGGGCCTCAAGTCATGCATCCGCTTTGAGCCGGAATTCCGGAACGCCGATGCCCTGCGCGGGCTAGAAGGATTCAGCCACCTGTGGATTGCATGGATATTCTCCGAAAACATCCGCGAGACATGGAGCCCGACAGTGCGCCCCCCTAGGCTCGGGGGCAACAAGCGCCTCGGCGTTTTCGCGACACGTTCCAGTTTCCGCCCGAATCCGCTCGCGCTTTCGTGCGTGAAGATAGAGGAAATCCGCCTTGACGGGGATGAAGGCCCCGAAATTGTCGTGAGCGGCGCCGACCTCATGGACGGCACGCCCATCGTCGACATCAAGCCCTACATTCCCTACACCGACGCCCGGCCCGAAGCCATCGGCGGTTTTACAGACTCCGTGTTCAAGAACAGGCTACACGTCAACGCTCCTGCCGAAATTTTGAACAAGCTAAAATTTGAAAAAAGGGATGCCCTCGTTGCCGTCCTGGAGCAGGATCCGCGCCCCGCCTACCAAGACGACCCCGAACGCATCTACGGGTTCAGCTTCGCCAGCAAAGAAATCAAGTTCAAGGTTAACGGAAACAACCTTGAACTCATCAGCATAGACTAGCCCCGCGACGAAAAAAACATTCCCAGAAAAAGGTCCCCCGTATTATCTGAGACAAATAGAGCCTTAACAGCCCAGCATTTCATTCTTCCAGAATAACGCGAGATATTCTTCCAGTCATTGAGAAGAGTAACTGTTGTCGTGAGAATAGAAGCGTCGGCCGGGGCCCTCCCCCGCAACGAAAAAAATCCCCTACAAACTGAAAAGGCTCCCCCGCCAAAAAGCGAGGGAGCCTTTGCTTGCTTTACACAAAAAACTGTTTCGGGCGTCTATCGGGCGATATCGATGCGCGCCGTAGAACGGGCAGAACTCGCCTGCACGGAAATCAGGTAGTTGCCCACCGGGAGTTTGGAAGCATCGAAATTCACAGTATTCTCGCCGGCAGAGAACATCGCATCCATGCTCATCACCTGCTTGCCGAGAACCGAGTACACGCTCACATTGACGCGGGAAGCACGGTCAAGGTTCACGGGAACGACAATCGCGTTCTGCGAGACAACCATCTTGCCGATGGAAACACCCTTGGCCTGCACAGCCCTGATAGCGTCGGAGCCTTCGGACAACGATGTTGCTTCGGCGCTGCTTTCAGGAGACTTTGCCGAAGAACTGGAACCGTCCGCCGGGCCAGCAGAACTAGAGCTCTCGGCGCCAGAAGATGCCGGAGCATCGCTACTAGAGGAGGTTAGAGTTTCAGCGCTGGAAGACTCCGGTGTGGAAGTAGCAACCGGGTTAAGCTTGTCGCCAAGAACTTCCATTACCTTCTCCGCATAACGCTTGCCGAAATCGCGGTAGCCCTGCGAAGAGAAGTGGATGCGCATCATGTCCAGGTCGTTGAGGCCTTCGGCAGACACGAGATAAAAATTCTTGGACTTTTCCGGGAGTTTCCTGATGTTGTTGTTCGTGCCCTTGGAGCTGCCTTGATACGGAACTTCGCCCGCAAAGAACGGGATGTCAGCGTCGAGCCCGATATCAGTGACCAAGCGGTCATAAACCTTCTTGACCTTGCCCGGCCAATCGCTGTCGCCCTCGTCCGTTTCTCCCTGGTGGAAGATGATACCCTTGATGACGCCGTCTTCCTTGGCTTTCTTAGCCATATCGACCAGACGCTTGTACGGGTCACCACCATAGTCCTTGACGATGTCCTTGAACCAGCCAGCCTGGTCATTCAAATAGCCCTGATCCATCGGGGAATCGAACGCCACGATGCTGCAACCCGCAATGGCCACGACAACGACACCGACCCTGATTTGCGGGTCAAGCTTTTCAACCAGCGTGCGGCCGAAGTAATCAGTGGGACCAAGACCGCCATGCTTGTTGGCCAGCGGCGGAATCGCGTCGTTCCATGTCCCGAGCGCCCTTCCGTTGAAGTCGTCGATTGCCGAAAGCATCTGGAAACGGGGATCAACCGTCTTGTCTTGAGACTCGATAGTACCCTGGCCCTCCATGTTGGACTGGCCAAAGGCGAGATAGATGTGGAAATTAGGATCCGGATCGGCATACACAGAAGCAGCCGCCATAAATGCAAACCCGAACAGGGGGGCCAGCAGGTTCACTTTTTTCATTTTTCCTCCTCAAAATGAGCAAAATCTTCACACAGAAGACTCCGTTCCAACACCTAACTCCATTTTCACAAGAAATATACCCTTAAAATGACGTTTTTTAGAAAAAAAAAGGCTTTTTTCCATTGTAAAGGATTGCAACACGACACAAAAAACCCGTCTCCGGATACGGAAACGGGCCTAATTTCAGCGAATAAGGATTAGCGCTTTTCTACGGAAATAATTTTGACAGCAGCATCCTGCCTGAGCAGGTACCTTCCAGAACGCTGGAACTTGGCAGCGACAATATCCTTGAGCGAAGCACCAGAGGCAAGATCGACCGTGCCGAGGTACTTGCCCTGCATGTCAAACACCTGGGCCTTGCCTGCCATGACAAAGGACTTCGCCATTGCCGGGAGCGCTTCCGGAACAGAACTGCTGGAACTATTCGTGGCAACTGCATCGGAACTGCTACTTGCCGCAGAACTCAACTGGTCAGCCGAGCTGCTGGAAGCCGAATGATGGTGGTGGTGTTCCTCTCTCGAGCTGCTGGAGCTGGCCACAGATTTCGCCTCGCTAGAACTGCTGGATGCAGGGCTATCGCTCGAAGCCGGGGGTTCCGAACCTTCGACGGGTTTGAGCTTTTCTTCCCCCAAGACTTCGATCATCTTTTCGGCATAGCGCTTGCCGAACTCACGATATTCCTCCGCAGTGAAATGCACATTCTGGCCATCGCCCAAAGCCTGGTTGAATCCTTCGGAAGACACCACATAGAAGTTCTTGGATTGCTGCGGGAGTTTCGCGATGTTTTGGTTCGCGCCGGCACTCACACCGCTACGCAGGACCTCGCCCGCGAGGAACGGAATATCGTTACCGAGGCCCAAATCCTTGATGATGTTGTCGTAGACCTTCTTAACCGCCGAAGGCCACTGGCCGTCACCGGCATCCGTTTCGCCCTGGTGGAAGATAATGCCCTTGATAACACCGTCTTCCTGAGCCTTTTTGGCAATTTCAATCAAGCGACCGTAAGGGTTTCCGCCATATTGATTAATGTAACCCGTCATCCAGCTCTGCGTTGCCGTGGCTGTACTGATATAGCTCTTGTAGTTATCCTTGTCGAACAGTTTGATGCTGCACCCCGCAACCGCAACCACAACGACACCCACCTTGATTTTGGAATCGGTCTTTTCGACCATCGTACGGCCAAAATAGTCCGTAGGGCCTAATTTCGCATTGTTACAATGAGCCAGCGGAGGCGTAGCCTTGGCCCACTGCCCCTTCGTCTTGCCAGAACAGGAACCATTGTCGGCAGACCAGAGTATTTGGAAGCGTTCGTCAACGTTCTTATCCTCGTTACCGATAACGCCCTGGCCTTCCATGTTGGACTGACCAAAAGCGAGATAGATGTGGAAATTAGGATCGGGGGCTGCAAACGTAGATGCTGTCATAAGGGCCACTCCGATTAATGATCCCATGATATTGATTTTTTTCATTTTTTCTCCAACAAGCGCACACCACCCCAACACGGAGCTGTTCAAGCATGCGCTTCCAACAATATGTAATATACCCAAAAAAACGAAATCCGAGCGAAAATCGTCATTTTTCTCATTGCAATTACGCAATAACATCCTTTTTTGCCTGTCATATTTGCCGATATTTAACATAATCTAGGCCATTATATTATTTATATTCCCTAAAACGAGGATTTTCATGATAAACAAAATTTTAGCAGCATCCATTCTTTCCCTGTCCCTGTTCATCGGTGCCTGCGGGAGCGACGACGAAGAAGAATCCCTTGCCGATAAGTGCCGGAATGGGGACGACGCCTCCTGCCTAATCGGGACATGGAATCTGCTGGCCCTCCAAGATGCAACGCTAGACTACAGCATCGTTGTCGACTTTTCGACAGGGCCGGGTCGGCTCGTCATCAACGATGACGGGACCTTCGTGTACACCTATGCTTCGGCAGCAAGTTCCCTGATGAGTAAAGATTGCGGCGGGCTCAAAGACACCGGCAAATGGACTTACGATGCAGCGACAAAAACCATCAACATCAAGTTTACCGTCGGCGAGCAGTGCAATTCCAACCCCACTTATGCAGTCGTAAAAGTTAACGAAACCGAGATGTCCTTTAATAGACAAGTTTTCCAGACAAGCGAAGATCTCCCCAAAGGTCAAACATACATCGAATATTTTCAGCGAGTAAACATACAATAAAGAGTCTAAAAGACAGTCTGGACAAAACAAGCAACGGCAATTAGGCAAAAAAACGGCGGAAAACCAGCCACAGCACCCGCATACCGTAAGTAATGACGTTCAAGTGCGACTTTTCGTCGCCATAGTGCGTCGGGATAGGGAGTTCCGCCATCGGCAAACCGGAAGAATCCGCCTTGGAAATGATTTCCAAGTCGATGTCGAAACTGCTACTCAGCTTTTCTAGGTCGAGCGTCTTGAGGAAAGCTGTCGAGTACACAAGAAAACCGCTGTGTCTGTCCGTCAGTTGCTGACTAAACGCCAGATTTTCAATTGCCGTGAGAATTGCCCCGCCGATACGCTTGTGCAGAGGCATCCCCCCCTCTTCGGCCTCGCCCTCGATAGCCATGCGGGAACCTTGAATCAATGCCAAGTCATGGCACGCCATTGCTGCAAAAAATTCCCCCAGCCGGTCCCCGGGATATTGCCCATCGCCATGGAGACAAGCCACAAATTTGGCGCCCGAAGCGATTCCCTCGGCGAGACCCTTCTTGACCACGGCCCCGTAACCCTGGTTTTTCTCGAAACGGATATAGCGGAGAATATTCTTTTCGTGCGTTCTTTCCCGGAATTCCTCGAACACTTTCTGAGTTCCGTCGGTGGAGCCGTCATCAATGACGAGCACGCGGGAACGTTTCCAAACTGCCGGACGGATGCTTTCGAGAGTCCTTGTCAAGGTTTTCTCTACGTTGTACGCAGGAATGAATATAAAGGAATCAATTGGCGGCATCGCTATAATGTCCTATAAACCAGTTCAACGATTCCTCGAGGACCACATCCAGCGGAACCTGGGCGCGGAAGCCGAGCAGGCGGGCAGCTTTTTCAACAGAGGGGAGCCTTCGCAAGGAATCGTCGTAACCTTTGCCATAATAGGCCTCGCCATCAACCACTTCCGGTGCGGGGAGTGATTCTTCCGAAATTCCCTTCAGGTGTGCATAGATACGGCGCATGCGCCTAGCCAGTTCCGCAACGGAAACTTCGTTGTCGGGATTTCCCACATTGAATATTTGCGAAAGCGCATTTTCCCGAGCAGCAAACAAGGCGAACATGAAATCAATGGCATCGAACACCGAAGTGAACGTCCGCCGGGCATTTCCCCCGTTGACCAACTTCAGCGGTTCTCCTCGCACAAGCGCCGAAGAAAAATTCGCAAGCACTCTCGGGATACCTTCGCCATCGACTCCGGGCATGAAATCCATATACGGGCCGACAAAATTGAACGGACGGACAATGGTCCACTTCAAACCTTCGAGCCCGGCAATAAAACGTTCCGTGAGCAACTTCGCCGTAGCGTAGCTCCAGCGGCTAGATGAGACCGGGCCAAACACGAACCCAGTTGAGTCCTCGTCGAGTTTACCGGAATCCTCAAGCGTCCTGCCGTACACCTCCGAAGTGGAGAAATGGATTAGCCACGATCCAGACTTTGCGCACGCCTCGGCCAAGGCTGCCGGATGGTCGTAATTGCTGCGGATAACAGCAGGCGCCTCGGCCATGTAGCGACTGGGCGTACATATCGCAGCAAGGTTCACCACCACAGGGAACTTTGCGATACGTTCGACTACGCTAGGATCGGCAAGATCCGCATTCAGAAATTCGCAACGTTCGTCGTTCAACCGGTGCTGAATTCGGTAGAAATCAACATCGACTCCGAAAACGCGCCACTGGGTTCGGCACAGAACGGCATCCAGCAAATGGCTGCCAATAAAACCACCGCAGCCGACTATGGCCACGGTGATGGCGGGATCGTTAAACTGCAGGGGCAAGTCTACTCCGTGACAGTGAACTTACCGGACTTTCCGTTTTTCCTTGTCTTGACGTAAGGGATAACCTGGATAAAGGCTTCCTTGGAGGGTTCCACCAAGCTGGCATCCAGTTTGACCTCTTGTTCATAGCAGGTCTTGCCATCGGGATTCTTTTCGCCAGCAGAGGATTCCGTCAAATCGTTAACATCGGCATCTTCGTTCGCACGATATGCAAAACGGAACTGAGAACCAGAGAGATCCGGAGATGCACCATAAACGACCTTGATTGTTTCACCGACCTTGAACTTTTCGCCACCCTTCGGATAGACAACCACCACACCATCTTCGGTGGTGCAATCGTACTTTGCCGAGCTACTGTCCGAAGAAGGATTTTTTTCGTCGGACGCAGACGTTGAGGAACTATCGTCGGAGCAAGCCCAGAAAGCAAGCGAAGTAGCCAAGATAACAGCATACGTTAATTTCATATTTTACCTCTTTTGAAAAAAAATTTAAAAATTAAAGTTGACGAATTAGCGGAGTTTCCGCGAGGATTTCGTTGGAGATTCTACGAACCAGCTTATTCCACACATCCTCACCCGGGACGAAGTCCTGGCTCTCTTCCAAGATATCAATCTTGCCAAAGGCGACTTCCTTCTTGGTTTCCATGGAGTAAATCGTATAACCCGCATAGGCCTGGACTCCGTAGAAGTAGACCTTGTTGCCGTTATGGCGCTTGACCGAGACATGCCTATTGAACGTGAGGCCAGAAATTGTAACGACGATACCCTTCAAGTCCGGGAGTTTTTCAGGATTCGGGTTCGACACCATGAAATCCATGTACCCCTTCATCTTTTTCTTGCTGCGGACGAATTTGCCGGACCGGGACACCTCAGGAAGCGTATTGACTTCAAGACCGGACATGCTGACCATGTCCTGAGTCATCAGAGGCAAGAACCAGTCATTGAACTTGCCGACATGGTCGGGCAACGCCTTGCTGAAGTCGTTGCCGTTCTGAACCTTGAGGTCCAAAACATAGACGGTCAAACCCGAAGGAGGTGTTTTCCATTCAGGGCTGACCTGTTTATGGAGCCCACCTTGGGCACAGCCGGCAAACAATGTGATCGCCATCAAACAAAAAAAGAGTGTTAAAATTTTTTTCATAAGATTCCCTTCAATAATTCTTGAGGAAAGATAGCTTTTTGTAAACAACGTAGGGAGAAGACGACGGATTTACACCCCATCCTCACGGCAATACTGCCTTTTTGAACAGCAAAAAAAAAGATTATTCCAGGGAACCTCGAGCCACCAGTCCAGTGTTAGAGAGCCAGGGTTCCAGATAAAGAGAGCCAAAACTCTTAATAGGGTATACTTATGGCTGAATTAAAAAATATGAGAGGTAATTCGTGTTTAAAAATGCGTTAATAATTTTTTCACGAGTAAAAAAAAGAACCTCTACTATTAATAAAGTAGAAGGGTTAAAAAAGGCTCTTTTGGTTAAACAAAAACACAAGGAGAAAAAAAATGGAAAAAATCGATTTCAAAGCCAAGATTATCGCGGATTTTGAAAAGAAATACAGAGGCAAAGGTGACGACGACACCCTTGATTATATTATTACCTCGATAAAGGAGTGCGATTTGAGTTATCATGCAAATGGATCCGTTATTTCTGCATTCTTTTACAATAGGGTAACTGTTGATTGCGAAGGTAGGCATTTCGTTGGCAATGGGGGGGGGATAGGATTTCTTGGTGGAGGTGCTCTTGTGGGAGATATCTATACAGATAATAAAGAAAAATTGTTTAATGAAACTGCACATTATTTTATAACATTAGTTCCTGAATATGCTTGCGTTATATTTTGCGATAAAGATTGGAAATCGCTTGGAGCCTTACACTCACTTGCCATAAGTGTAACTCCTGCTGACGGAGTTGGTGATGGTAAATGGTAACAAACATTGCTAGGTTCTAACTAGTTATAAAGCCCCTATTTTTTAGGGGCTTTATGCATTTGATTTGTCGTTTATTTTACTCATTACTTTATCATAAATAAAAAAGGAAAACGTCCATGTAAATATGGATTTGTAGTTTTTTTAATAGTGGGTTCATGAACGACCATATTCATTACCGGTTAAGTTTCGCGAGTTTTCATCGCCAATGCAACTGATGTAAGGTAATCCGGAAAGAAAATTTCCCCAGGGGCGAGCCCCTGGGGAATGGCCGAGTTTTTCTACCTTGCCGTTTCAGCTAAAAAATAGGTGAGGCGATGAGACTCTACCGAGATAAAAGATACCAAATTAAGCCCCTGCTTGCCGCGGGCTTAATGCAAAAAGAAATAGCAAAGTTGCTCGACGTAAAGGAACCGACCCTGTCCAGGGAGATATCCCGGAACGGCGGTCGCATACACTACGCCCCCGAAAAAGCCCATAATCGAGCAACTAGACTGGCGGCCACAAGCCACGTGCATTACGTGTAATGAGCATAATGAATATGGATGACGAAGCCAATCTGTTTGATTACGGCATGGGAAAGGATGTCGGGTGCAGCATCCGTTGCGTTCAAGACTAGGTTTTATCGCAGAACTATAGTTTTTTACAGCTTTTTCGCATTTTTCGGTAAAAAGACGAATTGGCCCGACAGAGCCCTCGCCGTATTTGACCATTTGTGCACCAAACATCAAAGAAACCCCTGAATTTTTTTCTACATTTACCTCCATGAATTCTAACACGCCAGATACTACTCTTGGACTTTCCAACGTAAATCATCTTGAAAGGCTCTACGATGGCTGGTTCCTCGACTACGCGAGCTACGTCATCCTCGACCGTGCAGTGCCGTACTTCGAAGACGGCCTCAAGCCGGTCCAGCGCCGCATTTTGCATTCCCTTTTCGAAAACCACGACGGTCGCTACCAGAAGGTCGCCACTATCGTCGGCCGCACCATGGCCTACCACCCGCACGGCGATGCCTCCATCGGCGACGCGCTCGTCACCCTCGGCCAGAAAGGCCTGCTTATAGATACCCAGGGTAACTGGGGCAACCCGCTCACCGGCGACGACGCTGCCGCCCCCCGTTATATCGAAGGCCGCCTCACCCAGTTCGCGGTCGACGTCGTGTTCAACCCCGAGACTACGGAATGGATTCCGAGCTACGACGGACGTAGCGAAGAACCGGTCACGCTCCCGGTCAAGTTTCCGCTGCTGCTCGCCCAAGGCGTCGACGGCATCGCGGTCGGCCTTTCCACAAGCATCCTCCCCCACAATTTCCGCGAGCTCTGCGAAGCAAGCATCGCCATCCTCAAGGGGAAAAAGTTCACGCTGTACCCGGACTTCTTTACCGGCGGCATCATCGATGTGAGTGACTACAACGACGGCATGCGTGGCGGCAAGGTCCGCGTCCGCGCCAAAATCGAGAAGGTCGACAACAAGACGCTCGCCATCCGTGAAATCCCCTACGGCACCACGACGACAAGCCTCATCGACAGCATCGTGAAGGCCAACGACAAGGGCAAGATCAAAATCAAGCACGTCGACGACAACACGAGCAAGAACGTCGAAATTCTCATCCACCTGCAGCCGGGTACGGAACCGCAGGTCGCCATCGATGCACTCTACGCATTCACGGACTGCGAAAAATCGCTTTCTCCGTGTACCTGCGTCATCGTGAACAAGCACCCGAAATTCATCGGCGTCTCCGAAATCCTCCGGATGAACACGGAACACACCGTAAAACTCCTCCAGTGGGAGCTCGAGAACGAACGCAAGCACCTCGAAGACAAGTGGCACATGACGAGCCTCGAAAAAATCTTCATCGAGAAGGAAGTCTACGAGGTCATCAAGAAGGCTCGCGACCGCGACGAGATGGTGAACCTCATCGACGAAGGCCTCAAGCCCTACGTCAAGCGCTACCTCCGCCGCAGTGTCACCCGCGAAGAAATCCTAAAACTCGCCGAAATCCCGGTCCGCCGCATCAGCCGCTTCGACCGCAAGAAGGCCGACGAACTTTTGGCCGAACTCGACGAGAAACTTGCCCAGAACAAGTACAACCTGGAACACATCACCGACTACGCCATTGACCACTTCAAGAACATCCTCAAGAAGTACGGCGAAGGCCGCGAACGCAAGACGCAAATTGCAGAATTCGGCAAGGTGAACGCAGTCCATGTGGCGCTCGCCAACCAGAAGCTGTACGTGAACCGCAAGGAAGGTTTTGTCGGCACGGGCATGAAGAAGGAAGAATACCTCTTCGATGTTTCCAACTACGATGACCTCATCGTGTTCAAGGCCGACGGAAGTTTCAAGATTGTCCGCGTGAGCGACAAGGACTTCGTGGGCAAGGACATCATCCTCGTCGAGAAGTTCAACAAAGACGATGAACGCCATATATACAACGTCATCCACCAGGACGGCAAGGACGGCACCGCCTATATCAAGCGTTTCAATGTTGGCGGCGTGACCCGCGACAAGGACTACTACATGGGCAAGAACAAGCCCGGCAGCAAGATCCTCTACCTGTCCAGCAACTTGAACGGCGAAGCGGAAGTGGTCGAAGTGACCCTCAAGCCGCGTCCGCGCATCAAGCTCAACTTCGAAGTGGACTTCAGCGAAGTCGAGGTCAAGGGGCGCGGTGCCATCGGCAACATTGTCACTAAGTACCCGGTCAAACACGTCAAACGCATCCGCAAGGGCGTGAGCACGCTCGGCGCAAGGGTTCTCTATTTCGATGCCCCGAGCGGCATCGTCTCGACCCAAAGAAAGGGAGACCGCATCGGCGAATTTGACGAGAAGGACAAGCTGCTCATCATCAAGGAAAACGGTACGGCCCGTATCCACGACATGGCAGACCCAATTCTCGTCGGTTCGAACATCAAGTACCTGCACAAGTTCGACCCCGCACAGGTATTCACCATCCTCTACTTCGAGGGCGGCAACTACAATTACATGGTAAAGCGCTTCAATCTCGAAGGTTGCCCCATGACGACGGAATTCAGCCTCGTCACGGACCACAAGGATACGAAGATGATCGAGCTCTTCGCCACGGACGACGCGCGCCAGCTCATGGAATACCAAGTCGGCCGCGAAGTGCAGAAAGAGGAACTGGACCTCACCGAGATCGCCGACGTCAAGGGCTACAAGGCCCTGGGCAGCAAGTTCACGGCGAAGAAGGTCAAGCGCACCAGCCGCATCTCCCCGCCGGACAGTTTCGACGACGGCACAAGCGACGAGGGCGAAGACGAAGGCGATCCGAAGCTGTTCTAGCCTCGACACTCAAAACAAGCTATAAAAAAGAACTCCAGAGCAAGCCCTGGAGTTCCTTTTATGTTGGAGTGTGCTACAACCTGTTTATCGGATGGAGAAAAACTATTTGGCCGTCGACACGTTCATCATCTTGCCGCTACGGACATTCCTGAGCATGTACACACCCTTGCCGAAACCGGCCTGAGAAAGTGCCTGTTGCGGAATACGACCAGCGAGGTCGACCGTGCCCATCAACTGACCAGCCAAAGAGTAAACGCGGTAGACGTCACCATCGGATATCGAGAACTTGACCATGGTATTCTTGAACGAAGTCGGAGGAGTCTGATCGCCGAAGGAGAACCAGTCCACATTCACATTGTCGCCCTGGATAACCAGACGGATTACATGCTCACCGGCAGTAAGATGGGCTGAGCCACCAGTGAATTCATTATACACGCTCCAGTCATCACCCGTTTTCGGAACGACAATGGTCTGGCCGACATCCTTCTCGTCCACCTGGAACGAGAGGCTTGCCGAATCCATGCCCGTCGACGCGGAAACCTTGATAGCGTAGTCACCCTCGGTAGGAACGTTGACCGTATATTCGATCCATTCGCCAACGCTCGTGTAGCCAACGGCCATGCCCTTCGAAGCATCAGCAGAATCCAGCAACACAATGTCCACACCTTCGTTCGCACGGAAATTGGCATCGCCCTGGT
>JAEEGK010020741.1_pt1 | contig 13944 bp, 10 predicted proteins | sample 8958771 | NCBI WGS metagenome assembly JAEEGK01 (sample SAMN16246547, study PRJNA631951) | gut metagenome | biome: gut microbiome; feature: rumen; material: SC-attached | host: Bos | place: Iran: Karaj | collected 2018-10 | reverse complement strand
AGGTTGCTGGTCAATGGCCGTCCGATGGATATTTCCCAACTTAAGGACGAAGCCAAGCACTTTATGACCCCGCGTCCTGGCGACGAAACCGCTCCTGAAGTGGAGACCAAAAACTTCGACCTTGTGGGCGATGTGCTCATGTCGAAGGGCGTTATCTCACTGCAGAACGACCGCGGTACTTCGTATGCTATGTATATCAGTGTGCAGAATGAGTTGGCACGCGCCTTCAATGAAATGAAGGAAGAACTGGCTTGGAAGACATTCCATAAGCAACTCGACCAACTCACAGAAGATCAAACCAAGGCTATCAACGATGCCGTGCCTGTACGTGTCAGTGAGGCCGAGCCCGTTGAGTACAAATCTAACTAAAGGAGGATAGAGATATGGGTAAATTCAGAAAAGAAGGAAAGAAGGAAGTGCCGCAAGTGAGCACCTCTTCATTGCCTGACATCGTTTACATGTTGATATTCTTCTTCATGATCACCACTACGATGCGTGACGTCGAACTGAAGGTGAAGACAGCCATGCCTAAGGCTTCCGAAATTCAAAAGCTTGAGCATAAGGCTTTGGTGAGCTCCATCTACATCGGCCCTCCGCGCGACACTAAGCTCGGTACTGAATCTCGTATTCAGTTGGACGATTCTTTCGCCCGTGTTACCGACATCGCCGACTGGATCCAAAAGGAACGCGACTCGCGTAACGAGGCCGACAAACCTTTGATGACCACGGCTCTGAAGGTGCACAAGGATACCCGTATGGGTGTTGTCACCGACGTGAAGCAGGAACTCCGTAAGGTGGGTGCCTTCCGTATCAACTACACGACACTGAAGGGTAGCGCCTTGGAGAACTAAGGTTCTCACAAAATCGACTGGAAGAGCGGCATATTTTTGCCGCTCTTTTTTTGTGTTTTGGGGTCTTCTTTGTAGCCTGCGATTCCAGAATATTCTCTATCTTTGTCTCTCAGTTTGAAACATACTCTAATATGATGAAGAAAGCATTAGCTACACTTTTCCTGCTCGCCTTGACGAGCCTGAGCATATGGGCTCAAATCCCAAATGGCTATTACAACAATGCCAATGGAAAAACAGGTGATGAACTGAAAGTTGCCTTACACAACATCATCAAGGGACATCATGTGGTTAGTTATGGTGGATTGCTCAATGCCTTCGCATACACTGACTGCAAACCGAATGGTAAGATTTGGGACATCTATTCCAACTATGAATACAGTCTTGACGGCAACTGTGGAGAATACATACAGGAAGGCGACTGCTGGAACCGTGAGCACACCTGGCCGCAGAGTTGGTTTAACGAGCAAACCACACCTCGTAGCGACTTGTTCCATGTGTATCCTACCGATGGCTTTGTCAATGGGCAGCGCAGCAACTATCCTTATGGTGAGGTGAATAATCCTATATATACTTCTGGGAATGGCTCTAAGTTGGGCAATTGTGTTACTTCTGGTTATTCAGGTAAAGTGTTTGAGCCTATCGACGAATACAAAGGTGACATTGCCCGCAGTTATTTCTACATGAGTGTGCGTTATTACAGTGAGGATTCGGAATGGGGTACCAGTAACATGACCAACAAGTCGGAGATCCTGCCTTGGGCTATGACTATGCTGCTACGTTGGAGTGATGAAGACCCAGTGAGCGACAAGGAAATTGCTCGTAATAATGCCGTCTATGGCTACCAGAACAACCGCAACCCTTTCATTGACCATCCGGAGTATGCCCGTATGATTTGGGATCCGAACTGGCAAGGTGGCATGTCTTATAATATCACCTGCGCCACGGGTCTGTCGCACGGTATCGTGTCGGCACCTGAGAGCGCTATTGAAGGGAGCACGGTGTCGATTACCGCCACACCCGATCCGGGATATATGGTGGGCACTTATAACGTATACAAAACGGCCAATCCAAACACCACGGTCTCGGTGAGCAGCAACGGTACCTTCACTATGCCTGGCTATGCTGTTACAGTTAGTGCGACCTTTGTGCAGAATAACAATTATTACAGTATAACTTTGGGCAATGTAAGCCATGGAACAATCAATGCTTCTGAGACAAGTGCAAAGTCAGGTACAACAATCAGTTTAATGGCCACGCCTAATAATGGTTATAGCCTTTATTCATGGTATGTTTTCAAGACGGGTGATATGAACACCACGGTCAATGTTAGTGACAATAGCTTCGTCATGCCTGCCTTCAATGTGACCGTGATGGCTACTTTCGTGCAAGGCAGTGCCAATGGCGATTTTGAGAAAGTGACCTCTGCACCAACGGATTGGAGTGGGGAATATATCCTGGTCTATGAACAAAATGCCACTACTGGTTATGTTTGGACTGGAGTGGATGCAGTAAATAGTTATGTTTCGAAGACGATTTCAAGTAACACCATTGCTGATGATGGTGTTATCTCTATCACCATAGCCCCAATGTCGGGTGGGTATTCCATCAGAATTAACGGAGGTACTAATAACGGAAAGTACATATTTGGCACTTCGGGCAGTAATAAGATTAATTTTGGCAGCAACCCTTCATTGAACACGCTTTCTTATGAGTCTAATAGTGTAAAAATCACCTCAAACTCTTCTGTCATGCGGTTCAATAATAATTCAGGTCAGAATCGTTTCCGTTATTTCCAATCAAGTACATACACCAACCAGCAGCCTGTTCAACTTTATAAAAGGGTTCATGCCACACAAACCCACAGCATCCATTTCAACCCCAACGGTGGCTCAGGGACGATGGGCGACCAAACCGTAAACGAATTTGAGCCTACGGCATTGCAGAACAACGCTTTTACAAGAGAAGGCTTCGTTTTTGAAGGTTGGAACACAGCTATTGACGGCACTGGCGACTATTATGCTGACGGAGCCACTGTCACCTTGCTCGATGACTTGACGCTTTATGCCCAATGGGAACAACTGTACACCATTACGCTTGCTGCAGTTGAAAATGGTAGCATCAGTGCCAGTTCTACGGAAGCCATTGCGGAGACTATCATCACCTTGACGGCTACGCCAACTGCAACTTATGAACATGACCATTGGATTGTCACCGATGCACAGGGCAATGCTGTCACAGTCACCGAAAACCAGTTTGAGATGCCTGCTAGTAATGTTACGGTGAATGCAGTGTTTGTTTATGTGGGTCAACCTTTTGAACAAAAGTATTACCTTGTCACTTCCACAGACCAACTAGTTGCGGGAAGGACATATCTCATTGTGAACACATCAGCAGGCAAGGCTTTGGGAACCACACAAAACAACAACAACCGTTCGGCGGCGCCGGTGACCATCAGCAACAATGTCATTGCAGGTATTGGCGATGATGTTTGTGAATTGGCTTTGGGAGGACAAAACGGTGCATGGACTTTCTTTGATTCCCATTGGAATACGACAGGTGGTTACCTTTATGCTGCCAGTAGCTCCGCTAATCATTTGAAAACCCAAGCTAACAATGATGCCAATGGTCAATGGAGCATAAGTTTTGGCAATAATGGGATGGCTGCGATTGAGGCTCAGGGAGGCAATACAAGAAACAATCTTCGATATAATCCTAATAATGGCAACCCGATTTTCAGTTGTTATGCCAACTCGAGCAATTTGGCTCTTGTGAATTTGTATATTCGCAGCGAAGAATTTAACCATACCGAAAGTGAAACCATCGCCAATTTATTCTACTTCGACAAACACATCGTTCACAATGGTGCCACGCTCACTGTTACGGGAACGGCTGCTTGTAATGATGCCGGTCAATTGGTCATCGAAGATGGAGGCCAACTGGTTCATCATAACGGAGGCGTACAGGCCACTGTTAAGAAATACATTAGTGCTTACACGGAAAATAGTGGCTGGTACACGATGGCAGTTCCATTTGCCTCGTATAATCCAGCAACGGAGTTAACTACTGCTGATTTTGACCTATATTCCTATGGCGAAGCTGAATGGATCAACTACAAGGCAGGTAACTTCTCGTTGAGTGCAGGAAATGGCTATCTCTATGCCCACAATCCTACCGTTACATTGCGTTTGAGGGGCACACTTAATAGTGGGGATTATAGTCAAACTGTCAGCTTGGATTATGAGGGAAGCTATACTAATTTGAAGGGCTTCAACTTGTTGGGTAATCCAACCGCACATGAAATCACCTTTTCGAAAACGGAGAATGTTTCCGATGGCTACTATTATCTCGACGATAGTGAGAATTGGATATATACCACAAGTAATATCGTACCTGTAGGTCGTGGTTTTTTGGTCAAAGCCAATGCAGAAGGGCAAACGGTAACGCTCAATCCACAAGTCGGGCAAAAAACTGAAACAAATGATGCCTATCTTTATTTCAGTGTAGGTAACGAGAAGGTTTGCATCAATATGGATGAAGGAGTCAGCATGCCTCTAATGGACTCAAAAATCAGCTCTTTTTCGCTCTATTTTACTCGCGACCAGCAATCCTATGTGATGCTTGTACTTGATCATGCTTCCGTCGTAGAGCTTAACTATCTAGTAAAACATAGTGGGGAATATACAATAAAAATGGAAGCCCAAAGCCTTCATTTGGATTATCTTCACCTTTTGGACAAGCAAACTGGCGCCGAAGTTGACCTGCTTGCCTCACCTTCCTATACCTTTAAAGCACAAACTGGCGATGATGCCTCCCGTTTTCTGCTGATGTTCAAGCCAATGGACAAGTTGGATTAAAGTATTATAGGACTCTGATATTTAGTAAAGATATTTACTATCCATATCTTTACTTTTTTCTATCTTTGCAGCTTGAAAAGCAAAAATGGAAAAACAATGATTTTCACTCCTACAAAATACCAGCTACAAACTGTAGCTACGGGTCGTGTCTTCGACGACCAAGGCTGGACTTTGGACGACAAGCAATGCGACAAACCAAGCATGGTGCGCCCGGTATATGAGAAAAAGCAACTTGAGGTGAAAGAAGGAGCTTGCCTTGGCTTGTACCGCTATGCCGACTGGTTGCCCATCAAGACCATGCTCAAAAACCCTTCAGAACCCATTACTTATAAAAGCGAAGGCCTATCCAAACGCTTGGGCTTGAATAATCTATATATTACTTTTAATGGTTGGTGGCCCGAGCGCAATGCCCGCATGACGACTTGCTCTTTCAAGGAGATGGAGGCCTATTCGGTGTGCGCTCGTTTAGGCGATGACCTGAAGGACAAGGTGTTGGTCGTGGCTTCGGCAGGTAATACTGCTCGCGCTTTTGCCAAGGTGTGTTCCGACAATGGCATCAAGTTGCTGCTATGTGTGCCTCAGGACAACATCAACGCTTTGTGGTTTGACAAGCCGCTGAATGATTGCGTAAAACTTATCACTACTGAGTCGGGCAGCGATTATTTTGATGCCATCAATCTCTCGAATGTGGTGTGTGAAATGGAAGGCTATTTGGCCGAAGGAGGTGCCAAGAACATTGCCCGCCGCGATGGTATGAGCACCACGATGATGTCGGCCACGACTTTCATCGGTCGTACGCCTGATTTCTATTTCCAAGCTGTGGGTAGTGGTACAGGAGCCATCGCTGCTTGGGAAGCCAATTTGCGTTTCATCGGTGATGGTCGTTTTGGCTCCAACAAGGCCCGTTTGATAGTCTCACAAAACAAGCCTTTTGTCCCGATGTATGACGCTTGGCGCGCTGATTCACGCGCCATGCTACCTTACGATGCCGATCAAGCCCGCAAAGACGCAGCCGAAATCTGCGCCCCAGTGCTCTCCAACCGCAAACCGCCTTATAGCCTCGCCGGTGGCCTTTACGATGCATTGAAAGACACCAATGGCGACATTCTTGCGGTCAGCAACGATGAAGCCAACGCCGCAAAGGCCTTGTTTGAGGAAACTGAGGGCATCGACATATACCATGCCGCAGCCGTAGCCACTGCCTCATTGCAGCAGGCGGTAGAAAAGGGAATGGTGAAAGCGGACGATGTGATTATGCTCAACATTACAGGTGGAGGCGAGAAGCGTTTCCATGCCGAGCATGAACTCTACTACCTGAAGCCTTATCACATCTTCAAGATCGACTTCACGAAGGAAGAAGTGGAGCGCGTTTTGGCGGAGATGAGGTAAACTCCCACTTTTAAGTCGCTGACATCAAATCGAATGGAACCGCCCTTGGCAGTTGCGCTGCTGAGGGTTTTCCCTTTCATATCCATCAGAGTCGCTTGCTCTAGGTATTCCGCTTCAATGGTCACGTAGTCCATAGCAGGATTCGGGAATACGCTGATATCCAAAGTCTTGTTCTCTTCTGTCGTTGTGATTTCCAAGGGCGTTACCCAAAACGTGACCATAGCTGTGTTGCAGTTGCAAGGGATGGTCATATTGATGTCTAGCCAAGCCACAGAACCAGGTTCTACTTCTGGGCGTAGTGTGGCATAGGCGGTCACTCTCACGTATTCGTCGGGTTGGGTGGGAAAGGTGGTGGTGGGGATGCCGTTTGAGTAGAAACTGAAATCGGTGAAGTATTCGTCTGACGGGTGAACCGTGATATCGACGGGGTCGTAGCCTATGTTGTGGATGAGGAAGCGGAAGGCGGCCTGTGTGCCGGGATACATAGCTGTGTCGCCTGTGACAGCCATGGCCTCAAAGGTGTATTGTTCCACCATGTCGACTTCGATATCGTCGATGGTGATAAAACAGTCATTTAGGAGCTTGATGGCGCAGATGCCGATGTACTCGCACCCCTCAGGAATCTCTTCCACATAGGCGGAAACTTTCTTGTATTGTTGGCTGCTGATGGCTTCGGAATGGAATTGATGAGCCATAGACTCAGGGTCGGGGGCAGAGCCGGCCCAAATCGAGAGGTTGTATTGACCGTCGGTGATGGCCCAGGTAGTAAAACGATAATGCATGCTCGGTATCAAGTACATGGGCATAAACATCCAAGCTTCTTCACCGTTGGTGAAGGCGTACCAATTGCCAGTGTGTGGAATACGGTTGTGGTCCTTTTCCAAATAGCCGCAAAGCCAGGAGTTTTCATTGCAGGTCCATCCTATGGGTGATTCAAAGTCGTGGTTGGCGTATTCGAAACCTTCGGTGAGGATGTTGCCTGCAAAAGCACATGTTGTCGAGAGGCAAACAAGGAGCGTAAAGAGTAGCTTTTTCATAAAGTTTTAAATTTGGAGCAAAAATAGGAAAAAACTTGTTGAAGCTGTTTGCGGTACCGAAAAAATCCCTATCTTTGAACCGTTTTTTGAAAGCACCTTAATTAATACCTTATTATTGATATGGCTCACATTTTTGGTAATATGGTTTACTTGAACATCAAGGAACGCGATCGTTTCTGAAGGATTGTTCATGGTCTCGCGTCACGCAGTCCCGCGTTTCGCGTCAAAAATCAACAATTAAACAATTAAACATACAACAACTAAACAATAATATCATGGAATTACCATTTGCAGAAGCGTGGAAAATCAAGATGGTTGAACCCATTAAGAAATCCACCCGCGAACAACGCGAGAAGTGGCTCAACGAAGCCCACCAGAATGTATTTATGCTGAAGAGCGATTATGTCTACATCGACTTGCTGACCGACAGCGGCACCGGCGCCATGAGCGACCGTCAGTGGGCCGCTATGATGCAGGGCGACGAGAGCTACGGCGGCGCCCGCTCGTTCTACCACATGAAGGACACCATCACCGAACTCACCGGTTTCGAGTATGTCATCCCCACCCACCAAGGCCGCGCTGCCGAGAATGTGCTGTTCAGCTATCTCGTGAAGCCTGGTATGGTTGTGCCTGGCAACGCACACTTCGACACCACCAAGGGTCACATCGAGAGCCGTAAGGCTTTCGCCATCGATGTCACCGTTCCTGAGGCCTACGATACACAACTCGAAGTCCCCTTCAAGGGCAATGTCAGCCTCGAGAAGCTTGAGAAAGTGCTGAAAGAGAACCAAGGCAATGTGCCGTTCATGGTCCTTACCGTGACGAACAACACCGTTGGTGGTCAGCCCGTAAGCATGCAGAACATCCGCGAGACTTGCGAGCTCTGCCACAAATATGGCGTGCCGGTCAACATCGACAGCGCCCGTTTCATAGAGAACGCCTACTTCATCAAGACCCGTGAAAAGGGTTATGAGAACAAAACCCTCCGCGAGATTGCTCTTGAAATGTTCAGCTATGCAGACTCGATGACGATGTCTGCCAAGAAAGACGGTCTCGTCAACATGGGTGGTTTTATCGCTACCAACAAGAAAGATTGGTACGAAGGCGCCAAGTTGTTCTGCATCCCCTTCGAGGGCTTCTTGACCTATGGTGGTATGAACGGCCGCGATATGGACGCTCTGGCTGTCGGTTTGAAGGAAAACATCGAATTCGACATGGTTGAAACCCGTATCAAGCAGGTGCACTACCTCGCTGCCAAGTTGGATGAATACGGCATTCCTTATCAGCGCCCTGCTGGTGGTCACGCCATCTTCGTCGATGCAGACAAGGTGTTGACCCAAATCCCGAAGGAAGAGTTCCCGGCCCAGACACTGACCTGCGAGCTTTACCTCGAAGCTGGCATCCGTGCTTGCGAGATCGGTTATGTGCTTGCCGACCGCGACCCGGTCACGCGTCAGAACCGTTTCGGTGGCAACGACTTCGTGCGTCTCTGCATCCCGCGCCGTGTTTACACAAACAACCACATGGACGTGATTGCCGCTGCCCTGAAGAACGTGTACGACCGCCGCAACGAAATCAAGCGCGGTTTGGAAATCACTTGGGAAGCCGAGCTGATGCGTCACTTCACTTGCCAGTTCAAGAGACTGGGATAATCAAGGCGATTTGATTTATGAACAATTCGGGGGAGCTTTTGCTTCCCCGAATTTTTTTGGAATATGGCTCGTATTTGATAAGAATGCTTACTTTTGCATTCCATAATCAACGCTCATGAGCACTACAGCAATCATCATCAGTATCATATTCGTTCTCTGCCTGACCGCTCCAGTGGTCACGCGGGCGGTGGGTTTGGTCAACGCCGACGACAAGCCCGTGAAGAAGCTTTGGATTCCTTTGATTTTCGGCCTTAGCCAAGGCGTTATGGCTGTGGCAGGCTATTATCTTGGCAAGTTGATACGTCACTTGTTTGTCGACGAGTTTGCGCCCTATCTGGTCTTCGCTTTGATGATCGTTGTGGCCGTCAAGATGTTTGTCGACGCCATAAGGGTGCTGAAAGGCAAGATGCTCTATACGATCAGTGGCGATTGGGACTTCCTCTTGTTGTCCATCATGGCGGCATTCAATGCTCTACTGATGTCGTTGGCAGGGCCGTTTTTCCTTCCGGCGATGCCATCGGGTGCTTGGTACTTTCCCGCTGTGGCTCTGGCAGGGTTTTTGTGGGCCTTCATCGTGACACGCATCGCCTTCAATCCGGGTGTGATGAAGAAGATGAGCTTCATCGAGTTCTCCGCCGCGGTGTTTATGGTGGTGATAGCGGTGCTGTATCTCTTTACGGATTTAATTTAGATTTGACAATTGATAATTTGAGGTGATGAAAAAGTTGTTTTCTTTCGTAATTGCTTTGTCTTTTGCGCTGATGGTTTCGGCGCAGGCGCCATCTAATTACTATAACTCTGCCAACGGACTGACGGGCAACCAGCTCAAGTCGGCCTTGCACAACATCATCAAGGGGCACACCACCATCTCGTATGCCCAATTGTGGAATGCCTTTTGGAGCACCGACAACAAGGGCAACGGTATCGTTTGGGACATGTATTCCGATAACCCGCACGGCACGCCGCCCTACGTCTATCATCTTGGCGAGGACCAGTGTGGCAACTATACTGCTGAAGGCTCGTGCTACAACCGTGAGCACTCTTGGCCACAGAGTTGGTTCAACGACCAGACCACGCCGCGCACCGACTTGCATCACATCTTTCCGACCGACGGCTATGTGAACGGTCGCCGCAGCAACTATGCCTACGGTGAGGTGGGCTCGGCCTCTTGGACTTCGCGCAATGGCTCGAAGCTGGGCACATGCAAGACCCCGGGCTTTTCGGGAACGGCCTTTGAGCCCATCGACGAATACAAGGGCGACCTTGCCCGCGCTTTGATGTACATGAGTGTGCGCTACTATACCGAGGACGGCAGTTGGGGTTCGAGCGATATGACCACCAAATCGGAATTGAAGCCTTGGGCCATACAGCTGTTACTCAAATGGAATGAGCAAGACCCTGTCAGCCAGAAGGAAATCGACCGCAATAATGCCATTTATAATGACTATCAGCGCAACCGCAATCCTTTCGTCGACCATCCAGAATATGCTCGCATGATTTGGGACCCGACTTGGAACGTCGTCGAGGAGGAGAATGATGCCGTTTATATTTTCCCCAATCCCATCGAGCGAAGCCAGACCTTACATTTGAGTGGCAATGTCCTCCAGTTTGATGCCGTGGTCATCTGCGATCTATGTGGTCGCACATTGTTCAAAGCCACAGGAAGAGCCACTAGCGACTTCACGGTAGTGTTGCCCTCTGATTTCAGTAGAGGCTGTTATATCATCAAATTGATGCGCAACGGCAATGTGGTGAAATACGAGAAACTTCTTGTGAAATAGTTGTTTAGTTATCAGTTGTTCAGTTTGTAGTTCAACAAAACTGAACAACTGATAACTCCAAACTGATAACTGATTACATCATTTTCTTGTGTCTGAAATAGATATAGAACGTGACGGCGACCACCGCCATGAATCCCATGATGCCCCAGAAAGCCCATGCCTGCTCTTGGAAGGGTAGTTGGACGTTCATGCCGTAGAGACCTGTGATGAAGGTCAAAGGCAGGATGATGGTCGACACGAGGGTTAGGATCTTCATCGTCTCGTTGGTCTTGTTGGTCTGCATCGAGTCGAAGGTCATGGAGAGGCCTTCGATCAACTCCTCGTAGTCCTCGGTCATGTCCCACAGTTTCTGCAGGTAGTCGAGGATGTTGCCCCAGTAGTCTTCCATGTACTCGATGTCGTCGGTGAAGCCTCTGACCTTACCGGTTTCGAAGAGGTGGAAGAGCCTAAGCTGCGGCTTGAAGATGGTGTTGATGAGGATGAGGTTCTTGCGTGTCACGCTGATGCGCTCAATGATCTTCACTTGTTTCTCCTGCAAAAGCTCGCGGTTGATCAATTCCACGTCCAATCCGACTTTGCGCAGCAGGTAAACCGACTCGGTCATCAGTTTTTCGAGGATGCGGTAGAGAAGGATGTCGGAGTTGCGGAAGTTCATGTCTTCTCCGTTTTGGATGCGTTCCTCGTATTCCTCAAAGAGTTGCGAAACGCCCCAAGGATTCTTCTCGATGGATATGATGTAGTCCTTACCCCAGAAAATCTTCACCTCCTTGATTTTCACAAACTTGTTCTGACGATCAAAGTTGGGGAAATGGAGTATGAGGAAGTAATAGTCGTCGTAAATATCGATTTTTGGGCGTTGGTTCACCGATTTACAGTCTTCAATGTCCAAAGGGTGGAAATGAAATCGGTCTTTCAGGAATTCAAAGTCTTCTTCCGTTGGGTTGTTGAGATGACGCCAAGTCAAGTTCCCGATTTTCAGGCTGTTAATCATAGGCCTTTCCCCCTTTCTTTAAAATGAATACTCTATTTACATCGGCGCAAAAATTGATTTCGCGCCGCGAAAATAAGGTTTTTTGTTGAAAAAGGGAGAACAAAACTTGCAAAAAATGCAAATTTGTAGGTTTTATTTCCACTCAAATGTGTTGATCATGTGGTCGATGTCCTTGCGGATGAAGTTGATGACAGGCTGCATAGAGTCGTTGTCGGGCTGGAAGTTGAAGTAGAGAGCCCCTCGCACGAAGTTCTTCGTGCTGTCAGTAAGGTAGAACTGCATCGGGGTGGCCACGCCCTTGCCGTCCATTTCGATGAACAGGCCGTAAACTTGGTGTTCTTCGTTGGCAATCAAGCTGTCGCGCACGCCGTTGGCCTTTTGCAGGTGCTTGGTTACCATAGTGTGGACATCCTCCAAATACTCGCCCAAGTTGCCATTCACGGGTTTGTGTGTCAGATGGATGGAGCCTTTGAATTGCGGCATTTCGATGTTGATCCAGTTTTTCTCATCAGGCGAGTAGCGGTCGTAGGTTAAATGGGCATAGTTGGGACAGTCGAAGCTGTAGCGCTCGATGGTGTCGACATGGCTATATGACTTTTCTGGCAGGTCGATGCGGAAATAGCCGCGCGGCTTGGGCAGGTAGGATGTCTCGTCATCGCAAGAAGCGATAAAACAAGCTAAAACCATGGTTACCAGAGGAACTATGAACTTGCTGATTTTCATATTTGTTCTATTTGGTCGGCCCTTCGACAAGCTCAGGGACCTTAGGTTGCTGTTGTTGAGCCTGTCAAAGCACCGGTTTATTCTTCATCAAAAATAACCTTTACTTCCTTGATGCGCTTGGTGTCGGCATCGGTGATCTCCATGTGGAATTTCTCAAAGTTGAACTTGAACCCGATTTCAGGGATGCGACCTTCGATTTCGAGGATGAGTCCAGCCAAGGTGTCGGCTTCGCCTTGCATAGGTTCGAAGTAGTTTTCATCCACGCCGAACACCTTGCAGAAATCGACAATACTAGTCTGGGCCTTAAAGAGATAGGAGCCGTCTTCAAGTTGGGTATAGTGTTCCTCCACGTTGGCTTCGTCAAACTCATCGTTGATCTCGCCCACGATTTCCTCAATCACGTCTTCCATGGTAATCAAACCCGAAGTGCCGCCATATTCATCTACAACGATGGCGATGTGAATCTTTTTTTCGCGGAAGTCTTGGAACAAATCGTTGATTTTTCGGTTCTCGGGCACGAAGAAGGCAGGACGAAGGAGTTTCTGCCATTCGTAGGATTGGGCATCAAGGTAGGGGAGAAGGTCTTTTACGTAAAGGATGCCTTCCACTTGGTCCAAGGTCTCGTCGTAAACGGGAATCCTTGAGAATCCGCTCTTGATGACCACAGCCAGCATCTCGGTGAATTCCATGCCTTTTTCCACGCCGATGATGTCGACACGAGGAATCATCACACCGCTCACCTCTTTCTCACTGAATGAGGCGATGCCCTTCAGCATCTGTTTCTCGTCGAGCGGGGTGGATTCTTCGGTGGCGATGTCGACCGCAGTGGAGAGGTCTTCCATGGAAATTTCGCCTTTCTTTTTCTCCAAGTGCTTGTCCATGAACGAGGTGGAGTTGACCAATAACTTGCTCAAAGGTTTGAAAAGACCAATGAGGAATCGCAGTGGTCTGGCCATGAAGCGGGCCATCTTGACGGGACGCTTGCCGGCATAGATTTTTGGCGTGATTTCGCCCACGATGAGAATCATGGAAGTGACAATCACCGCTTCTAAGAGAAAAGCAGCCACAGGATAGTTCACCATGTCGAACAGCAGCGCCATGACATAGGTCGACAGCAAGGTGATGGTGACATTCACGAAGTTGTTGCCAATCAGGATGGTGGCCAACAGAGTCTTGGGTTTCTCGCGGAGCTTCAGCACGAGTTTGCTTTTGGCATCGTTGCGCGATTCGAGGTCTTCAACGTCAGCGGGCTGAAGCGAGAAAAAAGCCGTTTCGCTGCTTGAGATTAAGGCAGAAGCGATGAGCAGCAAAGCAAGCACCACCAATCCAATGATGGCGCCTATAGGTTGCTCGGAAAATCCTTTGTAGAAGTTGTTTGAAACAACGGTGAGAAGTCCTATGAGAGGGTCAGGGTCTGGTGTTTCCAAAATCTTATGATTTAAAATTCAGGCTGCAAAATTACGAATAATTTTGACATAGTGCATCATTCCGTTAAAATGGCAGGTCATTACCCTCGTCTTGGGTGGGTGCTTGTGGAGTATAACCTGGTGCAGGCTCGGGAGCGGGAGCGTAAGGTTGACCATACGACGATTGTTGTACGGGACGGGCGGGTGCCATCTGCATCATCTTGTCGGCATGGACCTCGGTGACGTAGCGCATAATGCCT
>JAEEGK010020740.1_pt1 | contig 13944 bp, 9 predicted proteins | sample 8958771 | NCBI WGS metagenome assembly JAEEGK01 (sample SAMN16246547, study PRJNA631951) | gut metagenome | biome: gut microbiome; feature: rumen; material: SC-attached | host: Bos | place: Iran: Karaj | collected 2018-10 | reverse complement strand
TCCCGCAAGGCGTCAAGTTCATTGCGGAATTCCCTGCCAAGGACATCTACAAGCCCGAAGAGCATGTGGAGGTCCAACAGATGCAGCAGGTGCTCTTCCCCGTGGGAGAAAGTGCCGAAGCAGCCACCCGGGAGCATGAGAATACGATTCTCCTGGTGGATGACGATTCCGGCATTGTCAATTACCTGAAACTGCTGCTCTCCCCCACTTACAATATCCTTTACGCCTACAACGCGGAAGGTGCGCTCAAAGTGCTGGAAGAGCACAAGCCGGACCTGATTCTCAGCGACGTAGCCATGCCCGGTATGGACGGCTTTGAACTCTGCCGCCGCATCAAGGCCGATGCCGACATCTGCCACCTTCCCGTCATCCTGGTTACCGCCAAAACCACGACCGACGAGCAGATTGCCGGCCTCAACACCGGTGCCGATGCCTATGTCACCAAGCCCTTCGACCCTGAGTATCTGCAGGCGCTCATCCGGTCCCAGTTGGAAAACCGCGCCCGCATCCGCGGCATCATCGCGAATGCCACCACGACAGAAGAGATCCAGGAGGCCCAGGCCGATGCCCTGAGCGAGCAGGACAAGGCCCTGATGGACCGCCTCTATGCCATCATGGAAGAGGAACTCTCCAACGAGGAATTAAATATCAACAAATTCACGGAGATGATGTACATGTCCCGGACCAAGCTGTACTATAAGATCAAGGGCCTCACCGGCGAGACTCCCAATGCTTTCTTCAAGAAGTACAAGTTGAACCGTGCTGCAGAAATGCTCCGGAGCGGGAACCACAATGTCTCTGAAGTGTCAGACCTCACCGGCTTCAGCTCCCCTACCGTGTTCACCCGCAACTTCCGCGCGCAGTTCGGGATGACTCCTACGGAATATCTCTCCCAGGCAAAGAAGCGTTGATAATAAAGCAGCATTTTCATTCAATAATTTTGCATTTTGCTAAAATATTGCATTATATTTGCAGTACAATAGCAAAACAACAGTACTATGTCACAGGCAACGATATCAATTAGAGTGGACCAGTCACTCAAGAACAATTTCGACAGTCTTTGCGAAGATTTCGGATTGAGCACTACTGCAGCTATCAACATCTTCATGAAGGCCGTCGTGCGGGAGCGCCGTATCCCCTTCGAAATCCGCTCCGAAACAGAAGCGCAGAAGCGGCAGAATGCCCTGGATGCCTTCGCCTACATGCGAGCCGCCGTTGCAGAGGCCGGTATTCCGGAGATGACCCTGGAGGAGATCAATGCCGAAATCAAGGAGGTGCGCGATGCCAGACGCAGATAAAGTCTTTGCTGTCATTGATACCAACGTAATCGTTTCGTCTTTCTTTTCCAAAGACGGAACATCCTTTCCGGCACAAGTCATTTCAGCCATATTGACTGGCCGCATTACACCTTTGTACAATGACGAGATCCTCTCCGAATATCAAGAAGTCCTTTCCCGCCCAAAGTTCCCGTTCACAAAGGCGCAGGTAGAAATCATCATTTCTGCTTTCAAGGATTTCGGAATCAGCACAATCCGAGTTACCGCCGCCGACACATCATTCCCTGACCCGGATGACATCGTTTTCTACGAAGTCAAGATGAGCAAGGAGGACGCATATCTTGTCACCGGTAATCTCAAACATTTTCCGAACACGCCCTTCGTGGTCACACCCAAGGAAATGATGGAATTATTGGCTGGCAACGAAGTTTAATCGACTGCCACGTCAGGTCTGAGATAGCATCTGTTCATTCGAATCGCCGGCATATCTGCTCCCATACACTGAGAAGGCGCTCATCTTCCAAAGAAGCAGCCATTTGGTCCACTTCATCAAGAGAATGCCTTTTTGCATAATATGTCAACTCTTCCTGCACTTCCTGCCGATAGATGGCCAGCGAGCCATAAACCGTATCATCAACTCCTTCATGGGCAGGCAACTGCACGCTCGCTCCCAGATAACGCTCCAGAAGCAGTCGCAGTTTTTCAGGGCGCAAGACCTCGGTCCGCCTCGAAGTGTGGTCAACCATATCCCGGAGATAAGGCAGCACGTCCACGTCGCGGGTCGGAATCATGCTGCTGTGGCCACCATAGCTTTCCACGGGTCCGTCATCGACAATATTGATGTTGAAAGCTTTCCCCGGATCATATACGGCCGTCATCACAGAATCGGCCTGAGATAATGCCAGCCTGGTCACGAAAGTCTGATCCGGAGGCAGGACCTCCTCCAACGAACATCCCAGGTGACCGGGATAGGCCGGATCCAGCCGGGTGGAGAAACGCCCGGGCATGCTCTTCCCGCTTTTTGCATACGTAAACCGCCGGCTTGTCTGGTCCACCGGCACCAGCAGGTCGGAGGTACAATGCCAGACCAGGAAAGGGCTGGTATAGCAGCCCCCAAGTCCCACCGGCGATAACGCCTCCCAACGGGCATAATCTTCCTTGTCTGGGAAATTCTCCAGTACCGGCTCGAAAAGGCCGGAAATCAGCCCCAGAATGGGAAACGGAAGGGTCTGCATGGCTTCCATGAGGGCCTGCGTCTTTTCTTCAGGGGTGCCCTTCGACAATTTCCGCCCGTTCTTGAGCATGAATTTCACCCATGCTTTTTTATTCAGGTCACGGGCGGCGGAGAAATGCCGATAGAAATTGAAATAGGCATTCTGAATGGGAGATTTGGCGACGGCAGCACAGATGCCCATCTGCAAAGCATTGAGCATCATTGTCATGTAGCCGCCCGCGCTGCCCCCGACCAGCAGGATCCTCTCCGGGTCGAACCGGTCATCATGCCTGATGGCATACAGAACCGCATTGTTGAATACCAGGTCGTCGTCCGTCAGCTGTCCATTATAACGGTCTTCAAATCCGGAAGGAGATACCACGGCCCAGCCCTCATCCAGGTACGAGCGAAGTTCCAAAGCATCCTCTTTCATCTCGTAATGCGGGACAAACACCACCGGAACAGGTCCGGAAGTGCCGGCAGGCAGATAAATACGGATCGGGCGTATCGAAACGGAGTCGTCCTTGGTGATAAAAGGAACATCCCGGTACTGGATGTCAACATTCTCCAATGCAGTCAGTGCAGCGGCCGAGACCTGCATCGCCATCAATTTGGCAAAATCGGGGCTATCCGCCGGTTGTTTCCGGCCTCCGCTTCCAGCATGAAAACCGCACCCACCAATCAGGAAACAAACCGTCAACAGACAGACAATTCTATTGCAAGTCATAATAAGCGCTGATATAATTCCAGAATTCCCGGATTTCCTGATCAACCGTCGTGCAGTGCCATCCCGGCCGCATATGGAATGTGTACGGAAATCCAATCTCATCCAGTCCGTTCTGCAGGATATTATCCATCTCGCCGCAGAGCCAGTCATCCTCATTTCGGATAAAGACAAGATCCGGCAACCCTTCAAAACTGCCGTGGGCCTCCTTGTAGTCGGCGATGATTTTGGGTGTATTGGCGTCGGCGGCAGGACAGATGGAATAACAGAAGCGGAAGCGCTCCGGATAGGTAAATGCATGATAGAAGGCACCGTATCCGCCCATGGAGTTTCCCATGATAAAGTTGTGCTTCCTGTCTGAAGACAAGTTGTACTGCCTGCGGACGGCCGGAATAAATTCGGTCTCGAAAAACCGGTCGTAATCATCGATGTAGAAGGTGGCGAATGCCTCAGGCATAACCACCGCCATCGGCGGAATCATTCCTGTACGGATAGCCAGGTCCAGATACTGCTGCACCTTGGTATTTTTCATCCAGGTCGTATGGTCTTCGGTAAGTCCGTGCAGCAGGTACAGCACCGGAAACGCGCCGGCTGTCTCGATGTCGGTTCCGGTCGGAAGAAGGATATTATAATGAACCGTTTTCCCAAGGACCGCGCTTTCGAGTGTCTGGTCGGTAAGGACTTGCAGACCTTGATAGTCCGGGGTGTCGACATCCAGCGGCTTGGCCTGGCAACCGGCCAGACCAAGCGCAATCAGGATGATGGATAATCGCTTTGAACACATGGCTTACTGCTGCTGTTGCTTTTGCAATTCAGCCAATTTTTCAAAGAAGGCCTTGAATGCCCATTCGAGGGTCCGAGGCTGGCCGTAGACGTGCTCGGTGGTTTCCAATCCGACTTTCTCACCAAGAATGACCACCCTGTCAATGAAATCGAAGACCTGGTTTGTATAGTCGATGGCAACCGGGTTCTCTCCGACGGTATAGTCAGGGCCTCCGGCCATGTAATGATCGGCCTCCATGCTGGTGTACCTGTGATAAGGCACTTCCATGGAACGAAGCTGCTCACAGATGACATCCGGGCCGAAAGCTCCGTAGTTGCAGGAAGCGAGAGTCACCCTGCCATAAGGCACCAGCTGATCTTTATTTCCATGGACGAACATATACGGGCAGGGATTGTTTTTCCAGACCGGATCTTCCGTCCCGTACTTCCAGATACCGCCAGCGAAAGAGACGACGCCGGCATAATTGAAGCCTTCCGGCATCCCGGCCGCGATGGCATCTTCATTGACCAGCCAGTATTCGGCCATATTCACGGAAATCGCGCCGGCGCTGCCGCCGGAAATGACGAAGTGGTTCCGGTCAATTCCGAGTACGGATTCATTCTCAAGTAAGAAACGAGTCGCATCATAAATGTCCTCGACGGCGGCCCGGATTGCCTCGTCGTACTGCGCGCCGAACTCGGGCTCAGGAGGAACCTGCTTTCCCTTGCAACGGAGGCGGTATTCAATGCATACGCCCACCATCCCATGCTGGGCCATCCTGACAATCCAGGGAGCGTCTTTACGCGTCCCGGAAGCCCAAGAACCGCCATAGGCATACAGGAAGACCGGCAACTGCTTGCCATCAAAAGCCTTGTCCCTGTAAACATCCAACTTCAATTCTCCTTCCTCGCGGGTCGCGAAAGTGAAAGTTTGCATCGTAACGCCCTCAGGAAGAGGAATATCAGGTTTCTGTTCCGGAATCTGCGCAAAAGCACAGGTGCATGTGGCCAAAAGGGCCAACAAAGTCATTTTTGCTTTCATCGTTTTACATTTAGTTTTGCGCTTCCGTAAGCGCTGGTTTTATTCTCTATTTCTTTCTCGGAACGTTCATGGTGGAGGTAACGGAGGGCAGCTGCTTCAAAATCATCCAACACCGATACAGGGAGCGGGCATTCGGGATGGCTGGGGAAGATCTCCTTCACCCCGTTTTCCTGACAAATCTGTTTGGTGTACCTGACGCTTTGCAAGTATGTTTCCACATCCGTGCTTTCCGGGAGTTGCAACAAAACACCTCCGCTGCAGAACATGTCGCCGGTATAAAGCCGATGGTTTTTCACATCCAGCAGGGCAATGGAACCGGGCGTGTGACCGGGAATCTCATACAGGCGGATGATACGTCCACCCCCCAGATCAAGTGACATACTTTCCGGAAGCGGCCGGTATTCTGCCTTGGGCTGATTGCAAACTCGCTCCACGGCCTTCTTCCCGATCAGCAATTTCATGAACGGATTCCCCAGGAAGTTGTCGTACAAGTAAGCGGCATCATCATGCCGGGAAATGGTTTCCAGATCCTTGTAGGAGACCATCGTTCCCCCGAACTGCCAGTTGCCGTGCGTATGGTCGAAATGGCCGTGTGTGTTGATTACCTTTACGGGCCTGTCCGTCAATCTGTTCACGGCTTCTTTCAGGTTCACGAGGCCGAAACCGGTATCAATCACCAAGGCCGAATCTTTCCCGACCAAAAGGTGCATCAAGGCCGTCACATCCTGGAAACAGTACGTGGAATCATCCACCTGTACCGTCTCCGGAATTCTAAAATCCTGGAACGTGCGCTTCCGCCAGCCCCTGAATCCCATGACGGCAAGGAAAAGAAGGGCCGCAAAAATGATTACGGCCCATCTTATCACATTCTTGATTCTTTTTCCGGACATTCTTATTCCGCCTTGGTCATGCCGGAAATGGCGATGGATGTAGCTCCAGGATTGCCTTCACCGTCGGCCGCAACTGCATTCTCGATGGTAAGTCCGTAGATGGTGAAGAAATCCACAAAGTTCAGGGTTCCATCCGTCACATAATAGGTCTTGCCGTCCTTGATGTAGAAGGTGCCGATGTTCATCATGCCAAAGAAGTCCAGGCCGAAGACATAGGTTCCCGGCTGTTCATCGGCACCTGCCACTGTGAAGGTGCCGCTCTCAAGCGCAGCGCCCTTGGCGGTACGGAGGACGGTCTGTGCGACCAGATTCCCCTCACTGTCAGAGAACTGGATGGTGTATTCCGTCACGGATTCCTTGTCCTCGGAGCTTACGGTATAAGTGCCGCCTTCCACGGAGAATGTCTCGCCTGCTACCGGAGGAACATAGGCCTCCATTTCGGAGAAGGAGAGGACCGTCACATCGGAAGCCTCGCTGCCGGCAGAAGCGCCTGTAGCAGCCTGAACACCCGAAATCAGCACGCCCAACTTGCCGCCTTCCTCCGCAACGATGGCGGTTCCGGCGTTAAGCAGGTAGGTCTTGCCGTCCTTGATGAAGTAAGAGCCCAGCGTGCTCACACCCATGCCAAACGCGGAAAGATCCAGTTCAAGGCCGCCCACAAAATTGCCGGGGGCGGGAGTTCCGGTAGCTGCCAGGAATGGCCAAACGCCGGTGTAGGTTTCATTGGCCGACCAAATCAGAATCTGTCCGACTGCATTTCCTTCGGCATCCTTGAAGGAGAAGGTATGTTCGATGATGCCTTCCGCATCGGCCTTGGGAGCAGTTACGTAGGTATAGGTGCCGCCTTTTACTTCATACACGACATCCTCTGCCGGCTTCTCCGGTTCGGCCTCCAATGTAAGGCCGGTAAGCTCGATGGAAGAAGCGTTGAGACCGCTCACAACCGGATCGGTAAGGGTAATGGAGAACGTTTCTCCCTGACTGCTGACGGTAAGGGTGCCACCAGCAATCAGATACTGCTTTCCGTCGATGACAAGGTAGGAACCCAGCACACCCATTCCGAAGGCAGAACCGTCAAATCCGGTGATGTACTTGCCGATCTTGTCGGCATCCAGAGGAGAAGCGCCTTCGAATGTGCCGATGACGCCGCCCAGCGGAGCCGTGTCAATCAGAATACGGCCGGCAGGCTTGCCGGAGGCGTCCTTCAGCGTGAGGGTATGCTCGTTCACACCATCGGCCACGGCCTCGGAATGCGTAAAGCTGTATCCTTCGATGACCAGCGGCCTGGGCTCCTCTTTCTTAGCGTTGGAGAAGGAGATGGTGCTCTCGGGATAAGCCTGCTCCAGCGCATTGACGGCAGAGAGACCGGTGATATCCACCGAGTACATGCTTTCGTCCCCGGAAACCGTAATGGTTCCCTCGCGGATAAACCAGCGGGTCCCGTCCACATCGAAATAGCAGCCCAGGACACCCAGGCCAAGGAAGCTGAGGTCGATGCCGATGAAGGCGTCTCCGTCCTTAAGTGATTCAGAATCTGCGTTCATGGTATATGTGCCGGATATTTCGCCGGAAGTAATGAGCAGGAAGTTGGCGACGAAAGAACCGTCCAGGTTATTGAGCGTCAGATTATAACCCCTGTTTTCATAAGGAGCGATCAGATAGGTGTAATTGGCTTCAATCTCTTTGTATTCATATTCCAGGACACCGGAAGCCCTGACTTTCACCACTTCCTCCCCCAGCCAGACCAGGCCGGAGATGGCATAATCGTTCCCGTTCTTGGTTACGGTCACGGAACCATCCGTAACCGCTTTACCGTTCAGGGTAGAGGTAGGGAGAACTCCCTTGTTCCGGAGCTCGTTGCTGAAGACATAGTCTCCGGATTCAAGGTACCAGTTTTTGCCGGACAACTGCAATGAGAGGCCATCGGCTTTGAGGGAAAAGACGTTGATTCCGTCCATTTCCTCCACACCGCCGTTCGCCAGGGCGGAGCCCAGGTTCAGCTGCTGTACTTCGGGGTATTTCCCGTCCAGCTCATCTACGGCACTTTTTACGCATGACACCGTGCCTACAGCCAGCATGCCCGCTGCAATGACATATAGAATCTTTTTCATATCGATCATTTTATGGATTAATGACTACCAACCAGGATTCTGGACGATGTTCTTGTTTGCCATGATTTCGGTGGCAGGATAAGGAAGCCGTTCATGCTTTCCTTTCTTGAAACCATAATTGGTGTAGGGGGAGATCCATTCCAGCCCATTGACGGAGAACTGCGGGAACTGTTTTCCGGCATCGGCGAGAACCGTAGCGGCATCGCCCCAGCGGAGAAGATCCTTGTAACGGACATTCTCTCCATAAAGTTCCAGCCGTTTTTCTGTTTTGACGGCTTCCAGCGTACAACTCTTGTCGTTGAGTCCGGCGCGGTGGCGCACTTCGTTCAGGCACCAGTCGGCCTTGCCTTGGTCAACGCCGATGTAGGCTTCGGCAGCAAGAAGAAGGACTTCAGCATAACGCATCCAGCAGATGTCACGGAATACGGTCGGGAACGCCACGTTGTAATTGATGTCATCACCCACGAAACGTCCTTTCCAGTAGTAATACCCTTCACCCTCCTCCTTGAATCCGGAACGGATAGTATAACCGTGGGCCGCCATGAAATCATAATCCTTGATGGTTTCGTTGAGGCGGTATCCGTCAGCACCTTCCTCGGCGACAAAGGCCTCGTAAACAGTTCCGCGGGGAGCTATTCCGCCCCAGGCGTTAGCGAAGAGGTCCAGTTCGTTGGGCTCACCGGCCGTGAAATTAAGACCGTCGCGGGAATAGGCGGAAAGACCGGTGGAAGAAGGCCACAAGCGGATGATGGGGCTCTGCGTGTCCTCCACGAAATGGGTGGAGAAGAGAACCTCTTCATTGTTCTGGTTCGCTCCGTTGAACATGTCCCCGTAAACACCGCGGAAGAGGTCATATTTCTGGCTGTCGATCACCTTCTGAAGGGCCTCGGCGGCTTCTTTGTTCTTGCCCTGCCAGAGGTATACCTTACCCAGAAGGGCCTGGGCGTATTCCTTGGTGATTCGGTAATTGGTCTTGTCATGGATGCCTGCCTTGGAGACCAGTTTGCCGGAGTTGACGGCATCCGTGAGGTCCGTTTCCATCAGCTTCCACAGGTCGGCGGGATCGGCATTGGGTACGGAAGCCTCGTCCGGGTTCAGGACATGGTCCACCAGCGGAGGATTCCCCCAGAGGGTCGTCAGTTCAAAATACATCCAGGCGCGGAAAACCTTTGCTTCGGCGCGGGCCCGCTGCTGAATGTCGCTCTCCCCTTTCACATTGTCAAGGACGACGTTGCACTTTCCGATCACATTGTAAAGAGACGTGAAGACGGTCTCAACGGCGGAATTGTCCGCATCGAAATTGAAGCATCCGAACATCTCCAGCTCAACGGCACGGTCGCTCTGGCCATGCCAGAACTCATCCGACAGATAGCTGTTGAGCCAGTTGTAGCTCATCTCGAAACGCTTGAAAAGGTTGTCTTCGAATTCCCCATAGACGGCGGTAATCGCGCTGGCGGCATCCTCGTCCGTCTGATAGAAATTCTCCGTGTTGAGCACTCCGTGCTGGGGGATGTCCAGCATTTTGGAGCAGGAGGCTGCGCTTCCCAGAATCAGGGCAGCGGATAGGGTCAATATAATCGCTTTTTTCATGATTCCTGGATCTTAGAAGGTGATGTTGAGGCCAAACAGGATTTTCCTGGCATTGGGGTAGGCTCCGAAGTCGAGGCCCATGGCATTGCCGAACCCGGTCACTTCCGGATCCCAGCCGGGATACTTGGTGAAGGTGAAGAAATTCTCCAGGGAAGCATATAGCCTCACATTCTCCAGACGCACTTTCTCGAGGATGGATTTCGGGAACGTATAGCCCAACTGGATCTGCTTGATCTTGAAGAAGGATCCGTCGAATACCATATAGGAGGACTTGTTGAGTCTGGTTATATCCGCATATGCCCTGGGATTGGTGCCACCGGGGTTGGAGAGGCTCCAACGGTTTTCGGTGAAGCAGGTTAGACGGTTGTACAGGTATTCGGGATTGGGGTCATAGACGTTGTAGATATCAACGCCCTGCACACCGCTTCCGAAGATCACCAGGTCGATGCCTTTCCAGGCCGCATTCAGGGTAATGCCATACGTGAGATCCGGAATGCCCTTTCCGATCATGGTCTTGTCAGAATCGGAAATGCTGCCGTCTTTGTTGATGTCTGTAAAGACAGGATCTCCGGTAAGAGGATCCACGCCCTCATACTGATAGCCATAGAAGTACCAGGCCGGATAGTCTTTCTCAAACCGGGTGAGAACGTCGCCGCTGATGAGACCCGCCCCCGGAACGACGCTCAGGTTTTCATGCACGGCCGTCACTTTATTGTGAAGGGTCGTGAGATTGCCGCGGATTCCATAGCTGAATTCTCCGATGTGGTCCTGCCAGCCCAATTCCAGCTCGAGGCCTCTGTTCGAGAGGGCTCCGGCATTGATGGGAGAAGGTGAGAAACCGGTCGTGTTCGAAAGCTTTACACCGCTGATCAGCAGGTCCTTGGTTTCCTTGTCATACCAGTCGGCGCTGAGTGTCAGCCGGTTGCCCAAGAGGGCGAGGTCAATGCCCAGGTCCAGCTGCTCGGAAGTTTCCCACTTGAGCTTGTCATTGCCCATCACGGAAGGGGCATACCCGTAGGAATAATTCAACACGTCGGAGAAATTATATCTTCCGGTACGGCCAATGGTACGCGCATACATATAGCCGCCCAGAGATGCCAGGGAGCCGTTCTGGCCCCAGCTCACACGGAGTTTCAACTGGTCCAGCCAGCCCTTGCTCCACTCCATGAATGGTTCTTTGGAGACCACCCAGCCGGCGGAAGCGGCCGGGAAGAAACCCCAACGGTTTTCCTTGGGAAGGATTGAAGAGTCAGCGGCATCGGCGCGGAGAGAAGCCTGGAAAAGGTACTTGTCGGCATAAGCGTAATTGAAACGGCCGAAGTAGGCCAGTTTACGGCCCAAACCGGGCTCGCCACCGCCAACTGATTTGATGACGCCGTCATTCGCATAGGCCAGATACAGGAAATTGGGATCGTCGTAGGCCCAGCCGGGGTTCTCCAAAGTACCGGTGGCACCGGCCATCGTGCTGTAGGAGCGGCTTGCACTGAAGGAGGTACCTATCATTCCTGTAAGAAGGTGCTTGCCGAAGAGTTTCATCGCGGTCGCGAAATTCTCCCACTGCACATAGCTCATGGATGAGCTGATGGACGTAACGCCCATATTGGTCGCATAGTCTCCCGCAGGAAGATTGTTGAAATAGGTACGGGATGCGGAATAGTTTTCTCCAGCCGACAGCGTATAGGACAGGCGGGAAGTTACCGTCAGCCACTGCCAGGGAGTCAGATTGAGATAAGTGGTGCCCGATACGGACAAGGAACGGCTGTCATTGAGACTTTTATCCCTGAAAATCAGGGGACTGATCCGATTGGTTCGGCCATATACGGTCGCTCCCCAGTAGTTTCCGTTACCGTCGCCCAGCAAGGTGCCGAGCGTCGCTCCGGGCTGAAGGACCTTCAGCATGTCGTCCGGCATGTCTTCAAGGGTGTAAGTGGGCTTGATGGTCGGATACATGCCCAAAGCTGACTGGAAGATGTTCAGGGCCTGTCCGCCCTCGCCTACCGACTTCGACTGGGTGTATTCAATGACGTTGTTGGTTCCCACTTCCAGCCAGGACGTGATCTTGTAGGATGCGTTGATCATGCCCGTATAAGCCTTGTAGATGTCGGCATCACCTTTTATCATACCGTTATTGTCAAGGTACGAACCGGAGAGGTAGAACTGTCCCTTGTCGTTGCCGCCCTGGAAGGTAAGGCTGTGCTTCTGCATCAGGGAAGGCTCGAAGGTGGCATCCATCCAGTCGGTATTGGTGCGGCCGTCCCAATTCTTCATGACCGTTTCCATAGTGAGGGAACCCGCTTCGGTCCAATAGTCGATGAACTGCTCGGAATTCATCACATGCGGCTTGAAGGCAAGGCTCTGGGAGGTAATCTGCAAGTCGTAGCTCAAATGGCCGTCACCCTTGCCCTTCTTGGTGGTGATCAGGATCACGCCGTTACCGGCCGATGCGCCATAGATCGCAGCGGAAGCGGCATCTTTCAGCACTTCGATACTCTCTATGTCATTGGGGTTGATGGAGCCTGTGCCGGAAGCGATACGCCCGTCGATGACATAAAGCGGGGCCGAAGATCCGTTGGAGCCGATGCCGCGCACCTGAATGTTCGGCGCGGCGCCCGGACGTGCCGATGAGCTGTAAGACTGTACACCGGAAGTCTTTCCGGAAAGAGCCTCGTTGATGTTGGAAACGCCACGGGCCTGAAGGTCGACGGATTTCACAGAAGACACGGCACCCGTGAGGGAACTCTTCTTCTGAACACCGTAGCCTACGACTACGACCTCATCCAGCAGGTTGGCATCCACTTTGAGAGCGACATCGATGACACTCCGGTCGGCAACCACCTCAACGGATTCATAGCCAACGCTGGCAAATACCAGAACAGCCCCTTTGGGCACAGTAATAGCGTAGTCACCTTCCATGGCGGAAATGACGCCGTTGGAAGTGCCTTGCTGCAGGATACCCACCGCAATAAGCGGTTCTCCCGTCTCCGCATCCGTCACATGGCCGGACACGGTGATTTTCTCCTGGGCAGCCAGGGTGAACACGCCCAGGAAAGCAGCCAGAAGAAGCGAAACAGTTTTTTTCATCAAGAACATATTATTTGAATAGTTTTGTGCCATTAATCACGCTGCAAAAGTACTTTGGGATTTCCTTTAGCGCTGGACAATTTGTTTTTTCATTTCGACTTTCCGTTCAAAATGACTCTAGGACAACCGGTTCAAGTCCGGGAGCCGATATTTTGATGTTCAACGGTCCTTTCCCCTTTTCAACGACGGCCTGCGCTTTTCCATAATAAGTAGTAGCCGTGGATGAAAGGAAGCTTTCTTCGGAGACAGGATTGGCACTTCCGAATCCCAGAAGACGTCCCCCGGTCACCTCAATGCTTACCGGGATGTCGGAATGGGATTCCAATGCACCATTTTCTCCGATGAGTGAAATGGGAATATAGATGAGCTTCCCATGAGGATCGATGCGGGCATCGAGTTTCAAAGTGCCCTCGGCGGAAGAAAGGAAGGAACGACGTTCCCCTTCCGGATAGATAGCCACTGCCTCCAACGTTCCGCTTTCATAGGGAACTTCCCAGACGGCCGTATAATCCTCGACCGCCCTCTTACCCAGCGACTTCCCGTTCAGGAGCAGTTCCACCGAGGGCGCATTGCTATATACCTCTACCGTTGCCGTAATCCCGTCCTGTCCTTTCCAGCCCCATGACGGAATGCTATTGGTTCCCCGCCAGGAGGATTTGGCCGGGATATCCTCCCGAACGGGACGGACGGCGATGAGCGGATCCATCGGCCCTTCATTCCAAAGTGCCTTCACAAGAAGCGCTTCACCCGTGGGGTTCCCCAGTATATCCAGAATGCCGATATCGGCCAGCAACCAAGGATAAGGTTTGGAAAGGGCAATTTCTCCGCCACCATAGGCCCAGGCGCCGATGCCGGCTTCACCGATATAGTCCCAAGCAGACCACAGGAAATCGCCCACCAGATATGGCAGACGCTGGGAATCCCGCCAGTTCTTCACGACATCCTGCGGGAAGGTCTCGCTCCCCACAATCACACGCCCTGGATGTTTCTCCCCTTCGATCGAATACCGCAGATTACCGTAGTTGTAACCGGCGATGTCCAGCGCATCCAGGATGGGCGTACACACGGAATCGGCATAATCCGTCAATACCTGATTGTAAATCAGTTTGTTAAGCTTAAGCATCAGCTCGTTGAACTCCTGGCTGGACATGGCTTTCAGGTTCACCGCCTGATATTTTTCGGCCGTTTCATTCTTCGGGGCCGATTCGTCCTTGTAATACAGGCCGGAGCCCTTGGCCGTTCCACTGAGGATCA
>JAEEGK010020739.1_pt1 | contig 13945 bp, 8 predicted proteins | sample 8958771 | NCBI WGS metagenome assembly JAEEGK01 (sample SAMN16246547, study PRJNA631951) | gut metagenome | biome: gut microbiome; feature: rumen; material: SC-attached | host: Bos | place: Iran: Karaj | collected 2018-10 | reverse complement strand
CTTCCAGCTGGGGCTGGTTGCTGGACGTGGCGGCGAGCGAAGCCAGGTGGCCGCCGGAGGAGAAGCCCGAGACCGCCACGAAGGACGGGTCGAACCTATACTTCGCCGCATTGGCCTTGACAAAGCGGATCACGCCCTTGATGTCGTGGATCTGGGCCGGGAACTTGGCGTCCATCGAGGAACGGTGGTTCGGGCACACCACGGCGTAGCCCGCGTCCAGCAGGGCGTTCACGATGGTGCCAAGGTCCGCCATGCCCTTGGAATTGTTGGAGAACCAGGCGCTGCCGTAGATATGGACCACCACAGGATAGGTGTCCTTCTCCGCCTTCGGGAGATAGATATCCAGCTTGTGATACACCTGGCCGTCACCGGCATAATCCACATCCGCGATCTTCTGGGAGCAGCGGACGTCCACCTTGGGCATCTGGAAACCGCCGAAGCCCGTCGGCTGCGCGAACAGACCGAGGGCTCCGAGGGTAAGGGTAAGGGACATAAGAAGTCTTTTCATCGATCAGTGCTTTTTCAGATCCCACTTGCAATTATCGTTCCCAAAGTCGAATTTTGCAAGGCCGGGGGTGCTGTCAGCCACGGAAACGAGGCAGAGCGGCAGGTCGCAGCCGGGGATTTCCTTGGGCATGATGCGGTAGGTTCCGTCGATGAGCTGGTCGATGCGCCAGAGCTGGTTCGCCGCGCCGGTGAATTCCTCGACGGTGGTGAGGGTCGCGCCCTCGGCGGCCGCCAGGGCCCGGTTGGTGCCTTCGATCACGATCTTGACATACGGGCCGCCGAGGAAGCCGCCCGCCTCGGGAACGGCCTCGATCGTCCACTTCTGGTGCGGACGGGCCATGTAGTCGCTGATACGCACGGGGATGTTACCTGCAGGCCAGTCGGGAGCCACATCCTCGAGTTTCTGTCCCTCGAGCTTGGTGACCGGCTGCTCCTGGCCACGGCCGAAGCCGAACATGCGCATGCCGCCCTGGGCGCGGACGAAGTCCACGGTGAGCTCCAGCGCATAGCCGCGACGGCGGCTGAGGATCTTGTAGTTGCCGTCCTGGAAGAGCTCGCCGGCTTCCGGCCAGCCGTTCTTCCACAGGATCGGACGGATGGCGAGCACGCTGCGGCCGCTGCGGTCCAGGTCGCCCTCCCAGTGGAAGGACATCTTCTCCACGCCCGGCTCCTCGATGTAGCGGCCGAAGTGGCCGGCGCCGAACTGGCGCTCATCGGCGGCGATGACCATCTTGCCGCCGCCGCGCAGCATGTCGCGGCCCACATTGTCCAGGAACGGGCCCGTAGGCTTGCGGGAACGGCCCACGACGATGTTGTAGGTGGAGTTCACGCCGTCGCAGCAGGTGCCGTGGGTGCCCAGCAGGTAGTACCAGCCGTCATTGTAGATCATCACGGAAGCCTCGCAGTCGATGGCGACGTCCACGGCCTTGTTGCCGGGGAGACGGCCGCCCGTGTTGGGATCGAGCTCGACCATCCGGATGTTGCCGAAATAAGTGCCGTAGGTGCAGAACAGACGGCCGTCGGGATCCATGAGGAGGCCGATGTCGATGGCGTCGCAGTCCTCATCCACCTCCGAATGCGCCACTTCGATGGGCTCGGAATAGGCGAAGTCCGGGGAATTCGGATCCAGGGTCTTGTTCCACATCGTCAGGATGCGGCCGGCGTGACCGCCGCCCAGACCGCCGCCCGTGGCGCTGTAGCCCACGAGATAACGGTCACCGATCTTGATGGCGTCCGGAGCCGCGCCGCCGCCGGGACGGACCGCGCCGCTTTCCCACGTCCAGCCGTCGGCGGAGATCAGGCCGCCGCCACCGGTGCCGAAGGTGTAATACTTGCCGTCGCACAGCTGGATGGTGGACGGGTCATGGATGTAGGGAGCGCCCACCTGGGCGGCTGCGGAGACACAGGCCAGGGCAAGAATGCCCGCGAGAAGGATATTCTTTTTCATGGCTTATTTCGTGCTGAGGGTGATGTTCTTGACAGGATTGCCGGCTTCGTCGATGAAGCGGACGCAGAAGTCGCTCATGCCGGGGCCGTTGATGACGGCGCCCCAGATCACATTGCGGCCCTTCTTGAGGGTGAGGCGCTCGGACGCGACGTCGTCCGCCACCATCCGGCGGTCGCCGGACAGGATGACGGCCTCTTCGCCGTTCAGCCACCACATGGACGCGGAGTTGGAACCGACGGACATACGGACATTCGGGATGTCCTCCGGGCAGTTCACGACCGTCACGGCCCAGAAGATCACGCCGTAGCGGTCCTCGGTCAGGTTCGTCGCGAAGCGGAAGAGCTTCACGTTGTAGCGCTGGCTGTCGAAGGCGTGCCACTTGAGTTTCTTGACTTTCTTCTCATACTCGATGGGTCCCTGCGGCATGCGGGGACGGCCGCCGGAGAGGTCCACGGGCGGCTGATACTCGACGGTCACCTTCACCGTGGAGCCGTCCTTGGGCAGGACGTCACCCAGCTGTCCCTTGAAATACGGGACGGCGAAGGCCTCGCGGATGTAGCTGTCGACGAAGACGGTGTTGCTGCGGTTGGGCTTGCTGATGGGATCCAGCAGCAGCCAACGGCCCAGGAAGCCGTCCTTGTCGGGAGTGGCGAAATCCCCGGTGGCGGGGACCATGTACTTCTCGAGGTTGGTCGAGGAGTCGGCATAGACCGGCTCGTCGGCATTCTGCGCATACAGGCACAGGGTACCGGCGAGGGCCGCCAAAGTCAAAAGAACTTTTTTCATGCGTTTATAAGATTAAAACTGTTCATTCATTTCACGGCATAAAGGCCGACGGTGGTTCCGGTAAAGCCGCCGGCGACAGCGGTTGAGAGATAGGAGGCGTCCACTCCCTGCGCCACGGTGAACGGATCGGCTCCGTCCACGGCGCACTGGAACCGGAACGTCTGTCCGTCATCGGACGCGACGGTGAGGTCCAGCGCCGACCATTTCTCCGGAAGCGGAACGCAGCCCAGCACGGCCGTTTCCACACCCGTCTTTTCCACCATCACGACAGGGACATCATCCTGCAGGCACACTTTCAGGAAATACTGGTGCCGCTCGTCCTTGTACAGCAGCATGCCGGCCGCCTCCGTTCCTTCCGGGGCGAAGCGCATCCGGGTGGACGCGGTGAAAACGTGGTGCTGCAGCCGGCGGAGCAGCAGAGCCGGCGTCTCGAACTTGGTGGCACGCGCGGCGGAGCATTTCAGTTCCAGCGCGCCGCCTTTCAGGGCGTACAGTCCGTCGGCAGGCCCGCGAAGCGTCATCCACGCCAAATCCGGACGGTCTCCGTCAAAGGAATCTTCCACCTTGAAATTGCCGAAGGTGGGATGCTCGCCGACCGTGACACCGGGACGCTGGATCGTCAGGGGAATCGTCTCGTCTCCTTCCGTGAAGAAGGGGAAACCGTCTGCCGACCAGCGGACCTTCATCAGGAAGGTTTCGCGGCCCAGGTTCTCAAAACCGCCCTTGAGCGGCCTGCAGCCCAGGAAAACGCCCCACCACTCCCCTTCCGGAGTCCGGATGATATCCGCGTGACCCGTGCAGGTCACCGGATCCGGACGGTCCGCGGCGAGGTGGCGCTGGGTGAGGATGGGATTCCGGCTCCAGGGCTTGTAGCCCTCCGTCGGGGAATCGCTCCGGAAAATGACTTCCGAATGCTGGTCGGAGGTGCCTCCTTCCGCGCACATCAGATAATACTTTCCGTTGATCTTGTACAGATGCGGACCCTCGATCCAGATGGGTTTGTCCTCCGGACGGACGCCCTTGTTGACAATGACTTTCCGCTCACCGATGGTGCAATCCCGCTCCACATCGTATTCCACGATCCGGATGGTGCGATGGCCGTCGTACTCGGGCTTTCCGCCCGGCGCGTCGTCATTGTTGACGATGTAGGCGCGGCCGTCGTCATCAAAGAACAGGGACGGGTCGATTCCCTGCACCTGCGGCAGGAGGATCGGATCGGACCAGGCGCCGAACGGGTCCGTCGTCTTCACGAGGAAGTTGCCGGTGCCCACGTTCGTGGTGATCATGTAGTACGTCCGGTTCTTCGGATTGTACTTGATGTCAGGGGCGTAGATACCGCCGCTGGTTCGCTGCCGGCCCAGGCCCGTCAGCTGGGACGGACGGTCCAGCACATGGCCCACCTGCGTCCAGTTGAGCAGGTCGCGGCTGTGGAAAATGGGCACGCCCGGGAAATAACTGAAGGTGGACGTGACCAGGAAATAATCTCCTTCCCCGTTCGTGCAGAGGCTGGGATCGGAATACCAGCCCGGCAGGATGGGATTGTACGCCGCGTCAGCGCCCGGAAGCGGATGCGCGGCATACACGGCGTCCCGCCCCTCGTAGGTAAACCCTTCGAAGGAGGCCACCCCGGTGGAGGGGGCCGGCTTGCACGCTGCCACGAGGCAGACGAGGGCGGGAAGGAGACGTTTCATCGGCTATTGGAAGGAGATCCAGTCCACATCAAGGTCCTTGGCTTCGTCCACGATGAGCTTGATGTTCTGCATGCCTGTGAGCGGAGTCTCAAACGGAAGTTTCACTTCCTTCCAGTCCTTGGAGGCCGGGAGGTCGAAGGTGCCGACGATTTTTTCGTCCCGGGTCTGGAAGGACACCTTGGACGGAGCGGCGCTGCGGATGCGGAAGACGGCCGCGGTCGGCGCCGTTTCACCGAAATTGATGTCGTCGTAGCGGACCCAGGTGTTTCCGCGGGCGAAGTGGATGTAGAAGCCCTCGAAGGGATTCGCCGCATCCAGCAGGTCGTCATAGACGCCATAGTGGTAGACGGCGCTGTAGCGGTCCATCTGGATGTGGTCCGTGGCCTTGGTCTCACCCACGCCGCGGAGGGTCGGGGTCACCTGCTCGATGGTGCCGTCCGGGAGGAAGCTGATCTTGTCGATGCGCACCGAACGGTTCTTGTCGAAGTTCGGGGAATAGTCGTTGTGGTGATAGAACAGGTACCACTGGCCCTTGTAGTTCACGATGGAATGATGGTTCGTCCAGCACTCGTTCTGGGAACGCTCCATGATGATGCCCTTGTACTCGTAGGGGCCCATCGGATTCTTGCTCATCGCATAGGCGAGCACCTCGGTGTTCTCCTTCACATAAGGATAGGTCAGATAGAAGTTGCCATCCTTTTCGAAGGCGAAGGGGCCCTCCGCCTGCCGGCTGGGCAGGCCTTCGAGGCAGTTGACGCCGATCATCTCCATCTCGCGGTTGCCCCACTTCATAGTCGTCTTGGGGTTATCGTCGGCAAGCTCCTTCATGTTGGGCTTGAGCTTGGCGCAGCGGCCGTTGCCCCAGAAGATATAGGCATTGCCGTCGGAGGCCTGGAGCACGCAGGGGTCGATGCCGTTGATGCCTTTGATGGGTTCCGGTTCAGGAATGTACGGTCCTTCAGGACGGTCCGCGACAGCCACACCCACCGCGAAACCGCGGCCTTTGGATGCGTTCGGGAAATAGAAATAGTACTTGCCGTCCTTCTCGACGCAGTCGGGCGCCCACATCGAATACCCCTCAGGATTGCCCCAAGGCACGTTTTTCTGGTCCAGAATCACGCCGTGGTCCGTCCAGTTCACAAGGTCCTCGGAAGAGAAGACGTGATAGTCCTCCATGCAGAACCATCTGCGCTCGGGCTCCACCGGGCTGATGATGTCATGCGAGGGGAAAAGGTATACTTTCCCGTTGAAGACACGGGCGGTGGGGTCGGCGCTGTACAGGCCCTTGATGACGGGGTTCTGGGCGAAAAGGCCGCAGGAAAGCAGCAGCGCGGCGATGGGGAGGATGAAACGTTTCATGCTTATTTCTTGAAGATGTGGGGAATGAATTCGTTCAGGCAGCGGCGCCAGGTGAGCCACTCATGGGCGGTGCCCGGGGACTCGTAGTACGTCGCGTTGATGCCGATGTCGTTCAGGTTTTTCACAAACGTATTGGCGCCGAAGTTCTCCTCGGAGCCCATGCCCATGAACAGGTAATGGACCTGCTTGTTGAACTTGGCGGCATCCGCGAATGCGCCGTCGTACAGGGTCTTGAAGTCGGTGTTCGGCATCATGAAGATGGCGCCGCTGAAGGTGCCCATCCAGGCGAACTTGTCCAGATGCGTGAGGGCCACGTCGAAGGTCTGGTGACCGCCCCAGGAAAGGCCGGCCATCGCGCGGTTCTCGCGGTCCGCCTTCACGCGGAAGGTCTTTTCGATGTACGGGATGATCTCATTGAGGAGAATCGGATAGAAAGAGGCGCCGAAATCGTTCATGCTCTCACCCTTCTTCGCGCCGAAGCCGTAGCCGCAGTTGCCGTAATCCATCACGACGATCATCGGGACGCTCTTTCCGGCGGCGATGCTGTTGTCCATGATGTTGGCCATATGGCCCTGCTCGTGCCAGCCGCGCTCGTCCTCGCCCATGCCGTGCTGCAGATACAGCACCGGATACTTCTTCTTGCCTTTCTCATACTCGGCGGGCGTATACACGTAGCAGGTGCGGACCGCGTTCTCGATCTTGCTCCAATACTGGCACTCGCGTACCTGGCCGTGCGGGACGGCCGGATTGAAGGTGTAGTACGCGGAAGCCTCGGGAGATTCGGGAATCTCGATGCCGCTCGTCTGCTGGCTGCAGCCGTAGAAGGTCTCGCTGTTGGGATCGTTCACGCGGACGCCATCCACCAGGAGCGCATAGTAGTGGAAGCCCACCACCAGCGGGTCGGTCGTGCCGGTCCAGACACCGTTTTCGTCCTTCGTAAGGGGATATTTCTTATTGCAGATGTCCACCTGCACGTCCGTGGCCGTGGGAGCGGCGATCTGGAAGGAGGCGCGGCCCTCGGCGTCCACGCAAGGGTATTCCTTGGTGGGAACGTTGGTCGTGGCGGGGACGGATTGTGCCAAAGCGGAAAGGCTCACTGAAAGCAGGAGCGCTGTCAGGGGGAGGATGTAGCGTTTCATAGTCCGAATTTACGGAGAAATTATGGTTTTTTAAATTTTATTTAAAAAATTTCTGAAGTGTCGCGTTCAAGTAGGCCCGAGCGTTCATCCAGGTATGTCCTCCGTCGGTGTTCATATCCTCGTGCTTGATACCTTTCGCATCCAGATATTCACGGTTGCGGACGACGTCCTGATACAGGAAATCCTCGGATCCGACGCCATACCAGACGAGCTTGAAGCGGTCGTTGACCAGGGAAGGATCCTCGCCGTACTGCGGGAAGCAGGCGTCCATCATCTCAGGCGTGAGGTAGGCGCTGTAAGATGCGAGCCAGGCGAAGAGCTCCGGATGGGAGAGGGCGCTGAAGAGCGACTGGCCGCCGCCGCGGGAGAAGCCCGCGATGGCGCGGTGGTCGCGGTCGTTCACCGTGCGGAAAGATTTCTCCACGTACGGCATGATGCATTCGGTAAGCTCCTTTGCGAACGTCGCATACATCTTCGTCGCCTCCATGGACGCCGGCATCGGAGTCGTGCCCATGTTGCCGTACGGCATCACCACGATCATCGGCTCGGCCTTGCCGTCGGCGATGAGGTTGTCCAGGATGGTGTTCAGCTTGCCCACCTTGAACCAGGTTTCCTCGGTGTCGGTGGTGCCGCTGATGAGGTAGAAGACCGGATAGGACTTCCCGGAGGTCTCATAGTCCGCGGGCGTATAGACCACGAGCGGACGCCAGGCGTTCAGGACGGACGAGCGATACGTGCAGTACTGCATTTTCCCGTGCGGGACGTCGCGGACACCGTACGGAACGCTTTCCGAGGCCTGCGGACGCGGGGCGCCGGGACGGCCGAAACCGAAGGCGAAGCCGGCGGGAATCTCCACCAGGGAAGCCTTGAAGTTCTCGTTGGGGAAGAGGTCCGGGTTCAGCGGATCGGAGACAGAGACACCGTCGACAATGAAATTATACGGATAGATATCCCGTCTTTCGGGTCTCACCGTCAGCGTCCAGAGGCCGTTCTTTCCCTTCACCATCGGCACGGGCTTCTCCAGGAACTGGCTGGAAAGCAGCACTTCCTTGGCTTCCGGGGCTTCCAGGTTGAAGGTCACCTGACCGTCCATCATGTGTACGAGGGGGGATTCCGCCTTGGGCGCGTGATAGTTCTGCACGGGCTTGTAGTCGATACCCCAGATCTTGAGCATCTCGGCGGCGTAGCGGCGGCCTAATTCGCGGTAGCCGTTCGCGTTGAAATGCAGGAAGTCGAAATTCTGCGTGAGGCCGTCGGCCGGGATGACATGGGCCGTAGGGATCACGCGGGCGATGGTGTCGATGACGGCGTTATGGGCAGCGCACTGGCCGCCGCGGTCGGCCGAGACCACTTCGCCCACCAGGAGCGGCACGTCCTCGGCATTGAGCTTCAGGTCGCGGAGCAGGTTCTCATAGACCGTCTTCACGTTCTTCGGCCACTCGGGATCGCCGGTATTGGTCTCTCCCTGATGCATCAGGATGCCGGAGATGACACCCTTCTTCTTCGCGATCTTTCCCATCGCCACCAGCCGGTCATAGGGATGGCCGTCATAGGCCGCCAGCATGGGAACCATCCATTCCGGAGCCGTCTTCGCATACTCGTCGATCCGGTCCGGCAGGAAACCGTCGATGCTGATGCCGCCGATGGCCACGTGGACGATGCCCACCTTATGGTCCTCCGGCAGATACTCCAGCAGCGTGCGGCCGAAATAATCGACAGGAGTGAGGCCCGTGTTTTCCCGGCAGAGCGGCGGAAGGGCCTTGTACCATTTGCCCATCTTGCGGGACTTGTTGGAAAAGTCCACGGCGGATAGATTCAGGAACCGGTCGGAGACACCGACGGAATCCTGCGGCTCGATTCGGGCGTTGCCCTCCATGTTGGACTGCCCGAAGCAAAGGAAAATATGGAAATTCTTATCCTGGGCGGGAGCGTTCAGTACAGTCAAGGAGGCAACCAATGAAAGAAGTAGCTTCTTCATGGGTGCTGTGTTTTGTGTTTGGAACCCGGGTCGGGTATCACCCCGGCCCGGATTGATAGATTCAGTAGGAATTAGTTAGCCCAGCCGGGCATCTGGTTGAGGGTAGGATTCTGGCGCTTGGAGATGTCCGGGAACGGGAAGTACTCGTGCTTGCCCTTCTTGAAGCCCACATCCAGGCCGTTATCCTTCGCGGCGTGCGTGGAAACGGTATAGAAGCGGCTGTTATCCGCCGTGCCATTCTCCCAGATGATGCCCTGGTCGCCGCTCTGAGGAGCGCGATGCAGCTTGTCATAGAGGACGGGCACATCGGAACCGGCCTTGGCGGCGTTGTCGAGGTCACCCCAGCGGACCATATCCGGCCAGCGGACCATTTCGAGCCAGAGCTCGAACTTCTTCTCCTTCTTGATGACATCCATCGTGACGTCAGTGCTGATGGTCTTGGAACCGGCACGCTTCTGGATCTCGTTCACGGCCCAGAGAGCCTGAGCCTTGTCACCGCTCTGGAGGCAAGCCTCGGCATACATGAGGATGACTTCGGCGTAACGCATGATCACGAAGTTGTTGAAGCGCTGGTTGGCACCCGGATACCAGGCATCCTGGAAAGGATCGATGGCCTGCTTGAGAGCCAGGTAGAAGGACTGACCATACAGACCGTCGGAACGGATACCGAACGCCTTGCTGGCCTTCTTCTCATCGAGGGACATGTTATCGACAGCGTGACCATAGGTGGTGTTGTAGATAACGTCATCGATGTGGATCAGGGAGTTCTTGAAACGATAGGAATCCTTACCGTCGTTCGCGACGAATTCGTCAGCGAAGTACTTGGGAACGCCGAGGCCGCCCCAACCGTCGATCTTCGTGCGGATGGACCAAGGGTTGTTGGAAACCTCACCCTCGTTGCCATAGACGAAGTGGTCACCACGCCAGCCCCAGATGTTAGCTTCCATCCAGGTGGTACGGAAGGTGATGTCACCCCACTGCAGACCGGAAGTATTCTCGAAGTTCAGCTCGAAGACCTTCTCCTCGTTGGCGTCGCCGTTACCGTGGAAATTCTCAGCCCAGCGCTCGCCCGGAACAAGCTCGTAGTTCTTGGAGTCAATGACCTTGAAGAGAGCCTCCTTGGCCTTGGCATAGTCACCGGCGAAGAGGTAAGCCTTACCGGCGATCGCATTCGCGAAGCCCTTGGTGGCCTTCACGGCACCGGCCTTGTCGGTCGGACCGTCACGCTCGGGCAGGTCAGGGAGGGCTTCCTCGCACTCCTTGGCGCACCAGCGGAGCAGGTCGTCGTGGGACATCGGATGCTCAGGATCCTCGTCGCAGCGATAGATCTCCTCGTCATAGGCAAGCAGGTGGTCCACCAGCGCAGGGCATCCCCAACCGATGGTGAGCATCAGCTGCATCCAGGCACGGAGGACGCGGGCCTCGGCCACGCAACGCTTGGTCGTGGCAGTGGGGCCGCCTTCCGGAAGACCGTTCTTGAACTTGTCGATGACGATGTTCGAATAGTACATCGCATAGTAGATGTTCTTGTAGCAGTTGGTCATCACCGCAGAGGTAGGATCGTAGGTGAATTCGTTCATGGCGCGCATGAAGTCGTTGTCACCGTAGTTGGAACCGGCCGCATACATATCATCGCCGCAGAGGTCGAAGCAGGAGCGGTAAGGAGCATAGATGCTGGCTCCTTCCTCCGTACAGACATTGTAAAGGATACCCTGATACGCAGCCACCATGGCGCCTTCGCAATCCGCGTCGGTCTTGTAGTATTCATCCATGAGCACCACGGCCTTCTGGGGGATATCAAGACGGTTCTGGTTGCAGGCCGTAACAAAGCCGGCAGCAATGAGAAGCGCAGGAATCAATATCTTTTTCATATTCGTATATTCGTTTAGAGATTAGAAAGTAAGGTTGACACCGAATACAACTTTCTGCATGGTCGGGTAGGTACCGGAATCATAGCCCATAGCGGCGGCACGTCCAGTGGTGGCCGTTTCAGGATCGGCTCCCGGGTATTTGGTGAAAGTGAAGAAGTCGTCGAAGGACACATAGACGCGCAGGTTGTCGATGGCAACGCGGCGGACGATGTTCTGCGGCAGGGTGTAACCGAGCTGGATCTGCTTGATCTTGAAGAAGGAGCCGTCGAACAGACAGGCGTCGGAGCTCCAGAACTTCCAATCGTTGAAGACCTTGGACATGGCCGGGAGGGCGGCGTTCTTGTTGCTCTCGCTCCAGGAGTTGTTCCAGAAGTAGGCAAGGGTGTTACCCTGAGGACGGTCGGCGGACCACATCAGCGTGAAGATGTCGTTGCCATGCTTGCCGGTACCATAGAGAACGAAGTCGAAGTTGCGCCAAGCCATGTTGAAGGTGATACCATAGGTGACATCCGGAATGGCCTTACCGATGTACTGATACTTGTCGTCGTCAGCAGGGCTTCCTTCCGTGGTCTCGCCGGAGGCGGTACGATACAGAGGCATACCGTTGTCGGGGTTCACACCGAGATACTTGTAACCCATGAAGTACCAGATCGGATAGCCCACCTCGAAGGCGGAACGGTTCTGGTTGTTCAGACCGCTGACCGGGACTTCCTCGATACGGGGAACGGAGAAGTGGAGGTCGGTCACCTTGTTGTTGTAAGTCGTGAAGTTGGCGTTGATACCGTAGCTGAAGTCGCCGATGGTATCCTTCCAACCCAGCTCCATTTCAATACCGGTGTTCAGCACGTTACCGGCGTTCTGGTAGCTACTCTTGACACCCAGCTCCGGACGGGGAGTGATGTTCACGAGGAGGTCACGGGTGTTCTTGCGATACCAGTCGAAGCCGACGGTCAGACGGTTGTTGAACATGCGCAGATCGAAACCGGCATCCACCTGCTCGTCGATTTCCCAGTGCAGACCGGGGTTGGCGATTTTGGTCGGACCGGAACCGTAAGTCAGCGTGCCCTCACCCGGGGAATACTGATACCACTGGGAGTTCAGGGAGATGCTGGCCTGGTAAGGATAGTCTCTCAGGATGTCCACATTACCGTTACGACCCCAGGAAGCACGGAACTTGAGGAAGTTGACGAGGTTGTTATTCACGTTGTTCTTGAAGAACGGCTCGTTGCTGATGGTCCAACCGGCGGAAACGGACGGGAACTTACCCCAACGGGATTGCAGGGCGAGCTTTTCAGAGTCGAAAGCATCCTGACGGAAGTTGAACTGGATGGAGTAACGGTTGTCGTAGGAATAGAGGGCGCGACCGAAGTAAGAGATGCTGGTGTGGAGGGAAGGAGCGTTGTGAACGTCACGCTTCGCATCCGCCAGCAGATACTCGATATAACGGAAGTTGGGAGCGAGGTCACGCAGCGGGTTGGTATCCTGCTGAGAAGATACGGAGACGTTGTCCGAGCCACGCTCAATATAGGACATACCGGCCATCAGACCGATCGTATGCTTACCGAAAGTGCGGTTGTAGTTCGCGAAGTTCTCCCACTGATAGAAGAGACCCGTATTGGCGGCGGCGCTGATGTTGTAGTTGTCGTCCTTAGCCATGTCATTCAGATAGTACGGCATGCTGAAAGAGTGCGTATTGCTCTGAGTGATACGGTAACCGAAACGGGAAGTGAAGGTAAAGCCCTTGAAAGGAGTGAAGTTGGCGAACAAGGAGCCACGGATGCTGATACCGCCGTTGGAGGAATCAGTGCGGTCACGCTGCAGGAGCGGGTTACCGGTGGATTCCTTGATGAAAGCGGAAGCGGCGTAGAAGTCGTTGTTATGATTCGGATCGCGGAAGATGCGCTCCGGATTCGTCTGATACTTGGCCTTGACTTCGCCCGGGAGCTGGTCGATGCTCGAATAGTAAGCGGGAGTCAGCGGGTCCAGGGACATGATGGAGTTGAGGGCGGAGCCGTATCCTTCGGAGACCTGGGAAGTGGACCACTTCTCAATGGAGTTGTTGGTACCCACCTGCAGCCATTTCTTGACCTGGTAGTCGGCGTTGATCTGGGCGGTGAGACGCTTGTAGACATCCTTCTGGCCGATCACGATACCGTCATTGTTCAGGTAGTTGAGGGAAGTGAAGAAATGACCGTTCTTGTTACCACCCTGGAAGGTGATACCGTGCTGCTGGGCCCAGCTGGGAGCATAGACGGCATCGTACCAGTTGTGGTCCTTTCCGTCCCAACCTCTGGAGCTGATGACCTCATCGGTAACCTGACCGATGGCCTTCTGCATGGCGATGTAGCCGTCGGCGTCCAAAAGCTCAGCCTTCTTGCCGAGACGCTGGTTCGTCAGCTTGAAGTCATAAGTAATGGAAGAATGACCCTCCTTACCGGACTTGGTCGTGATGAGAACGACACCGTTACCTGCCTGAGCACCGTAGATGGCGGCGGAAGCGGCGTCCTTGAGGACCTCCATGGATTCGATCATGGTAGGATCGAGGTACTGGATGTTGTCCACCTGCAGACCGTCGACGATGAGGAGCGGTCCGATGTTACCGGAGTTCGAGGAATAACCACGGACGCGGATTTCCGCACCCGCACCCGGGCGACCGGAATTGTTCAGGATCTCAACACCGGCGACCTTACCCTGGAGGGCGGCGGCGGCATCGGAGGTGGAACGGTTCTGCAGGTCTTCCGAACGGACGGAAGCCACGGCACCGGTGAGGTCGCTCTTACGCTGGACGCCGTAACCGATGACCACAGTTTCATCGATGAATTCGGTGTCCTCGATAAGGACGAAGCGGAAGGCGGTCTGGTTGCCAACGGGGACGGTCTGGTCGGCATAGCCGATACAGGACACGTTGATGTTGGCGCCAGCCGGGACATCGAGACGGAAAACACCGTTCACGTCAGTCACGGCACCAATGGAAGTGTTGCCAACGACAACCACGGCGGCTCCCACGACCGGAGCGCCGTTTTCATCGACAACCGTTCCGCTGATGGCGCGGTTCTGGGCGGTAGCGACCGTACCCAGGAGGCCCGCTGCGATGATCATCACAGCGGCAGCCATTCTTGCAAAAAATTGCCTTGTCATAAAAAGCGTTGATTTTGGTTAGATAATAT
>JAEEGK010020738.1_pt1 | contig 13945 bp, 8 predicted proteins | sample 8958771 | NCBI WGS metagenome assembly JAEEGK01 (sample SAMN16246547, study PRJNA631951) | gut metagenome | biome: gut microbiome; feature: rumen; material: SC-attached | host: Bos | place: Iran: Karaj | collected 2018-10 | reverse complement strand
CAACATTAATGATATTTGGAACAGATTCATCGTTTCAAGGATTTACGGTTACAGCGGGATGTTCGAATGTTTCTTCTCGGGGTTGGCGAGGCGCTTCGTCTCAAGCGTACGCAGGGCACGGATGACACGGAAACGGGTGTTGCGCGGCTCGATCACGTCGTCGATGTAGCCGAACTTGGCGGCCTCATACGGGTTGGCGAACTTCTTGGTGTATTCATCCACCTTCTGGGCAACGAACTCGGCGCGCTCCTCAGGATTGGTGATCTCGGCAATCTTCTTGCCATCGAGCACCTCAACGGCACCGCTGGCACCCATCACGGCGATTTCAGCCGACGGCCAAGCGTAGTTCACATCGTTGCGCAGCTGCTTGCAGCCCATCACGAGGTGGGAGCCACCGTATGACTTACGCAGGGTGACGGTGACCTTCGGCACAGTGGATTCGCCGTAGGCATAGAGCAACTTGGCACCGTGGACGATGATACCGGCATATTCTTGGCCTGTGCCAGGCAGGAAGCCAGGAACGTCGACCAAGGTCACAATCGGGATGTTGAAGGCGTCGCAGAAACGGACGAAACGAGCGCCCTTACGGGAAGCGTCGCAGTCCAACACACCAGCGAAGAAGGCCGGATTGTTAGCCACGATACCGACCGACATGCCATCGAAGCGGGCGAAGCCGACGATGATGTTCTTAGCGTAGTTCTTATGGATTTCGAGGAAGTCGCCGTTGTCAACGATAGCAGTGATGATGTCGCCAACGTTGTAAGGCTTGTTCGGGTTGTCAGGAATGATCTGGTTCAGGGCATCCTCCATACGGTCGATGGGGTCGTTGCATTCCACGAGCGGAGCGTTCTCCATGTTGTTCTGCGGGATGAACGACATCAAGCGACGAATGAGGCTGAGTCCTTCCTCTTCGTTCTCGACAGCGAAGTGGGCCACGCCCGACTTCTGGCTATGGATGCGAGCGCCACCGAGGTCGTCGGTGCTGACGTCTTCACCAATAACGGTCTTCACGACTTTCGGGCCAGTGAGGAACATGTAGCTACCCGCATTGGTCATAATGATGAAGTCGGTAAGGGCTGGAGAATACACGGCGCCGCCGGCGCAGGGACCGAAGATGGCTGAAATCTGCGGGATGACACCCGAAGCGTTGATGTTGCGTTGGAAGATCTCAGCGTAGCCAGCGAGGGAACGTGAGCCTTCCTGGATACGGGCACCGCCCGAGTCACAGATGCCGATGACGGGAGCGCCAACCTTCATGGCTTGGTCCATCACCTTGCAAATCTTGAGGGACATGGTCTCACTCAAGGCACCGCCAAACACGGTGAAATCTTGAGCATAGACATAGACGACGCGACCGTCGATGGTGCCGTGACCAGTAACAACGCCGTCGCCGAGGTACTGTTGCTTGTCGAGACCGAAATCGACGGTGCGATGGGTCACAAACATGTCAGTCTCTTCGAAGCTGCCTTCGTCCAAGAGGAGAGCAATGCGTTCGCGAGCCGTCATCTTGCCTTTGGCATGCTGGGAATCGATGCGCTTTTGGCCGCCACCAAGACGTGCCTCACCACGCTTCTCCAGCAATTCCTGGATTTTCTGTTCAATTAACATGATGTATGATATTTTATTTGTTCTTATTCTCGCAAAGTTCGGTCAACACGCCGAAGGTTGATTTCGGATGCAGGAAGGCGATGCTCAGGCCTTCGGCACCGCCACGCGGGGCCTGGTCGATGAGGCGGATGCCCAGCTCCTTGGCCTCTTCGAGGTGGCCTTCGATGTTCTCCACGGCAAAAGCGATGTGGTGCATACCACCGCGACCGTTGTTGTTCTCGATGAACTTGGCGATGGTGCTTTCGGGCGAAGTGGGTTCCAAAAGCTCGATTTTGGTCTGGCCGCAGCGCAAAAAAGCGGTTTTCACTTTCTGGTCGGCGACTTCTTCGATGGCATAGCACTTGGTGCCAAGCAATTTTTCAAAGAAAGGAATGGACTCGTCCAAGCTTGTGACGGCAATTCCAATGTGTTCAATGTGAGATGGTTGCATATCTTTATTCGAATAAATTAATATTTGGTGAATTCACGGTGCAAAGGTATAATAAAATCCTTTGTTTTCAAACGGAAATGTTGCGCTTTTTTAAACAAGAATATCAACAAAGAAAACTCACCTAGAATAATACACCTATCGAATCAAGGTCATGTGCAAAATCCGTTGTAAACCTATCCGTTGCTTTGGGATTGAGATGGACTGACACGCAGAAATTTGCCGTGCTGTTACACAGATCATAGTTCTCTGTGTAATTCAAGTATTTGAACCCAAATCGTTGTGCAACATTTTCAAAATAGTGATTTACTTCGTCCATATTCTTCACTTTTTTCGTAGTCGGTGCATAAACAGGCGAATTGACCAATAAAACATATACTCCATCTTTTTTGCATTCAGCGAGATAATTCTCAAACAACATAACTGCACCTTTATCGAAAACAACTGTAATTGAGTCCATTGCGGCTGCATATTTTCCATCCCATGTGCCTTCCTCAGGACTGAAACCTTTGTATGCAGGCCTCTCCACATTATGTCTAACTCCAATAAATTCAAGTAAGCCGTCCTTGATAACACTTTGATAGCCATTGTATCTATACAAAGGGCAAAACAATTCCATGAAACCATACCCCAAATCTCTTAATTCCTTACGCATAGTCCTATCATAAACCATCGGGAAAAAACGATCAGAATCATGTTGATGCCTAATATCTTGCATAATTTTGATTGTTATAAAATCCACTTGCTGTACGATTAACTTTGGCGTGGCATTATGCTTTTTGTAACAATGATATTCCGCAATTTGTGCATTGATTGGATAGCCACCCAAGCCTAGACCGTAAGAATTTACATGACAAATCGAATCAATGATTCTCGGGTTGAAATGCGAAAAGCCTCTTGAATTACCCATAAACAGCACATCATATTTCATGTTGCCTTTGAGGATATCTCTAAATGTCTGATATCTATAGCAATCCGTCTTTAACAGTCCAAAACTAAGCATTGCGTCCAAAGCAATTGCTAATAGTAATACCAATAGTGCAAACACCAAACCTTTTCTAATAAACCTTTGCATGACTTAGAATTGAAAATAGATAAAATTAGTTGCATTGCCACCAAAGGCAAAAAGGAAAAACAATAATCCAAAATAGACCATCCATCTTAAATATCCTTTCTTTATAGAACTAATATCCAATACATGAGGTTTCCCTCTTTGTAACCACTCCACAACCATTAAAACAATTATATTCATAAAAAGTGCAGAATTCTCTTTTGTTTCAGGAATTGTAAATACACTTTCATTGCACACTCTGCAAACATACTCCCAAGCCTGTTCAATGTTCTCCGACCTAAAAATAACCCATCCAAATACCGACAAAAAGAAAGTCAAAAGCATCTGGCCTAATTCCTTTAAAGTCGGCAAGATGCGACCTTCAGCTACCTGGTTCGTGTATTTCCTATTCTTGCCCGTAAGGATCAAAGGTAGAAAAAGCAAAGCATGATATGCCCCCCAAACGATGAAGGTCCAATTGGCACCATGCCATAAACCACTAACGAGAAAAATGATGAAAGTATTCCTAATTACCTTTGCTTTACTTACTCGGCTACCACCCAACGGAATATAGACGTAATCCCTAAACCATGTCGTCAGACTGATGTGCCACCTGCGCCAGAACTCCGCAATATCGCGGCTGAAATACGGCACGTTGAAGTTTCGCATCAGTTTTATACCGAACAACTTGGCCGTGCCAATGGCAATGTCGGAATAGCCAGAAAAATCGCCATATATCTGGAAGGTGAAGAAGATGGCAGCAAGAAGCAAGGTGCTTCCGCTTTCGTTCGTGTAATTCGAGAAAACTTGATCCACATACACGGCACAATTGTCCGCCACCACTATCTTTTTAAATAAGCCCCATAGGATTTGACGCATTCCGTCAACGGCGGTGTCGTAATCGAACTCCCTTTTCTTTAGGAACTGAGGCAAGAGGTTGGTTGCCCGCTCGATAGGGCCTGCCACCAGTTGCGGGAAGAACGAAATAAAAGCAAAAAAAGCAATAATGTCAGTCGTAGGCTCTATCTTGCCACGATAGACATCGATGGAATAACTTAGGGCTTGGAAGGTGTAGAACGAGATGCCTACGGGAAGTATCACCTTCAACAACAAACCATCAGTGGAAATATGGAATAATTGCCCAAACTCGGTGACGAAAAAGTCGTAATACTTGAATGTAGCCAAAATGCCCAAATTTAGGATGATGTTGAGCCACATCCAAGTCTTGGCTTTTTTATTCGATTCAGCTTTCCCAATAAGCAATCCGCTACCCCATGAGCAGAACGAAGTAAAGGCTATGAGCAACAAAAAACGCCAGTCCCACCAACCGTAGAACACATAACTCGCCACCACCACGAAAGCATTCTGCAACCTCAACTGGTGCTCCGACTTGCTGATGAAGCGATCGAAAACAAACCAATAGAGAAGAAATACTATCGGAAGGAATATCGCGAATTGTATGGAATTGAATAACATAACTTCATGTTTTATAGACACAAAGGTAGAAAAACAACCAAGACAAAAGCAATAATGCTAAGAAGCGAAGCAGCAGTACTAAAAAATGGGAAAGCCTGATTGATCAGGCTTTCCCGAAAGTGTATTGAATCAGCAATCAACCCAATCTCTTGAACTGGCAGGTAAAGTGACGCATCAGCTCGGCTTCCCAAGTGATTTCAAGACCGCGCTTGATGCTGTCGCGACGGTCGTACACATTCTTCAAGGCTGCAGCAATCACGTCCATGTGGTTGTTGGTGTAAACACGGCGCGGGATGCAGAGACGCACGAAGTCGTTGCCACCGAAGCGGTTCTGGCGTGTGACAGGGTCACGGTCGGCCAAAACATAACCAATTTCGCAAGCACGGATGCCAGCTTCGAGATAGAGTTCGCAAGTCAGCGTTTGAGCCGGGAACTCTTCCTTAGGAATCTGGGTCAACACCTTGTCGGCATCAACAAAGATGGCGTGACCACCAGCAGGACGCTGGTAAGGAATGCCGTACTCATCAAGTTTAGCAGCGAGGTAGTGCACTTGCTTGATGCGGGTCTCAACCATATCGAACTCGATGTTTTCTTTCAAACCGACGGCCAGGGCGTCCATGTCGCGGCCGTTCATACCGCCATAGGTCAAGAAGCCCTCGAAGGGGATGCAGAACAACTTGGCACCTTCGTACCAATCCTTCTTGTTAGTAGCAATGAAGCCACCCATGTTGACAAGGCCGTCCTTCTTGGCAGACATTGTCATTGAGTCAGCATAGCTGAACATCTCAAGGGCGATCTCGCGGAGGGTCTTGTTCTCATAACCCTTTTCGCGCGTCTTGATGAAATAAGCATTCTCAATGAAACGAGCGCTGTCGATGTTGACCGGCACGCCGTATTTGTGGCAGAGCTCGCAGGTCTCGCGGATGTTCTGCATGCTGACAGGCTGACCGCCAACGGTGTTGTTCGTCACGGTAAGGACCATGAAAGGCACATTACCTTTGTTCTCTTTCAGCACCTTTTCAAGCTTTTCGAGGCTGACGTTGCCCTTGAAGGGAACTTCAAGCTGGGTATCGTAAGCCTCAGGTACGGTAACGTCAATGGCAAAGGCCTTACGGCTCTCGATGTGGCCCTTGGTAGTGTCGAAGTGGGCGTTGCCAGGAACGACCATACCAGGTTTTACGAGGTAAGAGAACAGCACGTTCTCAGCTGCACGGCCTTGGTGGGTAGGGATGACGTACTCAAAGCCAGTGAGTTCTGTAATGGTGTCCTTCATGTGATAGAACGAACGGGCGCCGCCGTAGCTCTCGTCACCCATCATCATCGCTGCCCATTGACGGTCACTTTGGGCACCTGTACCCGAGTCGGTCAGCAGGTCGATGTAAACATAGTCACTCTTCAGCATAAAGACATTTTGGTGGGCTTCATTGAGCCATTTTTCGCGTTGTTCGCGGGTGGATTTCTTAATGGGTTCAACCATCTTGATTTTCCAAGCTTCTGCAAATGGTAATTCCATAATTCAATTGATTTAAAGATTTAATATTTAATGATTTAAAATTATTAGATTTGTGTTGAAAGTTCCCCTGTGGAGAATGAATAAAGTGGTTGTGTTTGAAAACGACGGCAGGAAGAATTAGTAGGTTAGAAGATGCCATAGGCCGTCGCCAATGACACAATGGCAAACCGATATTCCTCGTCTGAGAATCTCTCAGAAACGATCACGTTCCTTGATGTTCAAGTAAACCATATTACCAAAAATGTGAGGCATTAATATAATAATAAGGTGCTTTCAAAAAACGCTTCAAAATTACGGTTTTTTTGGGAAACAGAAGACATATCGAAGAGATTTTTCTTACTTCCCAATAATAAATGTTACCCATAGGATTTTTTTCGTACTTTTGCAGCCGATTTGTGGTGTCCACTTCGGACTCAATAGGGAATCGGGTGTGAATCCCGGACAGTTCCCGCTGCTGTGTTGGTTACAACGCTTGCCATGACGTCACTGAAAGCCATGTCTTTCGGGAAGGCGGCAAGAAAAGACCTCAGTCAGAAGACCTGCCTCAAGTCGCGAAACAAGGCTTCCGGGAATTGGAGCTGGGATTCTATTTATAACAAGGTATGCCCCAAGGCTGGGTACTATCTTCATTTTAGGTATTCCAACATTTTTCCAGAGGTTTTTGGGTAATGAACTTAATGTCAAACCTATAAACTATTGTATTATGTATTCAAAATTTTTTACGCGATTGTTCCTATTGATAGGGATAATTGGAATGTTTTCGGTTCCTTTGAGGGCTGAAGAAGTAACGATTGGTTCGGGAACGGACCAGCAGCCATGGCTTCCCAGCCATTCCAATTACAAATGCTCATACACCCAGCAGATTTACACTGCCGATGAAATCGACCATCCTGGAGGAGGCATCATCAACAGTATAGCCTTTTACAATAAGGGAACGGCCAAAACGCGCACATGGGATGTTTATCTGGTCAACACCGACAAATCATCTTTCACAGGCGCAAACAACGATTGGGTAGATGTCAGTCAAGGTACGCTGGTATTCAGCGGCAGCATCAGTTTGACCACCAACCAATGGACGCCTATTACCTTCACTACTGCTTTTGACTATACTGGCAGCAACCTTGCCGTCGTAGTTAACGACAAAACCGGCTCTTTCTCAAGTGGTCAAAGTTGCTTGGTATTCACTCCAAGTGGAAACCAAGGCACACAAGCTCATTACATAGTCAGAGACGGGAACCCGTACGACCCCAGCAATCCCAATAATGGATATAATTCTAACCAAGCATCCGTCACTTATAAAAACCAAATTATACTCGACATTGAAGCTTCTACCGTCACTTGCGCCAAACCCAAAAACTTCAATGCGACTAATATCACTGCCCATACCGCCATATTGACTTGGACTGCAGGCACAGAAGGCCAAAGCAATTGGGATGTCTTTGTAACAACAGATGCCACCATTGTTCCTAATGAAAACACAACACCCACTTATCAAGTCACGGAATGCAGCAAATCATTGGCCAATCTTACGGCACAAACCACTTATTACGCCTATGTTCGCGCCAACTGTGGAGATGGCGATTTGAGCAAATGGGCCAGCAAAGCCTTCACCACCACTCGTGAAGCTCTTGCCGTTGACGCCAATCATCCTTACTCACAGGATTTTGAGGCCAACAACGATTGGGGGTTCACTAACGGCAGCCAGACCAACAAATGGTCATGGGGTAGCGCAACCAATAATGGAGGAACGAAAGCCATTTACATTTCTAATGACAATGGAACGAGCTATGCTTACACCCTCAACAGCACCACGGTAGTTTTTGCCTCCAAGCTTCTCAACTTTGAGCAGGGCACCTACACATTCTCTTTCAACTGGCAAGCCAAAGGAGAAGGTAGTTCTTATACTCAATACGACTATCTTCGTGCTGTATTGGCTCCTGGAGATGTAGAGTTTACTGCCGGAAGTCTGCCTTCGGACGTCGGATTCAAGACCCTCCCAGACAACTGGATTGCTCTTGATGGCGGACAGCAGCTTAATCTTCAAGACGGTTGGCAAAGCCAGACTGCGGAAGCCAACATTTCGGGCACCTATACCATGGTATTTATCTGGCGTAACGATAGTAGTGGCGGCAACCAGCCCCCTGCGGCCATCGACAACATCAACATCAGTTATATGACTTGCCCAAGACCCACCAACCTGACAGCAAGCAATGTAGCAGGCCGCACCGCAACCCTCACTTGGACAGAAAACGGCACCGCCGCCAACTGGGTGCTGCAATATGCAACCAATTCAAGTTTCACCGACAACCTCTCTGAAATCGCTGTCAGCGGCACAGCAGCCAAAGATTTGACAGGACTTGCTCCTGAGACCAAGTACTACGCCCGCGTGAAATCCGTTCTTGGCAACGAAGAAAGTTCATGGAGCGATGTCACAGACTTCACCACCACGGTGACCTGCCCCAAACCGACCAACCTGAACGCAAGCAACATCACCACCACTTCCGTAACACTTTCGTGGAGTGCGGGCGGCAGCGAATGCGGCTGGGACATCAGCATCTGCGAGACGACCACCATGCATCCCGAAACAGATGGCGTGATTTATTCCGTCAGCGAAAACCCCTATACCATTGATGGGCTCACCCCCGACAAGATGTATTATGCCTATGTACGTGCCAATTGCGCAGAAGAAGGATTGAGTGTATGGAGTGTTACAAAAGGTTTCACCACCCTACCGACTTGCGTCAAACCCACGAATTTCTCTGCAAGCAATGTCACCTCTTCAAGCGCCACGCTTTCATGGGCAGCAGGCGAAGCAGGCCAAGACGCTTGGAACGTCATGTACAAGAAGGACTCGGACAGCGAATGGACAACAGTTCCTGTAAACACAACGACCTATACCGTCACAGGCCTCAGTCCCGTTTCCACCTATTACGCCAAGGTACAGGCAAATTGCGGAGAAGGCGACCTGAGCAAATGGGCTGAAACGACCTTCACCACTGGCTGCGGTGCCATCGATTTGCCATACACTTGCGACTTTGAAGGCACATCGCAAACCGTCAACAGCTGCACAATTCCGAGTTGCTGGAGTGTAATCAGAGGCTATTATAACAGCACTTATAGGTATGGTGTCCCGACTATGGCAACACCAAGCACATCCACACAACCTATCGTGCAACAAACCCATAGTGGTTCATATAGTCTCTATTTCCTCAACAGCACTTATTACGGGACTTCAGAAGAGTATGCCATCTTGCCTGAAATCAGTGATGCTTATGACATGAGCAACATTCAAATCAGATTCTGGGTGAGAAGCTACAGTTCGCCTTGTACAATGGAAGTCGGCGTCATGACAGACCCAAGTAATGCTAACACATATGTCAAGGTTGAAGATGTTGAAATGACAAGTACTTATACAGAGAAGACCATAAGTCTGAACAGCTATTCAGGAACTGGTCGCTACATCGCGCTCAAATGCCCCGCACCCTCCATGTATTCACAAGCTTTCTATGTCGACGACATCACAGTAGAGGAAAATCCCAATAGCACTACCACCCAAACCGTCGCCCTCATTCAAGGCTGGAACTGGTGGAGTCCAATGGTGGAAGTTTCCTTGGAAGAACTTGAAACGGCTCTTGGCGAGAACGGAGTCAAGATTCTTTCGCAAAACGACGGTTCGCGCATCTACGAAGACAACGAATGGGACGGAGCGCTCCAAAGCATAGCTCCTGAACAAATGTATATGATTCAAGTCTCTGCCACATGCTCGTTTACCTTGTCAGGGGTGTCTGCCACTCCAACAGGACATTCCATCACTATCCACAATGGATTCAACTGGATCGGATTCCCATCGTCAGAGAGCATGACGCTCGAGGAGGCTTTTGCAGGTTTTGAACCAGCAGAAGGAGACCAGATTATTTCTTTCGACAACTCAGCTATTTATGAGGAAGGAGAATGGGATGGCCTACTTACATCGCTATATCCAGGTAAGGGTTATATTTACATTTCACACGCCTCTGGCGACAAGACCCTGATATTTGGAACAGGTAACAACAAATGAATACCAGGCACCCTATTATTTATCAATTCCAAAGAATAGTAAAAACCATCAATTTAATAATACAATGAACAGAAAACTTATCATCCTAATCGCTTCAATTATTATTTGCGGCACGATTCGAGCCCAAGGAAACCATTATAATGTTAACGACATACACGCCTTCCAAACTCACATGTTAGTAGTAACCCAAATCTATATAGACGGTGTTGAGCAAAGTTCATCTGATATCGAACTTGGCGCATTCGTTGGAGATGAGGTCAGAGGTTCGGGGCGAGTCGGTCCTCACACAAGCCACAGCTACAACAGGGCACACATAGAAGTTTATTACACCTCCACAGGAGAAAGCGTGCAGTTTAAATTATACGATCATGCTTCCAATTCCGAATACTTGAGCTACACTACAACTGTGGAATGTCTGACACGTCAGGATGGCTACGGTACCAATAAATACCCAGTGGTTCTGAATTTCTACTCACCCTTCACCAAGACCATCACCGCCTACACCCCAGGCAGCAACGACCACTACTACCTCATTGCATCGCCCATTGGAGAGGTGAGCCCTGAGAATGTGACAAACATGCTTTCAAACAGCTACGACCTTTACTACTTCAATCAAAGCCAAGAACTGGAATGGCGGAATTACAAGCAAGACGGAGGTTTTAACCTTGTCAGTGGCAAAGGCTATCTCTACGCCAACAGCCAAAATGTCACGCTTACTTTTGCAAGTACGCCATACAGCGGCGATGGTCAAGTCGATTTGGATTACGACGGCTCTGAAAATGTCAGCTTCAAGGGTTGGAACCTTATTGGCAACCCGTTCGGTACAGAAGCCTCGCTCAATATGCCTTTCTACAGAATGGGTGAAGGCGGTTCAGAACTCTCAGCTCAAATCGAAGCCAATAATACAGTCGGATTGATGGAAGGAGTGTTTGTTCAAGCCACAGGCACTGGGCAAAAAGCCATTTTCACTGAGGTTGCTGCAAATAATGGAGATGCCGTTGAGCCCAATGTCGCCAAACTCAACATTGCGGTGACACGCAACCGTGGCGTGGTTGAAGACAACGCCATTGTTCGCTTCGACGGCGGATCAATGCTTGGAAAATTCATGCTCAACTCAAGACACACCAAAGTCTATATCCCACAAGACGGACAAGAATACGCCGTGGTATACAGAGAAGGCATTGGAGAATTACCAATTAACTTCAAAGCGGAAAAGAACGACACCTATACGCTGAGCTTCTACAACGAGAAAGTCACTTTCAGCTACCTCCATCTCATTGACAACCAAACTGGAACTAACATCGACTTGCTGCAGACCCCGAGATATTCCTTCGAAGCCAACGTGAACGACTATGAGAGCCGCTTCCGCCTTGTGTTTGCCGCAAACGAAGAGGGCAGCATTTCCACAAGCTCTGAGGCCTTTGCCTTCTTCAACAACGGTAACTGGCTCATCAACAACGATGGCGAAGCAACCTTGCAAGTAATCGACCTCACAGGCCACATCCTTAGCAACGAGTTTATCAAGGGCAATGTCAGCAAGGCAATCAACACCGTTCCTGGAGTCTATATGCTCCGCCTCATCAAGGGTGAGAACGTCAACGTCCAAAAGATTGTGGTAAGATGATCTGAAAACTGTAAGCCTGCGCCTATTTAATCAGCAAATGACGTAAACAAGACTAAAGATTTTTTCTTTCATATTGTTGGCCGGTGGCAGTTTTCCTGTCACCGGCTTTTTGCAACAAAAAAAGGCGACCCAATAGGAATTGGCACTTCAAACCAAATCTCTATAATTACTAAAAACTATCGAACTATCACCTTCTGCGTCAAGCACTTTGATTCACTTATCACTGAAATGAGATAGATTCCCTTACTGAATCCACTCAAATCAAGCGTCATCGTGTGATCATGTTTTTTACCATTCATTACAGACTTGCCCGTGAAGTCGAACAATTGGTATTCGAAGTCAAGAGCATCATCCATGGATATCGAAACCACACCTTGAGTCGGGTTAGGATAAACCGACAGTATTTTTTCTTTTTCAGATTCTCCTATGACATAGATTTCATTGTATTCGTCGGCACCAGCGCAGGGCGTGTTGGAACGTTCCTCTCCGTCAATGTCGAATCCCGCGTAATCCAAAGGATGCGCCACAGTGAGACCTTCCGGGCTAGTCAAATGGAAATCGCCATGGCCAGCAAATTGAGGCGAGCATGTGGCAGATTGAACATCAAAGCCAGAAGTCGCTGTCCAGTCGACCAAGTTCGAGCAATCTATACCAGCAAAACACCGACATTTTCACCGCTAAACGAAACGCGATTGTGGTCGCAATAACGCGCCTCGCTCTCGTTGTTGAAGCGGAATACATAGCCATCCGTCTCGTTGACAAACAAGTTATTGTAGACATAGAGATTCGACCATTCCTTTTGGACCATCAGATTGCCCGATGCGCCAGTGCCACTGCATAAGCCAGTGTTGTGAACGAAATAAATGTAATCGCTGTCGACATTGTCGAGGGAATAGCACCAACTTGAAGCAGCGCCTTGAAAATCGACGATGTTGTTGCGAACAATAATCGGCTCTGTAGCCGATCCCGTGCAAGGACGAAGTTTCACAACAGTTGCATACTTGGTAGCATGGTTCACAGTCATCACATTGTTTTCGAGAAGACAACCATAACGGCAACGAAACAAATCTATGGCGTTGAAGTCGGTGTGCGTGTCGTTGTTGTTGTCGATCGTGTTTCCGCAGAGGGTCACGTGGTCGGTAAAGGTTGCATAGATGGCCTTGCTGCATTGGTTGGTGAATGAGCAATCTTGTACACTTAAGCCGTCGTTGTATTGGGTTATGTCGGTGCCTTGATAATACAAACCGATGAAGCCATTGACGAACTCACAGCGGGCAAAGCTATTGTTGGTGTCCATCCAACCGCCAGAAACCCTATAAACCAAATTCTTGCTGTTATCAGTGTTGGAAGCATCAGAATAGCAACCCACGAACCGAATGTCCTCAAAGCGGTCATTCGACAATCCGCCTCTTAAGGTGACCACGACGGCGTTGATCTGCGAAGTTGAGGCAATAGTCATGTTCTTGAAAGTGATGAAATCGGCTCCATCAAGGGTAAGAGTGCTGTTGTCGGTGTAGCCTGCATCGCTGGTGAGGACCACTTGGGTATTGTCGGAACCCATACCCTTGAAAACAATGCGGTTACTCTCACTTGCGCCATTGACCGTATTGAGGGTAACAAACTCCTCAAAAGAACCAGGCGCCACTTCAAAAACGACTTGCCCCGACACGCCTGCCGAGAGAGCCGAAACAGCCTCACGGAACGAGATAAAATCAGGATTTTGGGTCGCATCAGAATTGATGCTGTAAACGCCTGAAAGCTGGGCGTTTGCTACGCACGTCAACAATAAAGTAATGGTGACAAGAAAACCTTTTCGCATAAATGATTATATAATCTTATTCAAACGGAATTCCATTAGCTGGATTGGTTGCAAAGGTAAGGCATTTTTCCAAAACGGCAACTGCAAATGCCAAAACAATATTTCGGGGTGCCTGGCAAGTGTACAGAAATATTCGCTACTTTTGCAGCCGATTTGTGGTGTCCCTCTGCGGACTCAATAGGGAATCGGGTGTGAATCCCGGACAGTTCCCGCTGCTGTGTTGGTTACAACGCTTGCCATGACGTCACTGAAAGCCTTGTCTTTCGGGAAGGCGGCAAGAAAAGACCTCAGTCAGAAGACCTGCCTCAAGTCGCGAAACAAGGCTTCCGGGAATTGGAGCTGGGATTCTATTTATAACAAGGTATGCCCA
>JAEEGK010020737.1_pt1 | contig 13946 bp, 11 predicted proteins | sample 8958771 | NCBI WGS metagenome assembly JAEEGK01 (sample SAMN16246547, study PRJNA631951) | gut metagenome | biome: gut microbiome; feature: rumen; material: SC-attached | host: Bos | place: Iran: Karaj | collected 2018-10 | reverse complement strand
GCAGGTAAGGCAGCGCTCTTCAGGCTCGGTGAGGAACATCATCTCCACATGCTGTCCTTCCTTCATCAGGTCGGCGTTCTCGACGACCTCGTGCGGCAGGGTAATCTGCTCGTAGGTCTCTTCGTGCATGAAGTTGAAAGTCTCTCCGTCATCATAGAGGAACTGGTAGGGACGGCGCTCGACGGAAATGACGTCGATCTTGGCGCCGGCGGTGAAAGTATTCTCCAGGATGCGGCCGTTCTCGAGATTGCGGAGCTTGGTCTTGACGAAAGCGGGGCCCTTGCCCGGCTTGACGTGCTGGAAATAAACGACGACGCAGGGCTTGCCGTTGTAGTCGATGTAAAGACCGTTCTTAAAATCAGCTGTTGTTGCCATAAAAACTATAAATTACTGTTGATTGCAAATGTATTAACTCGCAAATTTAATTATTTGCTTTTTTTCTTGCAAGTGGCCAGGAGCCAACCCGTGAAGAAGAGGGTCAGCGTGCCAAGCGCGATAGACAGGTTGAGATGGATGAATCCCGGCAGGGGCAGGATCTTCTGACCGAAAGTGATGTAGATGACCACCAGCAGGCCCAGGATGGTCGCGATGACGGCCTGCGTCGAGGTAGTCCGTTTCGAATAGGCACCCAGCAGGAACAGGCCCAGCATGCCGCCGGAGAGGACGCTCTGCATCCCCCACCAGGCCGTCAGGGCGCTCTTGACATTCATCACGGCCACAGCCACGCAGATGGACGCCACCGTCAGCAAAACCGTCATCGAACGCAGGAAACGGATGTTACGCCCGGCGTCCGCCTTGCCCGGGAAAAAGCGCTTGTAATAATCTTCCAGCAGGACCGTCGAGCCGGAATTGAGCGTCGCGGCCACCGTGCTCATCGCGGCTGCGATGATGGCGGCGACCAGCAGGCCGCTGATGCCGTGCGGAAGGCGGTTGACGATATACCAGGGGAAGACGGCGTCTGACTGGGCAGCCACATCAGAGGGAATCAGGCCCGGATGCGTGGCGCTGAACAGCCACAGCAGCGTGCCGACCATCACGAACAGGAAAGTCCCGGGGATGTACATCATCGCGCCGGAAAAAGCCGACTTCGCGGCAGACTTGTCATCCTTAGCGGCGATATAGCGCTGCGTGAAACTCTGGTCGATGCCATAATTCTGCAGGTTGATGCACACGCCATAAAAGAACGACACCCAGAAGGTCTCAATCCCCCATTCTTTCAAAGACAGGGAGCCCAGGCTGAACTTGCCGGCGTCCCAGGCCATCTGAAAGCCGTGACCCAGCCCGCCGGGGATATTGCAGCAGAGGCTGATGATGACCGCCAGGGTGCCGAGCAGCAGGATCAGGGACTGGATGGCATCCGCCCAGATGACCGCCTTGAAGCCGCCCAGCATCGAATAGAGCATCGTCACGATGCCCGTCACCACGATGATCCAGAAACAGGAGAAGCCCAGGGCGGATTTGAGCGTCAGCGCAAGCAGGAAGAGGATGACGCCGCTGCGGGCGGTCTGCATCACGAGGAAACAGGCGCTCGCATAGATGCGCGCCCAGGGTCCGAAGCGCTCTTCCAGGAAAGTATAGGCGCTGACAGAGGTGGATTTGCGGTAGAAAGGGACGAACCATTTCGCGGCGACGAAAGCTGCGATGGGGATGGTCAGGGTCAGGACGAAGCAGTTCCAGTTGGTCAGGTACGCCTTGGCCGGCAGGGCCAGGAAGGAGATGCTGCTCACCTGCGTGGCAAATATCGAGAGCGCGATCGCCCAGTTCGGGATATGACCGCCCCCGGTCGTGAAAGTCCGCGCATCCTTGCCGCCCTTCCGGAAATAGAACGAACATCCGAAGAGGGTGATGCCGACGAGATAGACGGCGATGATGACAAGGTCGAGGATACTGGTCTGCATGGGCGGTATGTCAGAGGGGTAATCCGGCGATATGGGACGCCACACGCTCGAGAAGCCATTTCGGCGTGGATGTGGCCCCGCACACGCCGACCTTGTCATCGGGGCGGAACCATTCCTTCCGGAGATCCTCTTCTGAGCTGATATGGAAAGTCCTTATGTTCAGCGATTTGCAGAGCCCGAACAGGACCTGTCCGTTGGAGCTGGTCGTCCCGGAGACGAAGATGACCACATCATGCGAAAGGGCGAATTCGGAGAGTTTGCTGTGGCGCCGCGCCACCTGCTGGCAGATGGTATCATGGACGGTGAGGCCCTCCGGATCGGAAAGGGATCCGGACAGGATTCCGGCGATCTCCGCGTATTCCTCCGGATCCTTGGTCGTCTGCGAGAACAACTCGATCCGGGCGTCCCGGCGTATCGTCCCGTCTCCGAGAAAAGCGCGCAGCATCTCTGCATCTTCCACGACGACGGCATCTCCGCCGACCTGGCCGACCAGGCCCAGGACCTCCGCATGGCCGATACGGCCGAAAATCACGACCTGACCGCCACCGGAAGACTGTAAATGCTCATAGGCGTCACGGATGTCCCGCTGGAGTTTCAGCACGACCGGGCAGGTGCAGTCCACCACCTCGAAACCCAGATCTGCGGCAAGCCGGTAAGTCTCAGGGGGTTCCCCGTGTGCCCGGATCAGAAGCGAAGTGCGTCCGGCGGCCGCCAGGTCCGGCAGGTCCTCCTTCGAGACCGTGACGAGTCCCCTTTGGGACAGACGTTCCAGCTCTTCCTCATTATGCACGATCGCCCCGAGGGAATGCAAGGGCCTGCCGGGATGCTCCGACAGGAAACGCTCCGCGCTGCCGATGGCACGGATCACTCCCCCGCAAAAACCGGAATGCGGGTCTATTTCGACGGTAAGCGCCATCAGTCGAGAATGCCGAAACGACCGTGGATCAGGCCCTCGGTCCAGACGACTTCCTCCTTGAGGGTCATGTCGGAGTTGTCCAGGACGAAGGCATCTTCGGCCCGTGCCAGCGGAGAGACTTCCCGGTGGGAATCGATATAGTCGCGCTCCAGCAGGTTTTTCTTGACCTCCTCCCAATCGGGCGTCTCACCCTTGGCGACCATTTCGTCATAACGGCGCTGGGTCCTCACCTCCGTGGACGCAGTCATGAATATCTTCAGCTCCGCATTCGGAAAAACGGTCGTCCCGATATCGCGCCCATCCATCACCACGCGGCGCGCTGCACCGGCCTGGTGCAGTTTCTCATCCACGAAATTGCGCACGAAAGCAATCGCGGAGATAGGACTTACCTGACTCGAAACCTTCAGCGTACGGATTTCCCCTTCGACACAACGGTCGCCGATGAAAGTCTTGCTGCCCTCGGGAGTATACTCGAAATGCAGGTCCAACTCCGGCAGGGCGGCACGGAGCGCTTCTTCGTCGATGACGCCCGCTTCCGAGATGAATCCGCGTTCCTGTGCAAAGAGCGTCACGCCCCGGTACAGGGCGCCGCTGTCCAGATAAAGGAAAGAAAACTCTTTGGCCAGCAACTTGGCCAGGGTGCTTTTGCCGGTCGACGAATAGCCGTCGATGGCAATGATGATATCCGGTACCTGCATATGCTATTTCTTGTAAGAGGCCGCCCTTTGCGTCATCCGGTCCGTGCGGAGTTTGCTGTCCGGGTGAGAAGAGAACATCATCTCCAGTTTATTCCTGTCATTCTTGGAGAGCTTGGAAAGTTTGCCCAAGGCGTTGGCCATGCTGTAAGGGCTGCGGCCGCAGGCAACCGTGACATCGAAACCGAAATCATCGGCGGCCAGCTCCTGTTTCTGGGAGAACTGGGAGTTCAGATAGGCCTCACCCAGGTCGCCGAGCAGACCGGAAGTCACAGCGCCGAGCGAACCGGCGGAAGCCACCGCATCCCGCAGGGCGGAATTCATATAAGCCTTTTTCATCGCCCGTTTCGAATCCTTGTGCACGACATGGCCGATCTCGTGACCGATGACGCCGAGCAGTTCGTTGTCATCCATGATGTCCATCAGGCCCGTATAGACCCGCACCGAACCGTCACCGCAGGCGAAAGCGTTGATCTCATCCTTCTTGTAGACCTTGTAATTGAGCGTCAGGCCCTGGATGTGGATGTCCTTGACCACATTCATCAGGCGCTGGTGGTACTTGCCCGTCTCAATCACGTTCTGGGCATCCAACTGCGCCACGCTCTGGCGGCAGAGCTCCACGATCTGGTCGTCCGTGATCGACGCGGCCACCGCCGCCTTGCCGGCAGCGGACGTCAGGGCCTCGGTATTCCAGTTGACATTGGACAGCAGGCTGCAGCTGCAAAGCATCGTCGCCGCCATCAGGAGAGGAATAAGCTTTTTCATCGTTGTATCGTATTTGATTTGTTCCAGTGTTACAAATAGTAAAGGTACTACTTTTTTTGTTTATTCCTAATTCTATGCCTAACTTGCGTATACTATGAAACAGCATTTCCTTTGGATCGGCCTCGTCGCATTCCTGGCCTTCGGACTGACAGACGCTTCGGTCTGCAACGGCACGCAAAAAAAGAAAAAGGCGGACAAGACCTATGTCTGCGCTTATGTCTGGCCCTCCTGCCATGACGACTCCCTCGCCCATCGCTGGCTTTGGGAAGAAGGTATCGGCGAATGGGAAGTTATCAAAAAAGGAGACCCCCGTTTCCCGGGACATTACCAGCCCCGCCAGCCGCTCTGGGGGTACGAGCCGGACAACGATCCCGCGGTAGTGGAGAAATGGATCCGGACCGCGCTGAAATACGGAGTCAACACCTTCATCTACGACTGGTACTGGTATTCGACCGAAGACGGATACCACGGTCCCTACCTGGAAAGCGCCCTGAACGACGGTTTCCTCAAGGCCCCCAGCCACGAAAAGATGAATTTCTACATCATGTGGGCCAACCACGATGTAAAATATAACTACTGGAATTACCATAAATGGGGTGAGCGTGAGGACAGGTTGTTCAATCCCGACGTGGACTGGGATCAGTTCAGGCAAGTGGTCGCCCGCATCATCTCCCAATACTTCTCCCAGCCCGGCTATGTCAAGGTCGACGGCTGCCCGGTCCTGGGGATCTTCTCCCTCAACAATTTCGTCCGCGGCTTCGGTTCCCTGGATGAAGCTGCCCGGGCAATGGATTTTTTCCGCGAGGAAGTCCGCAAAGCCGGATTCCCCGGTCTGCACCTGCAGGAGATACACGGCGGAGGGTTCCGTCTGTCTGAAGAGAGTGCCGCCAGGCTCAAAGACCGGATCGCGCGGCTGGGTGTCGGCAGCGTCGCCCTGTACAATATGGGCGGATTCAATCCCGACTATCTGCAGCACGGACGCGAAGCCATCGAGATCCGGCGCCAATGGGATGAGGTCTTCGACGTGCCTGTCTATCCTTGCGTGTCTGTCGGCTGGGACGACACACCCCGCTTCCCTGCCAAGGGCGCCGACCATGTAACCCGTTTCCACCAGACACCCCAGGCCTTCGCATCCTTCCTGAAAGAGGCCAAGGGTTATGTCGACAAGCATCCCGGGCAGCCCCGCTTCCTGATGATCAACGCCTGGAACGAATGGGTCGAAGGGAGTTATCTGCTTCCGGACCGCTTGTACGGATTCGGCTACCTGCAAGCCGTCAAGGATGTGCTGGACGGCAAATACGACTAGGGCCGCTTTGCATTTCGGACAAGAAATTGGTACATTTGCCCTGTTATGAAGATACTGGTAGTAGACGACGAGCGGGCGATCCGCAATTCCCTGAAGGAAATCCTTTCAGACGAGGGTTATGAAGTAGATACCGCCGAAGATGGAGCCGCGGGTTTCACCCTGGCGGAGCGGGAACGCTACAACATCATATTCTGCGATATCAAGATGCCGGGCATGGACGGCATCGAATTCCTGGACAAGGTCATGGAGGCCGGGATGGACAGCGCCGTGGTGATGATCTCCGGCCACGGGGACATCGACACGGCCGTCGAGTGCATCAAAAAAGGCGCTTTCGACTTCATCCAGAAACCGCTCGACCTCAACCGAATCCTGATTACGATCAAGAACGCCACGGAGAAGGTTTCCCTCGTCAAGGAAACCCGCATCCTCAAGAAAAAAGTCTACGGACAAAGGATGGTCGGCGAATCCGAGGCGATCCGGAACATCCAGGACATGATCACCAAGGTTGCGGCCACGGACGCCCGCGTGCTGATCATGGGCCCCAACGGCTCCGGCAAGGAGTTGGTGGCCCGCAGCCTCCACGAGCAGAGCACCCGCAGCGCGATGCCTTACATCGAAGTCAACTGCGCGGCCATCCCCTCCGAACTGATTGAAAGCGAGCTTTTCGGTCACGAAAAAGGCTCCTTCACCTCCGCCATCAAACAGCACAAGGGCAAATTCGAGCAAGCCGACGGCGGCACGCTATTCCTGGACGAGATCGGCGACATGTCCCTCGCCGCCCAGGCCAAGGTGCTGCGCGTCCTGCAGGAGAAGAAGCTCTCCCGCGTGGGCAGCGACAAAGATATTGAGGTCAACGTGCGCGTGATCGCCGCGACCAACAAGGACCTGCGCGAGGAAATCGAAGCGAAGCGCTTCCGCGAAGACCTCTACCACCGCCTCAGCGTCATCATCATCCGCGTCCCTTCCCTGGAGGAACGCACGGACGACATCCCCTTGCTGATCGACTACTTCGTGAAGCAGGTCTGCACCGAAAGCGGCATGCCCGAAAAAAAGTTTTCCCCCGAAGCGGTCGCCCTGCTTCAGGAGAAAAAATGGCCCGGGAACATCCGCGAGCTCAAGAACGTCGTGGAGCGCCTGCTTATTCTGGGAGATCCGACGGTGTCGGCTCAGAATGTGCGGGATTTTGTGACGCAATAACAGCCGGATCCAACTCTTATTCGCTCAAGGGAACCAGGCGATGGACCGTATTCATGATCCGGTCTTGGACATCCCGTGTCCAGCCGGACGGGAGCGCATATACCCGATGTGCCGTCGCCCCCTCATAACGCCCTTCGTCCCAGATGACAGGTGTCGGGATATAAGACATGACATCATTGGAATAACCCAGGACGAAGGCGTCGCTTCCATATTCGGACTTGATCAGAACCGCATAACCGGAAACCAGCTCGCCGCCCAGGGCGAACAGTCTCTGGTCTCCCAGTCGCCAAAACTCGACCGGATATAGGTAAGACTGGATAAAACGACCGTTCTGCCTGTATTCTTCCACCATCCCCCTGGCCCAACGGGCTTGGTAATCCTTGCCTTCTCCGATTTGGGAGAGCTCTTCCAGAGACAGGGGAGGCGCAAGCGGGAGATCCACTTCCTGATATTTCATTTCCAGAAGGGGGCGCTGTACCGTCATTCCATCTTCCAGGGCTTGCTCCACGGCAGCCGCCAGTTCTTTTCCATACTGGACCGCAAATGAGAGTTTGAGGCGGGGAAGCGGATTCTGGTCAGCGCCGGCGCCTTGGCAGAAGAGTGCCGTCACACCCGGATGGTCCTTTTCGATCTGTTCCTGTGCATAGCCGGCATAGTCTCCGCCGATCAGATAGTCGGACAATACCGTATTGTGGCAGGCATAAGCGAAGAGAACCGCTTTCATCCGTCCGGACATGTCCTTTATCTGAATGACGGGTACAGAATAGTCGTGCGGCCCTTTCCGCTCCGTCATGGGAGTCAGCGTCGCAGCATTATTATTCCGCCGGTTGGTAGCGAAACGGGCGATCCCGTTCCCGGTCGAAAGTTGTGCCGGTTCCAGATCCTGAAGGGCGTCTCCGACCACTTTAATCAACTGTTCCTTCAGGAAACGGGTATATCCGTCCACCCTTGCCCAATCCTTCTCCTCCATCGGATAAATGTATCGCAAAGCACGGCCTATGACAGGTCCGCTGTGGGTATGGGATACATTCAGGATCAGCTGCTTCCGGGACAGACCGAACTTCTGTGACAGCTCATCCCGAAGCTCATTTGAAAAATCACCCGGAATGCTTAACAAATCCATGGTGACGATAACTCCCACCCGTCCCAGACTGTCTTCCAAGGCCAAGGCCTTCGCCCAGATATCCTGTCGTACGCCCTCGGAAGGATGGTCCCGGAAAGCATATCCCGCCATCCAGACCGATTCTTGGGGTGTAATGCAGACCCGTGCGCAACCTGCCTTCCAGCCGGATCGGGCCTGAACCGTCAACGCGGCTGAAGTCAGGATCAGCAGAAGGAGCAAAAACCGGTGTCGGAAAAACCGTTGATTCAGACTGTCCATCAGTGTCGGGTTTCTCCCGGATTGTATTTTTTCACAATCTCGTCGGCATGCTTCCGTATCTTCTCTACGGCAGTGGCGATATCGTCCATGGCAGCATGGTCCGTCAACAACAGGTTCTGGGCGATCCAGACCGCCTCTTCGTTGCAAAGAAGGTCATTCTCGGGGCAGCGGTTGGCCTCCAGATAGGCCTCATAATCCAAGGTTGCGGAGTCATAAACGGCCCGGAACAGTCTCGATTCGAAAGCAGCCTTGATAAAGGGCTGGGTTTCCAAAGGAGCATATCCGGAACCGCAGGGAACCCCCTCTGCCCGCAGGCAACGGAGGAATAAGTCTCTGGGCATACCGGCGAATTCATCCTGGATGAAACGGAACGGATACAGGTGGAACACCGCTTTGTTGACTTTCGGGTATAACCGGATCGTCTCGATCCCCTTGATCCCTTTCAACTGGGTGGTCAGGTACTGCCCGTTTTCCCAGCGGAGACCGGCTTCCCGGACGGCATCTTCCATTTGGAGCAATCCGATGGCTGCCTGATACTCGGAGAAGCGCACTTTCGTGCCGACCATGAATGCGCCGTTCAGGCTTCCCGCCTGTGTCCCGGTAGGAAGGCCCAGGTTGTGGTAGGAGTAGCAGCGGTCCATGAAGTCGTCGTCATCACTGACGATCGCTCCACCTTCTCCGACGGGAACGTTCTTGGAATTCTGGAAACTGAAGCAACCCGCAAAACCGATGCTGCCGACGCGTCTGCCATCATATTCGGCCAGGTGGGCCTGACAGGCATCCTCGATTACGACCAGGTGGTGCTCACGGGCGATGGCCATGATCCGATCCATATCCGCAGGCATGCCCAGGATATGGACGGGAAGGATCGCCTTGGTCCGGGAGGTGATTTTCTCCCGTATCTTTTCAGGATCGATCTGGAAGGTTTTCCGGTCGATATCCGCGAAAACGGGGATCGCTCCATTTAGCAGGATGGCCTGCACTGAAGCGACAAAAGTGTAGGGCGTGACAATGACTTCATCCCCGATTCCGATGCCGGCTTGATTCAAGGCGACGATCAAGGCATTGGTCCCGTTGACGGTGGAAAGACAGCGTTTGACCCCCACCATCCTGGCCCATTCGCTTTCAAACTGTTCCGTGTATTTGGCACGGGACCAAACCCCGCTCCTCAGCACGGCGATCATCTTTTCATCCCAGGCCGTTCCTTTCCATTTCGGCCATTTGGGCCAGGAACCGGGATGAGCCTTTTCTCCGCCCAACACGGCGGGAAGTTTCCGTGCATCGCTTACCCCTTTCCCGAAGGCTGGAGAATTCTTCCACAGACCGCTCAGGAACAAGCCGCCGGAAGCCAAGGCGCCTTTCTTCAAGAAATCTCTTCTGTCAATACCCATAAGCCAGACAACGATTATAAAAGACAGGACGCCTAGGGAGTGTCGTCCATGAAATGCAGGCGGGCGCGTTCGGCAGCCACGGACTTTTTCAGCACGAACCCCGAACCGAGATACTTGGTGCGTACATCTTCATCCGCAGCGAGGGCCTCCGGCGTGCCTTCCTGCAGGATGGTTCCTTCATAGAGGAGGTAGGCACGGTCGCAGATGGCCAGGGTCTCGCCGACGTTGTGGTCGGTGATGATGATGCCGATATTCTTGTATTTCAGCGTCGCGATGATGTACTGGATATCCTCGACGGCAATCGGGTCGACACCGGCGAAAGGCTCGTCCAGCAGGATGAACTTGGGATTGATCGCAAGGGCGCGGGCGATCTCGCAGCGGCGCCGCTCGCCGCCGGAAAGTTGGATGCCTTTGCTTTTGCGGACCTTGGAGAGGTTGAACTCATCGATCAGCTGCTCCAGACGCTCCAGGCGCTCGGCCTTGGTCATCTTGGACATCTCCATCACGGAAAGGATGTTGTCCTCCACGGACATCTTGCGGAAGACGGACGCCTCCTGAGGCAGGTAGCCCAGCCCCTTCTGGGCCCGCTTATACATCGGCAGGCCGGTAATCTCCTCGTCATCAAGGAAAATACGGCCCTCATTAGGAACGATCTGTCCCGTAATCATGTAGAAACTCGTGGTCTTGCCGGCACCGTTCGGGCCGAGGAAGCCGACGATCTCGCCTTGCTCCACTTCCATCGACACGCCCTTGACGACCGTGCGGATGCCGTATTTCTTGACCAGGTTTTCGCAATGCAGTTTCATGATACTTCTCGTTTAGACATCCAGACCCAGGTCGATGACCAGGTTCTTCACTTCCTCATTCTTGCTCATCAGGTCTTTAGCCTGCTCGCTGGGGAGATAGATCTTCTCCTCCTCGACGAATTCGGCCGCTTCCACCCGGAGCCGGACCTTGTTGCTGCCCAGCAACTGCTGGAAAGAACCTTCCAACTTGCGCAGGAGGTTCTCGGCGATCCATTTCTTCTGGGCCTCATTCGTCACGGTAAACACCAGGACCTTATCCTCTTCCTGCGCCTCGACCGCCAATTTGGCGTTGGCAAGTGCGTTGGCAAGACGGGGGCGGGAAGCGTTTTGCTTCACCAATTCCGTCCACTGGGCGAGGATGGCCTCATCTTCGGGAACGGGTTGGGCCCCAGCCGCATCCGAATCGGCCGAAGCCTGTCCGCTCTCCGCCTTGGCGATATCCGCAAGGGAGAGGCCGGTGTTGACGGCCGCCCTGCGGCGGGACCTCGGCGCAGGCTGCGGAGCCGGAGCGACTTCGGCCAGCGCAGGCTGCGGAGCCGGCTCGACTTCCAGGACATCATCCAGGGAAATAATATCCAGGGCCTCATCGGCCGGAGCCGGGGTTTCGGCCGGCTTTGGCGTCTCGACCGGCGGCGACTGAACATACGGCTTTGGTGTCTCGACCGGCTGCGGATGAACGACCGGCCGGGCAGGGGCTGAAGTCACGGATGCATTCCCCGAAGGGTTCTTTCCCGCATCTGTGACTTCAGTGCCTGTCCGGCCACTAACTGCCGGGACATCCGCCGGGATGCCGCGGAGGAAGCAAAGCTTCATCAGCGCGAACTCGATATGCAGGCGCGGATTGACGCTCGCTTTATAGCCGGCCTCACACTGCGTCGTGATGCCCAGCGCATCATAGAGGAACTTCAGCGGACACTGCTGCGCCTGGGCGCGGTAACGCTCCTTGAGCGAGGCAGGAAGGTCCAGCAGAGCCTCCAGGCCCGCCGTCTTGCTGACCAGCAGATCCCGGAAATGCGCGCTCAGCGCCAGCACGAAATGCAAGGCGTTGAAACCCTTGGCGAGGATCTCGTCGAAAGTCAGCAGCGCCGTCGGGTAATCACCTGCGATGAAGGCGTCCACCAGCTTGAAGGTGTATTCATAGTCAAGGACGTTGAGGTTGCGCATCACGTCCTCATACTTGATATCCGTACCGCAGAAAGCAACCGTCTGGTCGAAGATGGTCAGCGCGTCACGCATCGCCCCGTCGGCCTTCTTGGCGATGATGTGCAAGGCTTCATCGTCGATCTTGATGCCTTCCTTCTGAGCGATGCCGCGCAGGTTCATCACGATGTCCGGCACCGAAATGCGGTTGAAATCGTAAGTCTGGCAGCGGGACAGGATGGTCGGGATGATCTTGTGCTTCTCCGTCGTAGCGAGGATGAAGATGGCGTGTGCCGGGGGTTCCTCGAGAGTCTTGAGGAAAGCGTTGAAAGCCGAGGTGCTCAGCATGTGGACCTCGTCGATGATGTAGACGCTGTACCTGCCGACCTGCGGAGGGATCTGCACCTGCTCCAGCAGGGCCTTGATATCGTCGACACCATTGTTGGACGCGGCATCCAACTCATGGATGCAGAAAGAGCGCCCTTCGCGGAACGAGACGCAGGATTCGCATTCGCCGCAAGGCTCGAAATCGGCGGTCGGGTGGGCGCAGTTGATCGCCTTCGCGAAGATGCGGGCGGTACTGGTCTTGCCGACGCCCCGGGGACCGCAGAATAGGTAGGCGTGCGCGATCTGGCCGCGGGCGATCGAGTTCTTGAGGGTCCGGGCGATGACATCCTGGCCGATCAGGCTCTCGAAAGAGTCCGGCCTGTATTTCCGTGCTGATACGACGTAATCTGACATAATGGGCAAAAATACATATAATTTCCGACAGTCTCCCCCGGCTGGCGCAGATTTCCTACGGTCAGGCCGGGCGGAAGACAACCTCCAGTCCGTCATAGGCGGCCCGGAGCGGAGCAGGAAGGGTGGCATCCAATTCGGCCTGGGTGCCGTGGAGGGTGCGGGCCATGTGCGTCAGGTAGACCGGCTGTCCCTCAGGAGGGGTATAACGCCCCGTTGCATTCAGCACCCGCCAGGTCTGATGGACCGTTTCCACGCTGGAATGGGAGAAAAGCCGGTAATCGTCCTCATGCCCCGGCCCCATCGTCGCCTCCATGATCATGGCCGTGATGGGCTGGCCAGGTTTCTTGTGGGCATCGATTCCGGCAATCCTAGCCGCATGCGCGGGAAGGCCGCCGGTGTCCGTCGCATACAGAAGACGGACTCCTCCCTTCTCCAGCAGGTACATCTGCGTCTGCTCCGTCGGACTCACGAAATGATTCGACGGCAGGGCCGTGACAACGACGTCTCCGACCCGCGTGGAAGCCCCATGGCTGAGGCTGGAAATGACCGGCGCAGGGCAACCCAGCTGCGCGGCCGCCGCTTCGAAATCGTCCTTCACTTTCTGAAGGATCGACTCATTCACAAACACTTGCCGTACCCCGGCCTCCAGGGCGTCCTTGGGTTGGTAATGATCCCGATGGGAATGCGTGTAGAAGATGATCTCCGGCCGGAGGCCCTCCGGCAGCATGTCCCGGGCGGTCGCCGTGAAATCGATCAGGAACGTCTGCTCGACCAGCAGACTGGTCAGCCGCCGGTGCTCTCCCCGGTCGTCGGGACCTTTCCAGTCAGCGCCTCCCGTCCCCAGGAAACGGACGGCAAGGCCATCCGGGGACGGTTCTGAGACTTTGCGCCTCGGAGAGGGAATCTCATCAGAGGCGGCATGCTCCGGAACGAAGGCGGAGGCGGAAAGAGGGTGAGAGACGGCAACGGCAGCCGCAGCCATCGCGGCAGTGCCCAGAAAGGTTCTTCTATCCATATCGGCCCGATTTTGGTACGGATAACAAATGTAACAAATTGTTGAAATAATTGCTAACTTTGTTTTGATATGAAAAAGACGATATTAGCCCTCTTCGCGCTCATCCTGTCCGTCCTTCTTTCGGGCGCCATCCCCGCCGCCGGGCAGGCCAAGCAGGCGAAGATCCAGACCCGTAAAGTCAAGCTCAGCGATTTCACGACCAAGACGACCAAGGTGGTCCTCTGCGGCGGACAATTGTTTGACGACGCCCTCCAGGAAGAGATGGCCCGCCGCTGGCTGGTCTCCCCCTACGAGTTCTGCTCGCTCCAGGAATACGAAGCCCTCAAAGGCAGTTCCGAGTACTATTTCCTGATCCCGGCCACTACCAAGACCAAGAAAGAGGCGGAGCCCGGCATCATCACCCTCACCCTGCTCAAAGGGGGCAAGGAAAAGGATGATGATCCCGAGAAAGTCGGTTTTGACGTGATCAGCATCCCTTGCGCCGCCGCCGAGTCCCCTTCCGGCCGGGAGTTTGTCTTCCTGCCGGCCTTCATCGACATCATCCAGCGCTTTGCCAGCGACGCGATGACGTCCGACCGCATCAGCTACGGCGGCTTGTCCACCTACTCCCGGAAACTGCTCCGCGACACGGGCAAACGCATCCTGATCTCCGAAGACGATCTCGCCTCCAATGTCAAGCAGGACCCCTCCTGGAA